>ERZ1292632.2789-Hain-H43-01um-R2-2789-length-14096-cov-4_pt2 | contig 13255 bp, 15 predicted proteins | sample MGYA00564407_ERZ1292632 | MGnify/ENA primary metagenome ERZ1292632 (study PRJEB36523, sample SAMEA6512637) | groundwater metagenome | collected 2019-01-08 | study: AquaDiva: Metagenomics assemblies of 32 groundwater samples
GGCAGCCATTGCCTGAGTTGCGCTAGATAATAGGCGCTGGCCTGAATACTCTGCTGGGCATTGAAGGGGTCCGTCACGCTTAACGCCTTCTGCATGTCGGCCCAGGTAGCGGGCATAAACTGCATCAGCCCCTGTGCGCCCGCATAGCTGACGGCGTTAGGCTCATAGGCACTCTCATGGTAGGCTAAGGCTGCCAAAACATACCAGGGCACACTGTATTGGGCGCCATATTGCACAAATAGATTCAGGTAATCTTGTCGGGCCGGATTCCTTTTTTGCGCCTGCACTGACGGGGAGGGTTGTTCGGAAATTGGAACTTCGCTTGACGGTAAAATCGGCATGGTAGTTCCTCCAGACGAACTAGGTTCTTGGCTTAACCCAGAGATTCCGCCCCAACCGGGTGGTATCGTTGGCCCTTCCGTCAAAGGGGGATAGGCTATGTAGGGTAACTGGATCGAAGGTTTGACGGGGGATTTCACAGGGGGTTGTACCTGAGCCTGTACGGGGGTAGTACGCACTCGCTCAGCATGTTCAATCAAGGAATCGAGTAACGGGCGTGTATCGAATAAACTCCAGGGCTGGTCAAAATCGTGCGTAAATACGAAGGCCGCCAGCACATTGGGATGGCTGCGAAGACGGCGGTCGTATTCGGCTAAATAGCCCATATAGACATCAGTCGCTAAATGACCTTGCCAGCCGTGACTCGCCGTGCCTCCTGGCTTGTTTACGGCCCAGTCATAGCCGCACTCGGTCATTAGGATCGGTAGATCAGCGTACTCCTTTGGCAACTGCAAAAACCGACCCATATTCCAAGTCCAATCATCACTATCGGGACCCCGCTGATCACAATATTCGTGCAACCCTAAGACGTGCCCAAACTCCCGTGTCGCCTGAAGCGTCTTCAGTAGGGGTTCCCAATCAGGCGGTGTGTCGGGACCGTGATTGGGTGGATGGCCGGTGTTGATATTGCCGAGGACGGCAGTATAGCCCCGGCCTCGCATCCTGACGGCGAACTGTTCCGCATAGAGATTGTAAGCTACCGCAATTGGCGGTTCCCAAATCGACGGCTCGTTGATGCCCTCCATGACAAGTACACCCATCGTTGCCTGCGCTACTAAGTCTTGCTCGCGCAGCCAATTGTCCCATTCCAGGGCATGGTTGGTTGCCAGTTGGCTCGGCGTTTTCTCCAGAGCGTCTTTTTGTTCGCTCAACCCGTGCAAACGCAAACAGATTCTTGCCTGTGGCGCTGCCCGCCAAACTTGGCGTACCAGATGACCGTCTGGATTGAGGAGCTTGACCCAAGCGTTAGGTCCGTCAGGCCCGATCCAGCGGTCAAAGCCGATAGGTGTAGCGTCATGCGTGGGCCGCCAGTGAGGACGTAACCGCGTATACTCAAACGGCATTCGTCTTTGACTCCTTAACCAAGTTTTGAACTGCCGACCGATCTTCTCCACAACGCATAAGGACTAGGACTTACCAGCGTAATGGCTGTGAGGATATTCGACGCAGGAGAATACCGATGATCCCATATAGCATGGAGATCGTCTCCGGCGAGACATCCAGTTGAACTTCCCCGGTCTGAATACCCTTCAGAATATAGGCCGCCAATCCCAAGACAAAGATCAAGATGTTAATCCAGACCGTCCTACTCTTATACCAGTCTTTTCCGTAGACCATCTTAGCCTCCTAACAGCCAGCCCCGCACAAGCGGCCACCACACGCCGCCGCCGGTAGCCCCGATCAACGCTATACCTATACGAAGTAGAGAATGAATTGAGCTTACTTTTTCCTCCACGGCATCAAGACGCATACTCACATCGTTTAGCTCTCCTCGTAGACCCTGTTCTTGACGATCAGGTCTCCCGTAGACGGCTGTCTCAACCTCGATTATGCGACGGGTCAGGGCTTCCATTTCTCGTGACACTCGATCTACTCGCTGGATAACGTCTTGGTTCTTGTCATAGTCAGGCGAAAAAAAAGGTTCTGATACTGGCACACATCCACCTACTTCCCCGATGGTTTCAACATCACCGCCAACAACGCCAAGAAGATAGCAAGCAGTGCATTATCAGTAAAAAAAGCATAGATAGCCGCAACGCCGAATGAGACAAACATGGCCGTCTGAACCGTAAGCGCCAAGACCAGTGCGAATTTATACCAGTCGGCATTCATTAGTTGTCGCCATTCCCCGCCCAACCATGAGCCTTTTAGTTCGACTTCCTGTACAAAAGGGTCATCCTCCATCGAAGTCATTGTCAGTCTCCTCCATGTAGTTGATAAAGAAACTTCTGGCCCCCCGCAATACCTAGCCAGAGTACGAGTAAATTTAGATATTGAATGTGAAACAACACCAGCATCACAACCGTCGCGTAGACGCCGACACACAATGGACAAGCGATTCCCCTTGACAATGATGTGTCCTGTTTGTCATAACTGCCTACCAGTTGCCGTATGCGCTCGAATATTCCCGCCTGCATCCCCGTCTTATCCCTAAACGGTCCCCACGGGAGGTAGGGGCCTTCTTCTCTCGACAAAAGGCTAGATATACGATACGTAGCAAAAACCACCACTATGAATTGTATAGCAAGCGGATACTCACTCGGATTCCACACGGCGTAGCAATTCTTTCAATTGAAGTGTAAGCACCTTGCGTTTTCGTCCTACTCCCTCCAAATCCAACAGCATCTGTAACTCTTCCGCCGTCCTGCCTACCGCCCACTCCATGACGACGCTGGCCGTCATCTCATTAGGATCGATAGTCAGCATAGGCGCAGTGTCCTCAACAGGGGCATTCTGCGGTATCGTTGGGGCATCCACCAATATCGGCGTAGCCACAATCACCATCTCAGCTACACCAACCGGCTCAGGCAATGGGAGAGCGACTTCTTGGACTGGTTCCGGCGCAGCCATAGGCCGGGGTGAGTGGAGAGGCACTTGGCGAAAGACTGCTTTGCCGTGCTCCCTCCGGTTCAAGAACCATTCGGCGTCCCGCTTGTCCACCAGTTTCACCTTATCTTTGGGGTTGTTGCCAAAAATATAGATACGGCGACTGGGCAGATTCGGCCCGCCCCATTGCTGCGACCCGTAATTCTTGCCCAGATACTCAAACAATATCATCCCCTCTACACCCGCCATGCTTGCTTCCATCATCAATGCCCCTTTCGGTTTGGCGGAGCGCACTGCCCCGCTGCCGCCCTTGCCACAGCACGCCATCGGACGGTCTCCTTTGTAAATGGACGGAAAAAGACTTACCAACTGCGCCAGAAACCGATCCCGCCATTCGGGAGTCGTGTTGGTCTCGGTGCGATTCTGCCCCTCCCGCCGATATAGATAGCCAGGCTCTTCGATCTTTACCCCACAGTAGCCCCTTGCTCCCATCGCAATGGCAAAACCCCAGTCCTCCCTACCATACTTGAGAGCTTCCGGGTATCCCCCTACTTCTTCCCACGCTTTCTTGCTGAACATGGTTCCTACGGGGACCATGTTTTTATGCAGTAGCGTTTCGAAGTCATAGGAGTCGGTTTTCCACACATGACCCCTTCCCCCGTGCGTGAAGGTCTTTAGGTTGTCATAGACCAGCGAATGAGGATTGGCGAGACTCGTGCGATAGAGCTTCTCGATGGCCCACGGCTCACGCATGTCGTCCGCCGACATCACGGTAATATACTTGCCGACCGCCCGTTCAATGCCGTAGTTGTGCGCCGCCGCCGTGCCGCCATTAGCCGTGTGAAAGACTCGAATACCCTGCCAGCCATCGGCCAGTTCATCCACCTGTTTTTGCGTCGTCCCGTCCGTACTGCCATCATCCACAATGATGATCTCAAACGACTGGAAAGTCTGCGGTGGAAAGACTCCTAGCGGCGTCAGCCCCCCGATCAAACTGTTTACGGCATCCCGGATGTATCTGCCATGATTATAACATGGAATCACTACAGATATTTCAGGCGGCGTGCGAATCATTTTTCCCACCGTCTCTTCATTCATTGTTCTTAATAATCCACGAATGGACTCCCCATAATTGCCCGTTCGTTTGTGGATAAGGCCAGGAATCTCGTCTAAGGGTAGAGACCTGAAACCTTGTCGGCAGATTTGCCACTGCCATAACGCCGACGCCCCCCACAAGGGGTAGGTCTTGGCGTCCATCAACCCTACTTGGTCAATGGCGTCCCGCATCATAAACTGAAAGACGCCATGCACGTAACGATTTGGGAAAGCAGGATGACTGCCCTTAATGCTCTCGCCAATCAGCGCATAGTCTTTGCGATGCCTCTCTAGCAAATCCAGCCAAGCTGTACCCTGTAGTTCCACGTCCTGGTTCAAGATCAGCACGTCGGTCTTGCACATTTGAATCGCTGTATTACACGACCCGGTGAAATAGCCTTTCTTGTCCGGTCTATGTAGCGTCCACCCACCCTGTGGACGCCAAGCACGCATCTGGGCGATCTCCAGTGGTAGATCGCTTTGGTCATCTACTACGATCACAGGCAAACTGGAAGGGATGGAGTTGAGTAAGGGCTTAATGAAGCGTTCCCCATTGTAGTAGGGCACGATGATCGTCAAGTCAACCACAATCCACCGCCAGTTCCGGCAGACCATATTTGCGCCGGTAGCGCGCCAATCCCATCTGGGTCATGGCCTCGATCTGCTCGTCGCTGTAGAGCGCCCTGAATGTGCTGCGATGATGATGAGGAATCATCAAATCTTGAACCAGAGCTAACTTATAGCCAGCCTCTTTGATACGCTGGCAGTAATCGTCATCATCTGCCAACCCTACGCCAAAATCCTCATCTAGCAGCCCCACCTTTGCCACGACTTCTGCACGTAGCATGACACAAAAAAAGGCCAGCATTGCGCTAGGCGGCAAAAAACGATAGCTCGGCTTAACCTCCTCACGTCCTTGCCAGCAACTAGGCGTGGTCGTCACCGGCCCTACCGCTCCCACAGCACCGTGCTTAAAAGGCTCGCTCAGTTTCTCAATCCACTGTGGCGCAACTTCCGTGTCGTTGTTGAGTAATACGATAGTCTCTGCCGTCGCCAGACAAAGACCTTGATTAACCGCACGCACAAAGCCAAGATTGCGTGTGTTACGAACTAATTGATGAGGGTGCTGCTCCAACTCGGCATAGATTGCCTCGAACGCTCCCCGTTCACTGCCGTTATCAACAAAAATTAAACAATAATCCTTTGTATATTCACGGATACTCTTCAAACACTGGATTGCCAGGTTAGCCTGATTCCAAGAAGGGGTAATAATATCAACTGTCACCTATCAACCCTCCTTATTCAACTACATGTTCAAAGTTCATTTGTTTCAATTTTTGCCAATTATGGACTTTTTCCTCCATATAACTCCGGCTTATAATACTGGCATAAGGATCAAAAATAGAACCAAAGTCAATAAGAGTTATGCGCCCATTAAATTCCTGCCAAAGATTATCTATCAGCACATTAGATAACATACCCGCCGAAAATCCTACTACATCAGCACCTTGAGCAATTCGTTGGCGCACAAAGCCCAAAATTTGATCTTTAGAGAGATAACAGTTCTGTCTCGGAACAACAACATATTTTTCAATACCCGTCCAGCATCTAATTAGTTCTTGTAAATGTTTTGGACCTACATAGGCAACCTGTTGCTGGCGCAAAGCATCCACTAACGGCCACAAGATACCAGCTTTATTAGCATCCAAAAAAACCTCGGTACAGTGCCAAGAAATCTGTACCTGATGTGTGATACACCAGTTCTCCATTTCTCGTTCCAACCTAGTCCTTTCCCTTTGAGCTGTAGCGTAAAAGTAAGGTGCAGGTCGTTGGGCTAAAAGCGCCCTACATAGATCATTTCTCAGTTCAGAAAAGTATTGATGGCCGTCCGTATTATATCCCATATACCCAAGAATACAGTACCATTCCCCATCCCCATATCGAGAAAAAGCGAATGGTTTGTGCTTATTAAGAAGATCAACATAGTAGAATAGGTCATATCGGACAACGTCCATCTTATCAGATTCTTCCCCTAATATATTTCATGTGAGGTCTTGAATGAAACGGAACTCGCCGCGTAGCGCCGCCAGTTGATCAAAGATTAGTTCAAGCGCGTTATCATTATGGCCGCCTAAATGCCCGATATGCCCATGAATTCGGTTTGGCTCATCGAGCAGATAGGCGCGTAGTTCCACAGGTCTCCGATTATGATTATACGCCTGGTCCGCTACCCACCAATTACGCTCCAGCAGAGCCTGATACATGCCGTCCGAAATTTGCCAGCCGGGGGCCTTAAAACCATGTCGCCAACCGGCGGTCTCCAACGCAAGCAAATAGGTCAAACTATCGGCATAGCTCCAGGTTTGGCACTCACGCGCCGTCGTGTGCAACCAGCCGTGCGGGATGAAATCGAGCCAGTCCAACGAACGTGCATAATTCAGGAAAGCCGGACTGCACAGACCGGGAATGGTAAAGAGATTGAGGCGCAGACGAGGCACACAGGCATAGAGCCGCCAGAGCAGGTCTAAGCCGTTGTTCGACTCGCAGAAGTCATCCAGATCGATGACAAAGGATGAAGTGGTAGTTTCCAACAATAGAATACTCCGTCTTACCATACGGTAAGAAGAAACCTATAAGGTCTTGGGGTGTAAACTCAAATACATGCTCTGGGTAAGGACCATGAGCAACCGCTTGTTCACAAGTTGTGTCCACCGTCGTCAATGTCATCCATCCCCCAACTCGACATATTCGTGCCATCTCCTGCACAAATCCTGCCGGTTCTTCCATGTGTTCGATAACTTCACCGGCAATTACGCAATCAAATTCACCGTCCTCAAAAGATGTCCGTTCCACCGGCCCCAACAAATAGAGAAGACTCGGACACATCCGAGCCACAATTTCCCGTGCCGTATAGGACTGGTCATAGGCAACCAGTGTCACATTAGAAATGTGCAACTCTTGGGCAATATACTGTGCGGTACCCCATACCCCCGCTCCCAAATCAAGTACCTTGTTTCCTGGTCGTACTTTCTGTGCGAGCGCTCGTTGGCGCACACCGTCGAAATGACCACGTCCACTGGCTACTTCATCAGACCAAATAAATTCATAATATTGAGCATCATCAATTTTATGCGGAGTAAGCCGACGCACGCTTTTCTTCCTCCCACTTACGCTGGAAGTATTCAGGGTATTTAACTGCTTGTCCTTCCGTCGTGTCCATGTGAGCGACGGCTAATTCCTCTACATAGCCGATACCAATATCTTGCTGGTACACCCAGTCACAGAAAGCATCATCTTGACCCTTCGCTAGAGACAGATCGACCGGATAACGATACTGCTGATAAACCGCAGCACTTAACCAGTGACACAAACCCCCTACAATCCCCGTGCGCCCAATCGTAAAGTCGCCCAACTTAAACGTGTATTCACGCACGGGCTGCCGACTGATGCCTTCCACACGCGGCGATAACAACAATGGCTCCGTTGCCATTTCATAAACATCTGTCATCCTACTAAACAAATAGGGGGTTATAATTTCACAATCGTTGTCCATTTTTACGATGATATCGTATTTCCTATCGCTGCGCTGAATAGCGTCTAACGCCTGATTACTGGCCTGACTGATCCCTAAGTTGACCGGATGTAGACAAAGATAGCAAAAGCGATCCGCATGTTCGGTTAACCAGATTGGCGTACCATCCTGAGAGCCGTTATCAATTACATAATGGTCCACGGCCAAACCTGCTCTTTCCCACAGCAAGGCGAAGGCACGCTGCGTATATTCCAGCCGGTCACGCGTTAAGGTGTAGACGGCAATCCTCATAGACTGTGCTTTCTCATTACTTTACGCCGTGCTTCTTCCCACGAAATGCCCTGACCAAAAGTAATGCCGGGCCGCACCGAGGTCGTAAAAATCTGATGGTCACAGTAAACGCCTGTCTTGCCCTGTGCCAGCAGTGTTAGCCATAAATCCCAGTCCTGTAAACGTTCGATGGTTTCGTCAAAACCGGGAAAGTCCCGCCTATGCAGTAGACTCATGGTCGAAATGAAGTTAGTGTGGCGCAACAGATTGGCGTCGAAAGGCTGACGACAATAAGTTTGTCCTTCCATCATATACCAACCATAGGCATAGCTTGCCTGCGGATGCTTCGCCAACGTAGCCTGTAGCATCTCCAACGCATCCGACTCCCAAACGATGTCATTATCAGAAAAAATCACAAGCTCACTCTGAACAAGTGCAGCGCCCTGGTTACGTGCCCAGTTCGCACCACGACCCTCATCATAGACAACGACAACGTCTAAGGGAACCGTTTGATGCGCCAGACTCTTGAGTGTCATATAGGGAGTTTCGACCTCACGGTTGATCACCACTACAGTTACATCCTTGAGCATCTAGAAGCTCCCCAGTAAACCTGCTCGTTGGAAAACTGAGACTAGGGCAAAGAGACAGATGATCACGATGACGGCAGCAACTATCACCCATGCAATTACCTTGACCGGCTCAGGCATCGGTGCATGTTGCAATACATAGATGATGATGTAGATTAGCACCGCCGCCGCTACCAGGGCAATAAACAGAAGCATTAATTCATTCATAAATGTCTCCTAATAGAACCGGGGTGGGTGAGAAGTTTCCCACCCACCCCAGTATAGCACAGTATAGAACGAACGTACCAGAAAGACTATGGGCAGACTGCCGGAGTGAAGCTACTCTGGTAAACTTGCCGAAACCGATGGGCGGCTGTGCGAATCTTCTCTGCCACCGTCTTAGGCAATTCATTCAGTGTGTGCTCCCGCTTAGCCGAATTGCACGATTTACAGAGAATTACTGCATTGCCAGGTCGTAGTTGCCCACCCCTTGAAACTGGATGTACATGATCTATCGCCAGTTCATTATCTGACCCGCATACAACACAGACAGGTTGTAGTTTTCGCAGGCATTTGTCCATTTCTGGAGTCCACCTAACTAACGACTCCCTATGCCTTCGTTGCAAATAGTTAAGCTACCAACGTTCCTTACTGTTACCGTGCGTAGTGAAAAGTCGCTTTGCCTGTTCCCTACTAATTTCCTTATGCAAACAACCACAACTTTTTGATGTTCCCTTTAGCAAACTATCCATTGATACGCTGCGCTCTGTGCCACAATCGCAGCGGCAAATAAAATGTCTCTCTAACTTTCCAGCTTTACTTCTCTTTGAGTTCCCCTCTCTCAAAACTGCCCATCTTCCGTAGCGTCCTTCTGGAAAAACTCGAATCTCTCCATTCCGAGTGTTCTGCGCGAGCATCTCCTTGCCCATTTTGCGCCGATGACAACCACAACTAACCGTTCTACCTGTTCCCCCGCTGAGAAGATGAGACAGCCTGACAGTAGTGCGATTGCCACAGTCACAGAGACAAATATACGATGGACCTCTTTCAACGATAGCCCGCTCTAAAATTGTTAAGTTGCCGAATTTTTTACCAATATATTGTAAGTCAATCTGTCGCTTTCGATATTCCCCAAAACAGGCATTACTACAAAAGTTTTGCCCATTGGACCTTGTATGTGATCCTTTTCGATGAAATACCCGCCCGCACTCTATACAAGAGAGTTCCATTGTCTCCTCCAGTCAGGATAGATACTGTGGTGGGCCGGAATAGCACCCACCACAGTATAGCACAACCCTGACCCAGAGAGAAACTACGGACAAACAGCAGGCGTGAAACTCGAAAGAAAATAAAATGAGCTTTCTTCCGGGTCCGGTGACAATACCCCACCAGCCTGCGTGCACTTCACATTCTGAAAGCGTACTTGCGCCCAGGGCGCTACCGTGTAGAGCCGGGGGTGCATCCACTCTCGTAGCTGGATACATTGATTGTCGTTGACGTACAGGCCTAAGATGCGCCCACCGTCGGTCTGGAAGTAGCCTGCGCCGCTATAGAGTTGAGATGCTGTCTGCGCCGACAGGTGCTCTCCATACCACATCTTCATGCTGCCGACCTTGCCCGTGAGCAGATAGATGTCGGACGTGGTTGGCCCCTTGATCAGACCCCAGTCGTAGCCCAGGATCGGGATGGGGATGCCGTCAATGGTGATCTGGCCGTACCCGAACAGCCCGCCCATCAGACCATTGCGGAACGTCCTGGCCTCGTAAGTCTGAAGCGAGACTTCATTGTACTGGCTGCCTGCACAGACCGACCAGCAGGTATAGAAGTCCAGGAGACATTGCGCCACGTTGGTCGGCATGAGCAGTACCATGTCGCCCAGATTAAGCGCTTGGTTACGCAGCAACGGGGCCATATTGATGCGCTGGCGGATACGCCGCACGATGGATGTCAGCACGTCTACGAAGTCATAGGTGGCGGCAACGGCTGCACCGTTCCAGGTGATGCCCGCCCCGCCCGCCATCGGGTTGCCATTCCAGTCGATGACGATGGAATCAAGCGGCGTACAGGCGTAGCCAGTCTTGACCAGGTTCTCCAAGCCGTCGATCTGGCCCGTGTTGGAACTGTTGCCAATGATCACGTCCCGACTGATGTCGTTGATGATCTGGTCAGTCGTGTAGCGGATATCCCACTCCTTCTCATCCGTCACCAGCGACCCATCCAGACGCCGCGTGGGGGAGGTGATGCAATACTTGGAAGGCATCATCACCTTACGAGTCTTACCCACTCGCCCGTAGTTGCCGAAATCCTCGATGGTCAGCTTGCACGTGCCGAACTCCCACGAGTTAGGCGTCTCGCAGTCGGTCGCCAAGTAACCTGCCGTAGCCCCGCCCTGCTCGGTGCGGTCGGCCCGCAAGTAGGTCATAAACTCGAACGTCTTACTGCACACGTCACTTACGTCGAAGCCGATCCAGTCCAACAGCGGCAATGTGCCGCCGAAGTGGAGCGACATCAACTCATCGGTGCAGCGGTCAAAATAGTTGCAACAGCCGAAGGGCGTGGCCGAAGTGGAGACGGTCAATTCGCCGTGCCGCTGCACCATTTGCGCCTTCTGCATCGCTTCCATCTGCATCCGCATCTTGTATTGGTTGACAAGCATTGTTAGCTCTCCTCTAGTCCTAGACTGTTCTGATTATCCAATCAGGCTAGGTACTTTGGAGAGCGTGTTGGCGGCGATTTGTTCCATCGTCGGCAACTGCTCGCCGTTCCCGTTCGCCTGCGTAGGCCGGTGCGTCACGACAATGCGCTCTTTGAGTCTCGGCGGCAAGTCGGCCACCCATTCTTGATGGTCGTCCTCCCGGCTGCGCTCCAGCTTCTCCAAGCGCCCCTCACCCACATTCAAGCGGTTGGTCAAAGCCGAAACTGCCGAGAGAATCTGGTCGAGCTTGCTCTCCACCGCCTTACTGCGCTCGACTTCCTCCGGTGTCCCTTCAGTGATCGCCATCTTGGCCAGAACTTGATCGGCAATGGCGCTGATCGCCGCATCATCCAAAACGAAGTCTCGCTCTACCGGAGTAGGCGTTTCGACTTGGGTTTCTCTTACGGGGTCAAGTTGCTCAGACTCAGTCCCCTCTTGCGTCGCCATAGTCGTCTCGGTTTCCCGGTGGATTAGACCTCGCTGTTCAACTTCTTCATTGACTTCCGCCAGTTGCCCCACGAACTCCTCAAACTCTTCCTCAGTTTCAAAGAGCTTGCGTAGAGTCAGCAGAGCGTCCTTCGTCGGTTTCATCATTCTCTCCTTCAAAGTCGCTTTGGTAAACCAGTTGGCTGCTCTTTGCTCAGGAAGCAAAGAAATCCGTGTGTTTACCCCGTCCGTATACACGTCAATCGGGATCGTCCCGTTATCCCCTAAGTTAAGTTTCACCGTCTCCATGCCCAGAGCGAAGTACTCGATGCTGCACCCCCACTCGCCCTTCGTGTCCCTCTCCAATGTGTCAGCCATGCGTCGCCCTAACTCTTTGGACTGGTCCAAAAAGCCCGCCGCCACGTAACTCACGCCCACACGAGCGATGTAATCGGCATAGCCAATATCGAAAAGCTCCGAGTTGTAAGGACCGAGGTGGTGAATGTCGATAGCCGGGTAGAAGTCAGCTTCCTCGGCGTGCTCGACCATGTTGTCAAACAACTTGCGAGAGTCGATCTCGTTGACCCGGTTTAAGACGGCGGTGGCGGCGATACAATAGAAGCGCACCTGTCCATCGGCCTGACGCTTGACCCATACCCGGTTCTGTTGCACCGGAACGTACTCTTCCTTGACCGGCTCTGGCGTCCCCAGCGTGATTTCCCCATCCGCTGAGACGCCGATCACAGCCCGATAGAGCGACCCCTTCTGGTTGAGCACCACCCATAGCCCCGACTCATCAAACATCAGACGGGTGACGCTGTAGTAGCGGTGCATCTCGTCATCGTCTTCCATCTCGTAGAGCTTGGCGTAGACCTTCTCCATGATGTTGTCCACTGACATGGCCCGATGCTTACCATCTACACCGATGAGCTTGTTGAACATGCGGGTCAACCAGTCCATACCTGCCCTCCCTTTGGGTTTCGTCTTGCCCGCTGCCTCGTACAGCACGTCTGGCGCTTCCTTGTCCATCATCGAGTAGGCAGCGAGCATCTTATTGGCCGCTGCCTTTAGGGCCGCTTTCCAATCGGCGTCACTCACATCTGCCGGTTTCTTGACCTGATTAAAGCGAGCCGCTGCCGCCATCACACCCTTGTCCGTCATCATGCTCTCGCCGTCCATGCGTACCGGCAGGGCGCAATGCGACTTGGCTTTGTCTTTCTTACCTGCGGCGTCATTCACGTCGATCAGACAGGCGGCGCAGTAGCTCTCGGCGGACTTGTAGTTGGAGGACGCCCCCGACCATGCATCGACTTCCTTGACGGCCCGGTCCTTCTTCAAAACGCCGTTTGCCATCTTGAAAGCTGAAGTTTCACAACTCTTTGTGTTTCCGCCTTCTTTTACACAGGCAGAATAGCTGCTATTCCAGATTGCGATCCACTTCTTTTTCTTCGCCATTGGCATCTTCTGCACGTTGGCGGGTAGGTCGTTAGGCTTGCTGAGGCTGTAAGGCATAAGAAAATGCGCCTGTCTCCAGGCGCATCGGCTCACTCATTTTTGTCTGTTATGTATACTCTACACCGAACTAGCTAAAAGTCAACCCCTTAACGACGTGTCTCTACCGTGCTGAGGATCAGCAACAATTCCTTGATGAAAGCCTGGGGGTCTTTGTAGACCAATTCGCTCCCCCTCTGTTGCGAGCGCAGCCTGTCCTTGTCGAAGAACTCCAACCTGCCCGTGGTGCGACAGACCCGGAACAGCTTGACCCCATCAATCGTAAAGAAGCCG
>ERZ1292632.3058-Hain-H43-01um-R2-3058-length-13238-cov-4_pt1 | contig 13238 bp, 10 predicted proteins | sample MGYA00564407_ERZ1292632 | MGnify/ENA primary metagenome ERZ1292632 (study PRJEB36523, sample SAMEA6512637) | groundwater metagenome | collected 2019-01-08 | study: AquaDiva: Metagenomics assemblies of 32 groundwater samples
TTGCGCAACTGGTTCAATATCGAAAAAGGCTGGTGAAGCTTTTGACCTGGATGTTATCCTTGATCCAGGAACCAATCAAGTTTCCACAGTTCGCCTAAATATCACCTATGACCCAACCAGAATAGCAACGACTGGAGCAGCAATTACCCCCAACGCCCAGGCAGTTTCTCCTCTTATTAACCCTACTTATGCCAATGGCAGTCTGATTGCGCGTTACGGAATCGTACTCTCAAGTGTCGGAGTGGATATATCCAAAACGCTTTCTGCTACCACAAAAATAGCAACAGTTCATTTCAAGGCACTTGATACTGCGCCTGCTGGTAACGCTGTCATCAATTTTGGCACAACTCTGGTGCTGTCTTCAAATCCACAAGACGGCCAGGATGAAGACGTGCTCTCTTCAGCAGATCAACTAACTGTTACGGTAAGCGGTGCATCTGCACCAGCAACAGCAAAAGCCCCTGTTTGTACAACATTAAATGTAGACAGAGCGATTACTGGCGCTGCCCCATACTCACTCACCTTTACGGTCAACGGCACAGATGAAGACGGAACTATTAGTAGCGTTACCTATGATTTCGGAGACGGACCAGTACAAACCATAAGCACAGGAGGAGGATTAGGAACCAAAACAGTCAGTCTTTCAACAGCCCATACCTACAATAATGCGGGAACTTTTAAGGCATCGGCAACGCTCACCGACAACACAAATGCAGTAAGCGCTGCTTCTGCTACGTGCGCACAAACCATCACTGTTACGCCTAAAAGCCTAACTCCAACAGTTACTGGAGGAACAGGTTCGGGAAGCAGCGCCACGCCAACCGAAACAGCAGTAGCTACGCCTACTACGCAAGTCCCTGTACCATCCGTTACCATAGCGCCACCAGGACCATCGGCAGGAGTGCTTGGGGTTGGTATCGTGGGAGCTGTTGTTGCAGTATTCGGCGGACTTCTCCTTTTCTCGTTCTAACCTACTTCTTCTCAAGAAGTGAAAAAAGCGCTTCTTGGGGAAGAACGACTCTCGCGCTTTGAATCATTTTTGATTTCCCCTTTTTCTGCTTATCCAAAAGCTTATCTTTTCTCGATCTATCTCCACCTGACATTTTCTGCAGTACATCTTTTCTAAAAGGTGGTATTTCTTCACGAGCGATGATGTTGGCGCCTACCACTCCCTGAATAATCTGCCTGAACTGTTGCCTGGTTAGTGACTCTTTCAGAGCAAGCGCTTTTTCTCGAGCTTTTGATATTGCTTCATCTTTGTACACAAATTCCGATAATACATCTATACTCACCTCATTTATTCTCATTTCAAGATGTACCAAATCAGCTTCCCGATATTCAATCAGCTCATAGTCAATGCTGGCAAATCCTGAAGAAACTGACTTAAGCTCTGAGGAAAGTCCTCTGATAAACATGCTGTATGGCATATCGTATACCAAAACTGCGTACGCATCATGATATGTCATATCGCACAGATTCCCCTTTTGCTTTTGGCATGTAGTCATAATACCGCCCACATAATCTACTGGGGTATAAATCGTAAGTTTCATGTAGGGCTCAAGCGTTCTCCCATCTTGTGTTGTTTGATATAGCACGTGTGGCATGGTAAAGAGTAGGTGAAGACCAAATTCCTGCTCCAAGCGCTGTTTTACAATTTCGGCATGCAACAGTCCTAAAAATCCTATACGAAACCCACTACCCAAATATGCCGAGTACTCTTGCGTGTATGCAATTGATGTATCATTAAGCGTAAGTTTTACCAAAGACTCCTTCAGGTGAACCAAATCATTGGTAGAACGGGGATATACGCCCAAAAAAACCATGGGTTTTGGTATCGTATAGTCTGCAAAAGGCTGACCAAGCGCGGTGGTCTCCATAATCGTATCTCCAACCCGAACCTTCCTAATATCCTTAATACCAGTAATAATATATCCAATTTCTCCCGCGGTTAATTGTTCTGTTTTTTGTAAATATGGCGTAAATATCCCTACTTGCGTTGTTTCATTTTTCACATTGTTTTGAAAAAACTGCACAGAAGTATTGGCAGCAACTTGCCCATCTACTACCCGCACGTATGCGACAACGCCTCGATATTCGTCGTACACCGCGTCAAAAATAAGCGCTCGAAGTGGGCCCTCGCTGTCTCCTTTTGGAGAAGGAATTCTTTCTACTACTGCTTGTAAAACCTCTTCTACATTTTCTCCTGTTTTTGCAGAAATAAAGATCATTTCTTCTTTTTTAAAACCCAATCCCTCTATCTCCTTTATCACTATTTCTGTCTGCGCATTTGGTAGATCTATTTTGTTCACCACTGGAATCATCACGAGATTCAACTTTTTTGCTGAATGAAAATGCGCTACTGTCTGGGCTTGAATTCCTTGTGTTGCATCAACGAGTAAAACTACTCCCTCGCACGCCGCGAGGGTTCGCGAAACTTCGTACGAGAAGTCTATGTGACCGGGAGTGTCAATCAGGTTCAGCGTATAGTTATAAGTGTTTAGCGTATGGTTCATCCGAACTGGAGCAAGCTTAATAGTAATTCCGCGTTCCCGACTTATAGGATTTTGGTCCAAAAATTGTTCTTGCAACTTATCTTTGGCAATTGTTTTGGTAATCTCCAACATGCGATCAGCCAAGGTTGACTTGCCGTGATCCACATGCGCAACAATAGCAAAATTCCGAATATTTTTCTGTTCCATGGGGAGATTATAGCAGGTATTTTTAAGGATTTTTAATTTTCTACATAAAGTATATCACTACATAGTAGTATACTTTATGCAAACCTCGATGTTTGATACTAGATATCTTGAATTATGTCAATTCTATGAGTGCACATGAATTTTTTTATCCAATCGACCCGACCCTGAATTTGTTGGAAGAGTCCAAGCCCGTACCTCAACAAATACAAAAAGCGTTTCCCAATGGCATACCCCACATAGATGATCCTTTGCCCTCACAGAGGATGATGACAAGAGGGAGATAGCCTTTCCTTATGGATTTCGGTTAGGTTGGATTGTTTCCTGGGTAAGCCCGAGGGTTTCTTTCCAATTCCCTATTTTCTTAAACACAAGCAGAAATATACTCGCCTCTTTTACGTTAAAAAGCCATGTAAGAAATAGATAGAACAAAAGCCCTGCCATGCTTGAGATACCCGTCAAAATAAGAAGATTTATCGTAAGAGTCGTATCAAATACTAATTGATCCAAAAGTTTTATTGGAATATAAAGTGCAAAACCAGTAAAAATAGTTGCTGAGAAAATTTTGACCAATGTCAAAAATAACGGCATGCGGGCAAACCCCCCGACTTTTCTATCCAGAACTATCATAAGAATGACCAAATTTACGATTCCTGCTATGGAATACGCAACCGCAATGCTCCCCACCCCCATACTACTTTTCACCACAAAGAACCACCCAAGCACAAGCATCAAAAGCGTTGAAAACGATCCTGCTATCAAAGGTGTCTTGGCATCACGAAGCGCATAAAATCCTCTGGATACTAAGTATAAAAGCGCTTGCGCAAAAATCGCAATGGCAAAAAAGGCAAGAGTTTTTCCAGTTAAAACCGTATCCTCCCAACTAAAAAGCCCCGCACCAAAAACAAGACGCACTACGGGAATACGTAGTACCAACAAAAGCATGGATATGGGCAACACTAAATATAATACCTGCGTAAAACTGGTAATAAAGGTTGTGCGAAACTCTGTAAGTTTTTCTCGCTGTTTGGACAAAACGGGAAACGCAGCTTGCGCAATAGTTTGTCCAAAAAGCGCAATAGGCGCAAAAGCAAGAGTCTGCGCATAATCAAGAATCGTATAATTTCTACTTGATTCAGGAAGAAAGGAAATAAGACCAAGGATGAGTATGCTTCCAATCTGAAACATCGCATTGGAAAGCGTACGGGGCCACATCAAATGTACCACATCCATAACGCCTCGGATTTTTAGCGACAATGAAGGCCTCCACGAAAAACCAACGCTTCTCACTGTTGGTAGCTGAAAAAAAATAAAAAATAATGCACCGAGAATTACCCCATACGCCGGAGCATATATACCAAACGTTTGATGAAGAAATAAAATACCAACGATAATACCTAAGTTATATAGCGCTGCAGCAAATCCAGGAATAAAAAAATGATTATATGACTGAAGGAGTGCGGCAAAAAAAGAACCAACGATAAAAACTAGTTGACCCGCAACAATAATTCGAGTCAAATTCACCATCACTTCTATCTGATCGGGAGTAAATCCCTTGCCTACATTAAGAATTTGCAAAAAAAATGGGGCAAATAATGAAAACGGCACTGCAAGAACCAGAAATACACCGCACCCAATAGTCAAAATCGCAGACGCCATCTGATGCGCCTCTTTTTCTTCATGTTTTCCTAAAAATTCAGAAAATACCGGAATGAATGCCGATGAGATCGCACCAGCAATAATAATCTGAAAGAGAGAATCGGGAAAACGAGAAGATGCCAGATAGAGACCTGTTTGAGAAGCGCCAAAAATTGCCACCAGAAGACGTTGCCTAATCAAACCAAGCACCTGAGAGAGAATGACTGTTGCCATGATGACAAAGGCCGCAGACAAAATATTTGTTTGACGGGCAAGTAAAAGATTTATACTTTTTTGGAAGAAGTTCTTATGCATGTTGTTTTTTACAGTATATCATGCTAAAATCTGCATATGCCAGTAATAAAATCAGCGAAAAAGAAATTACGCAAAGACAAAAAGCGAACACTCATCAATAATCAGTGGAGAGCTCGTCTTGACGCACTTTTGAAAAAAGCAAAAAAACAACACACTGTCAAAACAATTCAAGACGCAATAAGCCATGTCGACAAGTCGGCAAAAAAACATCTTTTACATAAAAATAAAGCGTCTCGCATCAAAGCAAGTCTGACCAAGCTCGTCCCAACCACGACCTCCGCTCCTAAAAAACCCCTTAAAAAAAAGTCTAAATAGAATCTAATTTTCTTTGACAAAATCCATCAATTCACCTATGCTAAAAGGTAGTATGGGAAAATCTCCTCTTCTTATTAACTTGCTTAAAAAAGACCAATCGAGTTTTGTCGAGAAATTTATCAAATGGGCTCTGTCTATAGGACGAGTCATCATCGTCATTACGGAAGCAATTGCGCTTTTTACTTTTCTATACCGCTTTAATCTCGACAGGGAGCTTGTTGATCTCCACGACTCAATCAAACAAAAACGAGTTGTTATCAATATATTAAAAGATAACGAGAATACGTACCGTGATCTACAAGAGAGAATTGCGCTCTCCGCACAGTTATCCGACCAGGGAAATAAAACAGTCGCCCTCGTAACAAAGGTCTCCAAAAATATCCCCTCAGGCATGCAACTAAACAATATTAACTTTTTAGGAAACCGCATACAAATTGATGCAAACACTAAGTCTGTAAAGACAGTATCGCAATTTATTGAAACTCTTAAAAAATACGAACAAATACAAACCGTGAGCCTTGATAAAATTGAAAATAAAACAGCCGGAGCAGTAATCTTGGTGAGTATAACTGCAACATTAAAACAAATAAAATAATTATGAAACTTGATTCATCATTCTTAAGAGACTTGGCAAAAAATAAATACTTCCACTCGCTCCCTTATTTACAATCTAAAAGAACGAGAGAAATTACTACAATCATACTTACGCTTATTACGATTTCTTTATTTGGCATTATTGCAATCAATCCGACTCTTTCTACCATTGTACAGCTCCAAAAACAACTTGAAGACAATAAAGAGGTTGAAACAAAACTGAAACAAAAAATCACCAACTTGGGACAATTACAGAAACAATACGCACAAATTCAAACAGACATTCCGATAGTACTACAAGCAATCCCTATAGATCCTGACCCTTCAATGCTTAACGGTCAAGTACAAACAATAGCGGGAACAAGTAATATTAGTCTGCTTCGCTTCCAAACGCAACAAGCAGATCTCTCCCAATCCACAACCAGCAGTACCAACGTAGGAATAGCTTTATTTTCTTTTTCTTTAACCGCAGAGGGGGCAGAAGATCGTATTTATGACTTTATTAAACGACTTGCTAACTTTAATCGCATTATCACTCTTGATGCGCTTAATATCAAAGCGGGCCCAGAAGGCTCAGGGCTTATGCAGTTAGAATTACGAGGAAAAGCATACTTTAAGCCATAAACATGAAAAAAAACGATATACTATTATTGTTTGGATCCCTTTGCTTTATTGTTGTTGCATGGATAGGGTTTAACATCTATCACAACATTGTCACCTCAACGATTCCGCAATTCATCGTCACCCAACTAAAATCCATCAATGGATCATTTAATACTACCATTATTAATAAATTAAAAACTAAAGAAAATGTATCGCCCAGCTTTTCACAAGGCAATCTTACTCCTACGGTAACACAAACACAGCCTGCGTCATCAACGCCTCCACCTCCAACACCAACAATACAAATAGCAACAGATTCTGCCAAAGAAGCAACAGGAGGGGGAGCCCTATGAGCAATTCCATCTGGAGCAAAAAAATTCCAACTTTTTTTGGCCTTGTGCTTCTTCTCATGGGAATTTTAACCACTACATATCTTACTAAGCAGGGCATTATCTTTAATTCCAAAGCAAGTCCTGCCCACACGCCTCAGAATGTTCGCATCACCAATGTAACCGGCTCAACTTTTACTGTTTCATATACCACGCCAGAAAAAACCACTGGTATTATTTCGTATGGAACCGATAAGACAACTTTTCCTCAAAACGCCATAGACCAACGAGACAAATCAATAAGTGAACTCTCTGAAAGCACAATTCGCTCGATAATTGTTAAAGATCTACGCCCTTCTACCACATACTACTTCACGATAACAAGCGGTTCTGATACATATCTCAACGATCAGGAGCCGTTTATGGCAACTACCGCACCAACTACTCCTGCAAGTTCCTCATCGACCGCTTCCATACTGTCGGGAAAAGTCATCCATCCAGATGGAAGCCCAGCTTCCCAGGCTTTAGTCTATGTGGCAAGTGAAAATAGTCAAGCACTATCGAGCATTACCAGCGCTGATGGAACATACCAAATACCGCTTGGTACAATTCTTACAAAAAACCTTCAAGCGCTTCTCAAGCTTTCTCCCACCACTATTCTTAGCGTGCTTATCACTACCAACACTTCGCAATCAAATATCACACTGATAAATAAAAGTACCAACGGTCTCATCCCTGTAGTTACTCTTGCGCAAGATTATGATTTCTCAACCAGTATTCTACCAATCGCGTCCTCATCAGCACAAATTGGATTCCCTTCGTTCTTGGCAACAACACAAAAATTTCCTGAGCCAAAGATTGTGATACCAAAAAAGGATCAAACATTTACCGATCAACGTCCAGTTTTTCGAGGCATCACACAACCCAACACAAGCGTCACTATTACCATAGAGTCAGAAAATGTTATAGAAGAAAGGATTACCTCTGACAATAACGGTAACTGGTCGTATCGCCCAACAACAAATCTCACGCCTGGACAACATACCCTTACTGCCACCACCCGAGATCAATACGGAATTCTCAAAAAAATATCTCAAACTTTCACTGTTTTTGCCTCAGGATCCATGGTAGAAAAATCCGCAACGCCTTCTGCGTCTCCAACAACCAAACCAACCAATACACCCACACCCACAACACTCCTGCCGACACCAACGAGCATAATTCTTACACCAACCACTTTTCTAACCCCTACCAATGCACTTATTCAAATTGTCACCACTCAAGTCCCCACACCACCTATGGAAACTACAAAAGGTGGAACCATTGTTGAGCCAGGTACTTCCGCTACGACTTTGGGCATTGGTGCCGCGCTTACTGCTCTTTCAGGCCTCGTACTATTCTTCTTCACCAAAGGTTTTCCTAATTTATGAAAATTGCAATAATTGGCGCAGGTTTTACTGGTCTCTCAAGCGCTTATCAACTTGCGAAAAAAGGACATACCGTAACTATCTTTGAACAAGAAGAAAATCCAGGGGGACTGGCCATAGGCTATAAAGAAAAGCAGTGGAGCTGGACACTGGAACATCACTATCATCATTGGTTTAGTAACGACTCATTTGCTTTAAATCTTGCCAAAGAAATTCATCACGAAATTACGATAAAAAAACCACATACCAACATATTTGTTAACAACACGATATATCAACTTGATTCGATAGGTGCATTTCTCTCTTTCCCCCTTCTTTCTCTTCCCCAACGTATCTGGCACCTCTTTACGCTTGGTATTTTATTCAAACTCAATCCATTTTGGCAATTACTCGAGGGAACGCACGCCACAACTCTTCCTTTTATCATAGGAAAAAAAGCATACGAAATTATCTGGAAACCCCAACTATTTAACAAGTTAGGTAACTATATGAACTCCATATCTCTTGTTTGGTTTTGGGCTCGTATAAAAAAACGGACACCAATGCTTGCGTATCCAAACGGAGGATTTTTAGTATTTGCCCAGCATCTTGCAAAAACCCTAGAAGATAAGGGAGTTAAGATACAATACCAAACGCAAATTACCTCTATTACCGATAACAACACCTCAACAATAGTTACACTTAAAGACTTAAGCATTCACACATTTGATAAAGTGATCGTAACTCTTCCTTCTTTTCTATTTCTCAAGCTGTGTCCTGGGCTACCTGCAAACTACAAAGCAAAATTAGGACAACTTAAAGGACTTGGCGCGGTCAATCTAGTCCTTCGTTCAAAAAAAGAATTTTTTCCAGACAAAACTTACTGGCTCAGCGTCTGCAATACCGCATCACATATAATGGCAATTGTCGAACATACCAACTTCATGGACAAAAAAAATTATAACAACGAACATCTGTTATATATCGGAAACTATATGGAGTCGTCAAGCGACATATATAAGCTCTCAAAAGAACAAGTGCTTGAAACATATGATCCGTTTTTACAAAAAATTAATCCAAATTATAAAAATAATATTATCTCCTATGAAGTATTCAAAACCCCATTTGCCCAACCAATTATCCCAATACGTTATTCCAAAATAATTCCACCTTTTATTACCCCGCTTCCCAATGTATATCTTGCAAACATAGAACAGGTATATCCATGGGATAGGGGTACTAATTACGCGATAGAATTGGGATATAAGATTGCAAAAATAGTCGATGAAACATCTTCATCTCATAATTATTCTTAGCGTTATTGCTTTAGGAATTATTTTTCGATTTTATGACCTTAATTGGGGCTCTCCTTTTTATTTTCATCCCGATGAAAGAAATATCGCGTCATCGGTAAGCCAACTGCGATTTCCCGAACAAATGAATCCTCATTTTTTTGCATATGGCAGTTTACCGATATACACCATATACTTTTCCGGAATCATCGTAAATCTTATAACACATATTTTTTCTCCTGTATCAAACCTCTTTCAAGTTTCATTTGAAAACGCACTTTTAATCAGCAGGTGGTATTCTGCAATTTTCTCAAGCGCTCTTATCGGACTTTTATATTTTATTGGAAAAGAAATAAAAGACAGAAAAACAGGAGTTATGTCGGCAATTCTTTGCGCAACAAATGTTGGACTAATTCAATTTTCTCATTTTGGAACTTTTGAAATCTGGCTTACTTTTTGGGAAACAGTACTTTTATATGTTTGTTTGAAAAAAGATGAACAGGGAGGTTTCAGACAAATTTCCATAATGGGAATGCTTTCAGGGATGCTTATCTCTATAAAAATCTCTCACATAGTATTATTACTACTGCCAATATTTGTCATATTTTCATCTATTTTCAATCTAAAAAAATACTGGATAAAATATGTGTTTTCAGTTTTACTTCTTGCGCTTTTTTCTATCTTCACTTTTATTATTGTTTCTCCGTTTACCGTTATCGATCAATTATCATTTCAAAATACCATGCGATATGAAGGGGGTGTTGCCATTGGCACACTTCCAGTTTTTTATACCCAGAGTTTTTTCGGTACTATTCCCATTGTCTTTCAATTTCTTCACATTTATCCCTTTTTACTCTCAATACCTCTACTCATACTTTTTGTAGTAAGTTTTCCTTTTCTTCTTCCCGACATGGTTAAAAAACATAATCACGCGCTCATTTTTCTTGGATTTTTTCTCTTATTTTTTTCCCAAGCATTTTTTTATGCCAAATGGACAAGATATATGATACCCACTCTGCCCTTTATTATCCTGATCGTTGCCCTAAGCCTGCACAAACTGATTGAAAAAACCAAAAAATATACAAGAGCTATTCTCATCCTTCCTTATCTTTTAGTGTTCTATCTCACGCTTCACGCGTTTTTCTTCACGTATATAACCTATTATCAAAAAGATTCTCGCGAACAGGCTGTTATATTTGCCAAGACACATACATCAGATACAACCTCTGAAATAATTTCTCCTGTGTACGATATGGGGATTGTTCCCTTTAATACTTTCTTTCCCAACATAGATTTGATTAATTTTTATGATATTGAGACCGACTCAAATATTGAGTCAACCTATCAGCAACAAATTAAGACAGCTAAATATATTATTCTTCCCAGCCAACGAATATACCCAAGCAGACTTGCATATCCTGAAAAATTTCCCTTGGGAAATTGGTTTTATAAAAATCTTTTTAGCGGAAACCTAGGCTTTACCAAAATGTACCAAACACCCTGTGATATACTTTGCAACATAATCTATGCATTTGGTTCTGCGGAAGAAACCGCTTCCATATTTGATAGACCAACAGTAACTATATTTAAACGAGAATAAATGAAATTATTTAGCCTATCCCACATATATATTTTCTTTATCTTCACATTTGCTTTATTATCTTTATTATTAAGAATTTATGGAATAAATTGGGATAGCGGATTTAATCTTCATCCCGACGAACGAGCAATAATACTTTTCACTCTTCCACTTGGGCTACCCACAAGTATTGATATATTTTTTTCTAATCAAAGTCCGCTCAATCCGCATTTTTTTGCCTATGGCAACTTTCCCCTATATCTTCTTAAGAGTACCTCTTTTTTGGCAGGTCTCGTACACGCCCCTTATGCTACGTATCAAGAAATGTACATGGTGGGACGCATCGTTTCTGTACTCGCAGAATTAGGTACTCTTTTTACGCTTTTTCTCCTTGCAAAAAAAATATTTGGCAAGCCTGTTGCCATACTATCTATTTTCTTTTATACCGTAAGTGTTTTACCCATACAGCTTGCTCATTTTTATGCCGTTGATACACTTCTCACATTTTTTATCCTTATAACACTTTACCAATTAATAAATTTCTATGAAAAACAAACGATAAAAAATGCGCTTTTAGTTGGTGTTTTTTTTGGACTTTCCCTTGCAACCAAAACAAGTGCGCTTGTGTTACTTTTTTCAATTGGCACTGCTATTGGTATTGAGTTTCTTTTAATCTTTCTTAAACAACCCCACCGCCCACACGTATGGTTCCCCCATGTACCTGTTTTTATAAAAAGGTTATGTATAGACGGCATTATTATTGTTACTACAGCTTTAGCAACATTTGCGATTACAGAGCCATATGCATTTATTGACTTTTCCGAATTTTGGAAACAAAACATGCAGCAGGCAGCAATGACCCACAATGCTTTTACTTTTCCCTATACTCTTCAGTATGTCGGAAAAATTCCATATCTCTATGAACTAAAAAATATTTTCCTCTTCGGACTTGGACCACTCCTTGCTAGTCTTTGCTTCATTGGCACCTTTTACGTTACTTATCGTGCTGTTACTAAAGAAAAAAAAGATAAATGGGCACATGAATTAATTTTGGTTATTTTCTTCTGGGTTTATTTTTTAATCATTGGAAATTTTGCAATTGGATTTATGCGCTATTTGCTACCTCTCTATCCACTGCTTTGTCTTTTCGGCGCATTCTTAGCGTACAGAATCAACCGACTCTTAAGAAATAATGTTGATTCCAATATAATACGTAATACTCTCTACGTAATACTTACTACGTCGTTACTGGTCTGGCCCCTAAGTTTTCTTCATATTTATACCCAGCCAAATACGCGCATACTCGCAACAGACTGGATTATAAAAAATATAAAAGCAGGGTCAACAATTGGCATTGAACACTGGGACGATTCACTACCGCTTACCCAGCAGCAAAACTATCACATGGAGACCCTTGAACTCTATAATCCTGACACAGATGAAAAATGGAGAAAAATAAATCAGCAGTTCTTGCGAACAGATTATCTTATTCTTGCGTCAAACAGACTCTATACACCGCTGCAAAAACTCACCGACTGTGATAATCTCCCAATTGGATATTGCTACACGCAAACCGCGAACTATTACAAAAAACTTTTTGATGGATCTTTAGGTTTTAAAAAAGTTGCTGAATTTGCTGTATATCCAACTATTCCATTGTTAAACAAACAAATTAATGATCAAAGCGCGGATGAATCCTTCACTGTCTATGACCACCCAAAGATTGTCATCTTCCAGAAATCACCTTGAGGATTTCCCGATCATGAGATACAATACACTCTATTGGCTATGAAGAAAAAACGAGTTTTCATTACTGGTGGGGCGGGATTTTTGGGATGTCACCTCGCAAGACAACTTGTTAAAAAAGGATACATCGTCACTCTGTACGATATTGCCCCACTTGATGCCAAAGATCTCATCGGCAAAGTAACATACATAAAAGGCAATATTTTAAATGAAAAATCTCTTGACAAAGCAATACGCGGACATGAATATGTCGTACACGCAGCAGCTGCTCTTCCAATCTTACGGGAGAAAAAAATAATCTTCGATGTAAATATCAATGGCACGAGAAACGTTCTTAACTATTCGTTTATTCACAAAGTAAAACGCTTAATTTTTATTTCTTCAACAGCTGTATATGGAGTCCCCAAACATCTTCCTGAAAAAGAAACTAATCCACTAGATCCTATCGGATATTACGGGGAATCAAAGATTGCAGGAGAAAAATTATGTTTGGAATTTGAGAAAAAAGGACTACAGATAAATATTATCCGCCCGAAAACTTTCCTGGGTCCTGAAAGACTGGGGATTTTTGAATTATGGCTTGAGGCGATGTACAGTGGAAAACGTGTATTTATCTTAGGAAACGGACGCAATCGGTATCAATTACTTGCAGTATCAGACGCGGTGGAGGCAATCATAAAAACACTAACCATACCCATTCATGGAGAAATATTTAACATTGGCGC
>ERZ1292632.1900-Hain-H43-01um-R2-1900-length-18815-cov-6_pt2 | contig 13232 bp, 19 predicted proteins | sample MGYA00564407_ERZ1292632 | MGnify/ENA primary metagenome ERZ1292632 (study PRJEB36523, sample SAMEA6512637) | groundwater metagenome | collected 2019-01-08 | study: AquaDiva: Metagenomics assemblies of 32 groundwater samples
TCGAAACAGCGGGATCGAGAACACGGCCCACCACAGCGCGACGGACACGAAGGCGAGGCGCGTGGGAACGGTAGTGCCCGCGCTCATGCCGAACCATTCGGGCTTCAGGATCCAGGTGACGTTGAGCGCGAGCAGCAACCCGCCGCCGAGGTAGCCGAGCGCATAGGCCGTCGTCGATTTGGCGGGTGGTGTAGTTGTCACACACGTCGCTCAGCACCCACACTTCGATGGGTTGGGCATGCGAGAACTTGCGCTCGGAGAGTTCGCCAGGTGGCGGGTCGGACACCAGAGCGCCGACCGGGCGTTCCTTGCTGGTGAGGGCCACTTCCCACCGCTTCGGCTCGCAGATGCGGGCCGCGCCAACCTCGACCTTGCCCGCCGTGAAGTACCGCGAGTAGATCGGCGCGCCGTCGAGACGGAATGCCGTAACCCGCGCGTACTGTGCCAAACCCTCTGCCATCTGACCCTCCATGTGCCGGCATCGCCGGCGGTTGTGTCGCTAGGTGCGTGCCGACCAGAAGCCCCGGCGAACGTTGGTCGCTTTTCCTTGTTTGCCCAGCCAGGTCACCGAGGCATGGACCTGGGGCGTCGACACCTGGCAGCCAGCGGCGATTGCAGCAATGGCTTGCGGCCCTGGATGGGCACACAAGAAGGCATGCACCCGCGCCACATCGGACTTCTGCGGCACGCGCCAATCCGGCAAGGACGGCGCCTTGGGCTGCACGGCGGACAGTTCCGCCTGGAGGCCCGCCAGCTGCACGGCGTCGCGGTCGCGGGCCTCTTCGGCTGGCGTGGGCGATTCAGGTGGACACGGCAGGTCGTGACCTCGTGGGTCAGCGCATGCGCCAGCGCCACCGACAGCGCCGTCGCTGGCGCCAGGGTCAGCGCAGGCGCCAGCGTAAGCGGCAGCGCAGCCGCTAGCGCATTGGGAATCGATTGGTTCCAGAGCGTTGCCGATCACCAACTCGCGGCGCGCCGTGGCCGCTGTCAATGCGAGCAGAGCGGCTTTCCACAGGTCGCGGCACTTGCTCCGCTTGGTCGCCGCCGCCTTGGCGATAGCGTCTGCGGCGAAAAACTCGATGTCTGCCTGTTCGAGCGCCAGTTGAGCGTGATGCAGCTTGTCGACCAGCGCGAAGACCTCAGCTTGACTCATGGCTCGACTCCCCGGCGGTCCAAGCGAACCGCCTTTACTTGGTCGCCAGCCGCCTTGCAGACCCGCTGCACTAGGCGCTGCGCCTTGAGCGACGTGCCCCACACCACCAGGCCACTGGCGAACGTGGCGCCCTGTGCTGTGGCGCAACCCGCCGCATTCTCGAAGCGGATGCGGCCGCGGATGTGCAAAAGCCACGCGGCCGACTCGAAAATGCCGTCCTTGCCCCACCAGTAGCTTTCGCTGCAGCGGATGGGGATGAGCGCGACGACGCAGTCCACGTGACCTTGCCGATACTCGCGGACGCACTTGGCCGTCCACCGCGCCAAGTTGCTCTCGCCGCTTTCCGCGTCGCGGTTGTAGGGCGGGTTGACGTAGACCACGCCGGTGTGGCCATCGGACCAAAGGCCTGACGTTCCCCAGGCCCGCAACAGGCCGTCTTCGCCCTCGAGGCCGACGAAGTGCGACCGAGCGTCGACTCGCCGTTCGGGGTCGGCGCAGGGGTCCAGGTCCACCGGCCCAATCCACTCGCGGATGAATCGAGGGGTGTAGAACTGGTCGCTCCCAGAGTCGAGATTGCCGCGCACCGCGAGCACATCGAGCAACTGCTGTTGCATCACACGCCTCCTGTCTCAAGCAACACGTCCAGGTGTCGCGCCTCTTCGGGGGTCAGCTTGTCGGCAAGGGTGGCGCGCAGAGCGGCCAGGCCATCGTTGAGCACCTGGTGGGCGCGCGCTCTGGTGACGGCGAGCGCGGACCCGCAGACTTCCAGCGTCGCCGGGCCCCGCGCCGCGATGTCGAGCGAGCACGACTCGCGCCTGCCGTGCACCTGGTGGACGGTGCCCACCTTGCTGACGCTGAGCCCCAGATGGTGACGACACGCCACCCACGGGCACGGTCGCGGGCCGTCCACGCAGTCGGCGCGCGTCTGTGGCTTGCCCACTGCCATCGGTCGCCGCTCTGGACCGAGGTGCACGCCGTTCCTGGCGGACAAGCTGGGCGAAATGACGGTGCGGGTCGCTGCCTTCATGGCGCGCTCCGCGCGTTCGATGCCGCTGCGCCGCGCCGCTTGGCCGCTGCCATGACCTGGCCGGCCACCTCGCGGTCGAGCAGCAACTGCAGTGTGATGGGCTGCTGTGAACCCTTGACGATGATGGTTCCGTCGCGCTCAACGGTGGCCACCGCGGCGAAGTAGCCCGCCCACTTGGCCGGGTCTGGCCCGTTGCGCCATGCTTTGGCAGCCGCGGCGATCACCGACAGCGAGACCTCACGCAGGGGAGCTATCTCGCCCAAGGCCTCGGCGTAGGCGGCGAGCAGCGGCGCAGCTGCCGCCTGCAGCTCATCATGCTGGCGGGCCTCTGCCGCTTTACGGGCTTCGGTGTCGCGCTGGTCTCTGGCGCCAGCGGCAACTTTGGCCCATGTCGCGCCGACCACGGCTTCGTGCGTTGCAGGAGCTGCGGCCTGGGGTTGTTCCTGGCCAGATGGCGCGGGCAGGGGCAGTTGAGCTGGTGGCGGGGGAGGTGAGGCCTTTGCGGGCTTGGTGGCACCAGACTGGGCCTTGGCGGTCCACTCGTTGAGTTCGTCGAGCAGCTTCGCTCGCGCTGGCCCTTCAGGCTTGGAGAGGGCGAATCGCTTGCGGGCGCTTGCGTCCTTGGGCTCGCGCGGCGGATCGTCTCGGGTAGTGCCGACGACGTATGCGTACAGGCCCTCGGCGTCCCACACGATGATGCCGGCCTGGTGCATGGCCTGCAGCGCCGCCTTGACGCGGCCTTTTTGCGTGGGCACGCCCAGCCGCGTGGCGATCAAATCTGGCGAGGCATCCAGCAAGCCAGACGGTGCCCCGAACGTGCGCAGGTACGGCTCGACCATGTAGGCGAGGGGGTTGCCCAGTGCGCGCAGGCTTTCGTATTGCTTGCGGCGTGTTTCGTAGGCGATCCCCAATAGTTTTCGGCGCGTTGGCCGGGAAGGTGACGGTTTCGATCCCCATCATCTCCACCCGTCACAACTTCGCGTAACGATTGGACTGCGACCCTCGCCGTCCCACCGTTCGCTTTCTTCGCGCCGCCTCCTGTCCAGGTCGTGGTGTTGGTCGAAATCGATGCTACTGGCGCCCGCCGCGCACCAGCTGCAGCCGTGGATTGCTCCCGGCTGGCGCTTCATCGCGCGGGCCGCCGGGCACCAGGCGCAGCTCGGGCTTGCCGCCGAGCGGCAAGGGCAACTGCGGCGACGGCCGCGGCGGCGGAACCAAGGTCAGTGCCGGCACTTGTTCCGGTGCCGCGATGTAGTGGTTGCGCGCCGTCGCGCCATTGTCGCCGTGGCCGAGCAGTTGGCCGACGTCGAAAGCCGATCCGCCGCCAAGCTCTGCTACCAGCGTCGCGTAGGTGTCGCGCAAACCGTGCGGGCACACGCGCCGGACGCCGGCCTTGGCGCAGGTGCGCGCCACCAGCTTGATGAGCCAGTTCGCATGCCGCGCCACGCCCGGGCCAGTTTTGGCCTCGGTGCCAATACGCGGCCGCGGAAACAGCAGGGCTTGGTCCTTGTGCTCAGCGAGCAGGCGCACCAGGTCAGCGCGTACCTCGGCCGGCAGCGTCAGCGCCCGCTTGCTGGCCGCCGTCTTGACGTTCCAGGTCACGTCGCCGTCGTCGTCGTGCGGTCGGACCCAGATGCGCGACAGGTCGAGGTCGATGTCGCAGGCCCGCAAGTGGCGCAGCTCGCCCGAGCGCAGGCCGGTCAGCAGCGGCAGCGCTGCCGCGACCCGCTCGGTGGGTCCGCGCCAGCGGTTGCAGGCGCCAAGGTAGGCCCGGCAGTCGTCGGTGTTGCGCAAGGTGACCTTGCCGCGGCCGAGCAGCTTCCTTGCCCGCTTGCCCAGCCACGGCAGGTCGTCTGGGTCGATGTAGGCGCAGGGCGTCTTGACCAGGAACCCGCGCCGTTCGCACCACTTGAGGAACTCGGACACGGCGGCGTACCGACTGCGCTGGGTTGCCAACGCCAGATGCGCCACCGTGCCGAGCCACTGAACGAGCAGACGAACATCGACACTGCCGATGTTCAGGCTCGGCTCCACCCGCGCGAAACCGCGCACATCGGAGCCTGACCGTAGGACCGTGCTCGCCGTCCACCGGCCGCGAGACACCTTGTGCTCAATGAACGCTTCCGCCGCCTGCGAAAGGGAAGTCCCGGCGGCGAGAAGCGGGATGACCTGAGCACCTGGTGTAGGAATGCCCGCGACTTTTGCAGCTGCTTGCATCGTTGCCCTTCTGCCCCGGCCGGGAACTTCCCGACCTGCGCAAACCCTAACGCTGGTTTTCGCAGATGTCAACAAACTAACGCTGGTTAGCTTGCTAAACCCTGAACGAAAGTTCAGTACACTTGGCCCGCTGGCCCGGCGTATCGGGCGGTGGAACGTGGCAAGGATGCTTTCTCTTTCACAGGTTGCGCAGGAACTCGGGGTCAGCCGGCAAGCGATGAGCGGATGGGTCCAGGCCGGCCGGGTGCCAGCACAACGGGTTGGCCAAGTGCTGATCGTCGACGCTGCGGATCTACCTGCGATCAAAGCACAACTGGCGTCATGGACAGGGGATCACGGAGCGAAGGCGGACACGCAGCTGCCGGTGATCACGCCAGCGGAACTGGGCGCGTACATCGCGATCGCGGATGCGGCGGCGGAGCTTGGGCGTGACGTGATGACGTTGCGGCGGTGGTGCAAGGTCGGGCGGGTGCAGGGCTATCGGCTGGGGCTGCACAAGGTGTACTTGCTGCGCGCCGATGTGGCTGCGATCAAAGGCAATCTGACGGCAGGGCGGGGGCCATTTGAGGCTGGGGCGGCGGGCGGCGCGGCGGGGCCTGGCGGTGATCGTGGGGTTTGATCACGGCGCCGCTGGCGGTAGCCGTTTTTTTGGCCTGCCGCTGTAGGTCTGCTTGAGGCAAAGTTTTTTTGCCAATGACGCCGCGCTACATCTGGCTTGGCGAGGCAGCCTTGGGCGCGTTGATCGCCGCAGCCTGGGCGGCGGTGACGCATCGTTCGGCGGCGAGAAAGCAGTGGTTCGATAGTCGGCGCATTGCGGGCTCTACTCAAGGTCGTCGGCGCCAATCCGGGTGAAGAAGGCGATGAGGCGCACCTTGAGCCCATCGCGGGCCCGATCCGTCATCGACGCAAGCTTCTTCCGCTGCTCAACCAGCGAACGGTCAATTGCTGTAGCACCGCGCAGGTTGAAGTAGCCCTCGCCAGCGCCTGGCACGTCACCCGCATAGTAGGCGCCCCACTGGCGCTGCTGCCGAATTGCCTCACGATCACCTGCACCGACGTCCTCAAGGCGCACAAACGGCGCAATGAGGATTGGCTTGCGGCTATTCGATTTGCGCTTTGTTTGCTTCTCCAGCTCGCAGCAGTGGCTCAACACGAGCGCTGGCCGAACGGTCGCGGCAACAATCAGATGCCGCTCGGCGTAGACGGCGCCTGCGGGCAACTCAACTTCTCGCCATACTCGGTCTTTGCCGGACGGCTCGGTGCCACGAAGCGGTACCTTCGGAACCGCAATTGGCAGGAGATCGACAACGTCGCCTTGCCGCAAGTCTGGGTCGAGTTGCTGCGCCCAAGAGTCCATCAGTATGGGTCGTCGAAGTCCGCCACTTCTGGTTCTGGCAATACGCGGGCCTTGGCGACCTTTGCCGCGAGCGCTTCAAGGTACCCAGTCGGGATGAGATCATCGGACGACTCTTGGCCGGCCACTTGCACCAACGGCGGCGGGGCTTGGACTTCGATAATACGGGCTTCAATCGTGCCACACGGCGCGATGGCGCACGCCAACGCAAAGTGAATGCCGCACGCCATCTCAGCGGCGACCTTCCAGGGTGAACTGCCGCCGATTGATTTCGGTTTGACAGAGCCGGCCGGTTGATGCGCGGTGCCTGCACGAACGGTGGCGCCGTCGCGCCAAGCGGCGATCGAGTAGGATTCGCAGTGCTCAAGCATTTTCGGCCTCAAATGGCAGCTGCACCGCGACCAGCGACGCAGTTTCCTTGATGACGGTCAACAGCAAGCCGAGGGACAACGTAACACGCAGGACTGGGTCGACGCCAATTTCGCCGTTCTTCTTGCCGCGCATTGCAAGCGTCGCCCAGGGCGAAATCATGTAGAAATCCAAACAGGCTTCTAGCCCGGTGTGCGCGGCGGCGATGAGATTGACATCCATCGCCACTGTCTGTTCAGGCTCTACAATATTCTCCAGGAGGTCGACCAGCGCCGACTGCTGGCGGCGCAGTTCGGCCAGCGATGTTGCCACAAACCCCAAACAACTCACCGCGAATCGCGACGCTGCCTCGCGCGAAAGGTGCAGCACAACCATTGACCGATAGCCGGCTGTTCCAATGCGCCGCTGTGCGAAGGCGACCATCAGGGTGCCGTCAATTGGCAGGACCATGGCAACGTCGGCGCGATACCGGCGATCAGGGACGGGCAGATCAGCCAGTTCGACTGAAAGCTCGGTTGCCGTTGCGCCGGCAGGATTTACTATCTCGCGGACCGAAACGGGAACGACAAACCCGTCACCGGCACGCAGGCGATGCGTCGCGATTGGGTTCTGATGTCGCAGAATTGACATTCTCCACCGCTGCGCGCTCCTGGTTGCTGCCACTCAAAACATGCGCGCGGTGCAACAGGTTATTCAGGGACGCCAGCAAGTTCAAGGGCTGAACAACTGTCCAGTCGCCGGCCGGCGCGGAGCTGGGACGTCGGCGGAAGCCCCGCCAAGCCACGCAATGACGCTGCGGCGACGGACGGGCAAGCCGATGCTGCAGAAATCGATTCTACCAGCAAAGGCGTGGCGTACTAACAGGCTCTGCGGGGCTAGCGCGGACGCCCAATTTGCCCCGTCGCAACCCAACCACCAGGCGGAACCCACCCTGCGCCGCCACCACCAACCGTCCGAACCTCGCCAAAGCCTGCCGCCGCCAGGCCTGAACCTATCACCGTCCCGGTTTTCGCCGCCGCCTTGTGCCTCGCCAGGGCGCCCGGGCCCGACTTTCCCGCCGCTGCGCCCTGCCTTGCCCGGCGATCGCCTGCCGCCGCCCGGCCAGGCCGCGATCGCGGCGGTGACGCTCGGCGCGCAACCGCCAGCCGTCGGCGGTGGGCTCTGCGCCGACGGCGAGCTGGCGAACCACCTGCGCGGCCTCGGCCGCGCCGCCGGCGGTGGCCTTGGCTGCCAGGCCGCAGCCGGCCTGTGCCGGCAGCGCAAGGGCAGGCGCCCTCGGGCGCTGGCACCGGGCCGACCTGCCGCTGGCGATGTGCCGGGCGTTTGAGGCTTGCGCGCCCTCTGGCGCGGTTCTGGGGCCGCCGCCGCGCCAAGGTCGGAGCCCGCCTCGCGGGCGAGAGGGTTTTAGAACAGCCTCCCCCTTGTGAAATAGGGTAGGAAAACAGAACTCTAATTACTCTAATTCATTTAGAGAGTGACGGTTGCGCTGGCCCCGGGGTGGACGCTTCCGCTGGCGCCTACGTCAGCGAAGGGGCTAGCGGCTGCGCCAGCGCTGGGGTCAGCGGTTGCGCTAGCGGTCTCGGAGTTGTGCAGTTTCAACGCACTGACGATCACGAACCCTGGGCGCGCCTGCGTGGGCGCCGCGTTGGACTGGCGGGTGGCCGTTGGCAGCAAACGGGCCAATGAAAAATGGCTTTACAGTGCGTTGACTGGAAGTGGTAAGACCACTGGTCAGACCACCGCACAATTCTTTTCCACAGGGCGCACCTTCTTGGCTGTGGATAAACTCTCTGTTGCCAATGACATCACAAGTGATTTTGTAGAATCAGCCTGTGGACAACTTTTGCGGACGCGAGTGATTGCTGCGCGAAATCACGAACTTGCGCGACTGTCGATTTTGCGCGGTTGGGGATTTGGCGTTTCATGGTCAATCTTAGCTGTGGATAACTTATCACAACACCACGTTATGCAAAGGCAAGTCGATGACCATGACGTGTGAATAACGCCATCGAGCGTCCGATAAGGGGCCTTATGTCTACCGGCCGGTGGCGGCTCGGTGGCCATCGCGTGGACCTGTAGGCTACCGCCGGAGCACCGCGACAACGGGGTTGGCCATTGACGGCCAGACTCCGCGCGCAAGGCCGTAGCACGCCGCAGCCGGTCACCCATTCAGCCGTCAATCCAGATCAGTCAGCTCCGCCCTCGCGCCCCGCGCCAGGTCAACCAACTGCGCCTGCACGATCGCCGCGTGCCCAATCAGCAGCGTGTACTGCTCGCCGGCCACCAGCGTCAGCGATTCACGCGGCCCGACCAACACCACCAGCGCCGATGTAGCCTCGACCTCTGCCGCCTTCCGCGCTACCTGCCGCACGACCGTCATCAGCCAGCGATGCGACCGCTCTGCCCGCGGGCGCAGCTGCACTACCTTGGGTCGCGGCCTAGTTGTCGGCATCGCACGCACCTCCGCCGCAAGTGCCGCGGCCAGGGAAGCGCCAGCGGCCAGTTGCAGCAGTCGACCGTCAGCGGGCCTTTGGGCGCGGCGTGACTCGGTCCTGCTCATCGGCCGGCTTGGGCGCGTTCTTGGCGCCGCCGTAGTTCTCCAGGACCACATCGCCAACCTTGAGCAGCACGCCAACCACGCCCTGCGCCTGCGGCGGCAGCAGCGTGCGCGCGTGGCCCAGGATGACCAGGCCTGTGGCGATGGCGGCGGCAACCTCCGCCGCGGTCATGTTCTCGCACATCAGCGGCATCCTTGGACCCACGTCGCGGGGTCGGGCAAGCGGGTGGCGCTGTCGCATTCGACCACCGGCAGGCGTCCCGGGCATTCGCGCAGCTTGTAGTAGGGCCGGTCGCCGCTGCCGTCGTACAGGTAGCGGACCCGGCAAGGGGCGCTGCAGGCGGCGAGCAACGCCAGCCCGAGCAGCAGGATCGTCACGCGGCCGGGGCGTGCGTCCCCCGGCCGGCCCTTGTCCACAGCGCGCACTCCACGCCATCCGGGCAACGCCTGGTCGTCCTGGCTTCGCCCGCAGCTGGCCGACCTGGACGCCGTGCTGCAGGTTGCGGCAGTCGCCTGCCACCGCCTCCCCAAAAAATCTTGTGCGCAAGGTGCCATTGGACCTACCGCGCCTTGCTCGCGAACTGCCGGCGCAGGTCCTCGCGGCCGAACCGGTCCACCAGCGCCTTGAACACGCTGCGCCGCAGGTGCCGCGGCCCTCGGACCCTGGCGTTGAACGTTCGCCACTCCCTGTCGCCCGCGCTGCGCCGGCGAAGCTGGGCAGTGGAACGGACGTACTGTGGCAGTGACGCCGCCTGGATGAAGAAGGGGTCTCCTGCGTGCCGCACCCACGGGGCGGCGACAGCGACTTGCGCGGCAGCAATGGCCACCTGTGCCGGCATGGCGGACTGGGTCTGCATGGGTCACCTTTTCCAGCGAACGCCGAGCGTCGCGATGTTGCGCCAAAAGAACCCACCGTCCCGCACGGTGATGGCCTGGTGGAGCTTCTTTGACTGCGAGCTGCTGCAGTCGATGATGGCGTGCTGCACCGGGTCGATGACCACGGCCATGTGGCCCTCGCGGTGGTTGCCGGCGGCGTCCTTGTGGTCCGGATAGACGACCAGGTCGCCCGGGCGCAGCTGCTGCAGCGGCACCGAGTCAAACCGCACCCGCGGGCCATTGGCGTCGGTCCAGATGTTGGTGGTCTCAAACCACTTGGGCCACAGCTTGTCCTTGCGCCGACCGGGGTCACGCGACACGCCGAGGCACCAGGCGACGAACCCGCTGCAGTCGCACCCGATCACGCGGCCGGGCGGCAACAGCCGGAGAAAGCTACTGCCTGGGTAGTCGGCGGCCGGGTCGTAGCCGCCCTTGCCGAGCTTGTAGAGGATGCCCCGGCCGGTGGCCTGGTGCGCCCGGGCGACCACTTGCGCCAAGAATGCCGAGTCGACTGCGGTCGTCATGGGTGCGCCTCAGGGGGGATGCAGCAGGCCGGGCAGGCGCTGCAGTGGTCGGCCAGGTAGGCCCGCCAGCGGAACGCCGTGGGCGGGTCGCTGTCGTGCGACGACGGCAATCCCTGCAGCGCCAGGCGCAGGGCCGTCGCAGCGAGCAGCCAGGTCACCACAGCAGCCACGCGAACGGCCGCGACAGGCCCCAGATGGCGAAGCCCGCGGCGAGGAACACTGCGTCAAACGCAGCGCTGCGCAGCTCGCAGCCCAGGCCAGCAACCAGCGCGTGGATGGCACGCCACAGCCTCACCGGCGCCTCTGCTGCAGCAAGAACTGGCGCAGGTCCGACTGGACCTCTTGCACCCTGGTGTCGATGCGGTCGAGGTGCTTTTCGTGCGTCTGCATTGTGGCGTTCAACGTCTCCACCGCCTGCGCCAGCTCGCGCCTGCAGTCGTCGCGCACGGTCGCGGCGGCAGCGTCAGCGTGCGCAGTGGCCCGCCGTTCTGCCTCGGCCGCCACCTCGCGAACCTCTGCCTTGCTGAGCCAGGGCATGGCGACCGCTTCTTGCGGCCGGGACACGGTCAAGCCGACAGTGCCGGCGCCGATGCCACCGCCAGCGATGACGCCCAGGATGCTGAACAGCAGGGTGCGCGAACCCTTGGCGCTGACTGCGACGGTCTCGGTGCTGGTGTCGCTGGCTGCCGGCATCGTCGCCCTGGGGCCCGACAGCTCGCCGGGCGGCGCGAGTCTGCCGCCCCGCTGAACACCGGTTCAGGTCACAGACCCTCAAGGTCCGCCAGTTGCTGTGACACTGCGACGGCGAAACTGGTGGCCTGCGTCACAGACATCGGCTCGACGTAGGGCGCGGCCAGCGTCTGCACTTCAATCTGCCGCCGCTTAGTCGCCGCAGGCTGATCATCGACGGTGTCGCTCGACAGCACCACCTGGGACAGCGACCAGAACTGCCGGCTCTCGAAGTCGAACACGATGGCCATAGCAGCCTTGATGACGTCGTCAGCACCCGCCCCGGACGCTGTGGAGGTGATGGCGTGGTCGGTGGGGTTACTCGGTGGGTCGACGCCGAACGGCGCGTAGGACACGCCCAGCGCCGCCCGCATGTGCACCGCACCCGGTGCGACGACGACGGCCAGATGCTTGGTTTCGACGGCGGTCTCCGTCAGCCCGTCGAACACATGGGCGCAGCCAACGTACGGCGTGAGCGCGACGTCTTCAGCCCAGGCGATGGCCTGCAGCAAAAGCGCCGCAGCCGCCGGCGGCGTGGCATCCTCGGTCAGCGCCGCCGACATGCTCTGCGACTTCCAGTTGCGGACAGTGGGCAAGCGCATGGGTCAGGCCCCCGGCGTGTAGAAGGCGACGATGGCCCACGGCCTGGTGGCGTTGCCGGCGACGTACTTGAGCCAGAACTGCAGGTCAGCGTACGCCAGCAACCCGGAGCCCTGAATCTGCACGTTGAGCGTGCCGCTTTCGATGCTGCCAGACGCGGCGAAGGCGGTCTTGGCCAGGCCGACCTGAGCCAGCGACACCAAGCCGGCCGTCGCCCCGGCCGACACGCCAGCGATGACGCGCACGTCCAGGGTCGTTGTGCCCTTCTGGTTCGGAAAAAACGCGCGACCAATCGGGTACGGCCCTTCGGCTACGCTGGAGCTGCGGATCAGGCGCGGAGCTGTACGGAACTCCTGGACAAACGAGAACGCCATCTGCTTGCGGTCCTGGACGATGGCTGCAGCACTGCGCTTGCAGCGGTTCAGGAACTCGGTGTGCACCGGCGCACCGTCGGCCGACAAGAACAGCCCGTCGTCGAAAGGCCGGAACCCGGAGGCGTAGGCGGTCGCCGTGGCAGCCGATGGTGTCGGGTAGACAAGCAGGTGATGGTCGGTGCGGGTTCCGGCACCAGGCGCAGTCAAGGTGCAACGCAGCGCCACGGCGTTGGCCGGGACGGTCAAGTCTGCGTCGGTTCGGGTCGTCAGCGTGCCCGCGCCACCGGTGACCACGTTGTTGGCCGCGAGGTTCGTCCACGCGGTGGCGCCGCCAGCGTAGGTGGTGCAGTAGTCCCACGACAGGTTGACGGTTTGGGTCGCGTTGCTACAGATGAAGCGCGCCTCGAAAGTGTAGCGCAAGCCGTCGGCCGAGGGCATGACCGGCACGTGGTACTCGGCGGTGCGCGTCAACAGTGGGTCAGCATTGACCACCGCGGACAGCAGCGCCGGCCGATGGAACCGGTGCAGGTAGTTCAGGTTGCGGAGCGCCGTCTGCAGCGGCTGAGCCACCATCTGCGGCAATAGCATCTGCCACTGCGGCACGATGCCCACGGCGGTTGGTGTGACGATCGCCATTTCAGCCCCACTGCGTGCCGTCGCCAATGTGGGCGAACTCGGTCTGGTAGGTCGTGATGTCGCCGCCGCCGGTGGTCGGCAGGGTCAGGTGGCTTTCGTCGCCTAGGTCAAGCACTGGGGCGCCATCGAGCGCGGCCACCGTGAGCCTGCACAAGCCCGCATTCAGGGCTGCGGTCGAAATCGTGTAGCCCTCAGCGTCGGTCTCCACGCCGATGCCGTAGTAATGCAGCAGGTGCACGTTGCCGCCGGCCTGGCTCAGCGCAGTCTGCATGTGGGGCAGGTACTTGGCCGGCACGTCAATCCACGTTGGGTTGGCCGCGTTGTCGAAGGCCTGCACTTCCATCGCCGGCGACAGCGCGCGGACCTTGACGCCGCCGCCCACAAGCAGAGTCAGCGTCACCTGGCACGTCTTGAGGTTCATCCGGCGGCCGACCACACGCGCAGGGCCGTCGTAGCCGACTTCGCCAGGTGACGCCGTCCAGGTCCATACGGCCGGATGCGTTGTCTGCAGGCGCACCATGTCGCCGACCTCGACCAGCACCCATGGCGGCACTCGCAACTCCAAGGCCTGGACAGTCTGGTCGGCCGCCATGTGGGAAGCGATGGCCGGCAAGGCCGCGGCGAACAACGCGTCACGGTCGTCGGCCGGCACCTCGAAGGTCGTTTCCTTTCGGCCGACGGCGTCCACCTGATCGCGGTCCGTGATGGGCATCGCCTCTTCATCGTCCGCGAGCACGCGCACCACCCGGACCACGTTCGCCGCCTCCGCCCTGCGCACCGACAGTGGGGTGATGGCGTTCCAGTCGGGGGGTTTCA
>ERZ1292632.1611-Hain-H43-01um-R2-1611-length-21334-cov-6_pt1 | contig 13231 bp, 9 predicted proteins | sample MGYA00564407_ERZ1292632 | MGnify/ENA primary metagenome ERZ1292632 (study PRJEB36523, sample SAMEA6512637) | groundwater metagenome | collected 2019-01-08 | study: AquaDiva: Metagenomics assemblies of 32 groundwater samples
CGGGCGACACCTATGCCGAGACGACGAACCAGACGAGGATGACGCTCACAGCAAGTAGACTGCGGGATGTCGTGTGTTATGTCTCCTACCATGTCAATGCAGGCACGGGAACCATACAGCTATGGAATTTTACAGACTCCGCGTCTCTTGCAACTGCAACGACGACGAATGTCACGGAAACTGGTAAATCTCTTTCGAGTCAATTTGTCAGCACGAACATGGGAGACGCGCTGACTCTACGCGTAAAAAACAGCGGAGCGGGAAATACAGTGACAATTGATCAAGGCGGTATGACTGAAGGGGATAAACAAATTAGTTCATCTACAACAAGACAGTATGGGATGCTCAATCATGATAGTGCCTCCGTTGGAAATAGTTTCGACTGGAGATTTTATCCAACCACAGTCAGTGTTGCGCTTCTCAAGTTTGTTTCTACGGATACATTCTCTGGGGGTCAGTTTTCGCAAGGCGGCAAACTCTTTGGAACCAAAAGCGAAATTGTTTCTAATTTCGGTACAACATTCAACCAGACTGCGGCCGGGACGGTCATCACACGAACGCCGACTATAAAGTCGGGTGTTATCGCGCTCGTTTTCTCTGCGGTCACGAATGCGTTACCTATGGTGAGCTTCAACCTCAAAGCAGACAACATATAACTTCCATGAAACTACTCAAATACAAAGCGAGCAATTTCACGACTGACAGTGCGCACCAACTCTGTCTCGACCTGGAGGCGAGTCTCGGCGTGAATCTCATGAACCACGATCCGAACAATCCGAATGAAGTGCACGGATACTTCAACACGAACAGCGATGGAGACATTGAGGTGTGTCTGTACGAGCAGGAGGACATTGAAGCAATCAACGCAATCCCCGTTTCCCTCACGGAGGAGATTGAGATTGAGCGTGATGGTAAGAAAGTGAAAGAGAGGAGGACACACGCGAGGAGAGCAATAAATGTTCCGCTTGTCCGGTGCGCGCTACCCGACGCCGTTGTCGTCGCAAAGTGTGACCATGAATTCATCACGAAGAAAGGATGGAAGAAGCATCCCGATATGGGAGGCAAGAGCATTAAGCGCGGCGACCACTACGGCCGAGAGAAAGCATAGAACCCATGCCTCCCACCACCAACACGAAATCCTGACACACCTGCTATGACAGAACCGATAAGCATAGACATCTGGAGCATCCTCATAAACAACGGCGGAAGCGTCGCAACGCTCGTCGCCGTCATCTACCTACTTCGCGAGGTAAAAAAACCCGTTCCTCGCTCCGTCGAGGTGGACGACGAGGGCGAGGAGATAAACCTGCGGACGATAGACAACGAGCTGAACACGATCCGCGGTAACCACCTCCACGATATGCCGACGCTCGTGCAGAACTCGAAGGAGATGCTCGGGATTGTGAAAGATGTTTCCTCATCGGTGCGTGATATGTCGCAGTCGGTGAATCGGCTGGAGACTTCAATCGGACGGATACAGGAGAGCTACCACCGCTCAATGGGAGAACTCAGTGAAAAAGTTTCCGTGTTGTATGCCGTTACTACGGGGTCAAAAAAAAAATAAGGAGACGAGCTAATACATAACACCATGGTCTTCTCTGACACAGTCACATATCAGGGTATCGTTCAGGAAACGGACTATCTTCTCTTCGGTAGCTCGACGGCCACCTCGCCGTACGCGATCGCCGATAAGACGCGGAATGTGAACCGTCACTTTGACGATGTGGTCTCGCTCATTCTTCAATCCGACGCCCGGTGGAAGTGGGATGACGACAATCAGATCGACCATCCCATTGACCTCATCAACCTCGTCAATAACCAGCAAGATTACGAGCTTGCCGGAGGAACCTACCTCAAGGTGAACCGCGTCGAGGTCAAGGACAACAACGGGAAGTATTACCTCATTTACCCGATAGATGAGAAAGAGGTGCAAGACCAGGCGATGACCGAGTTTCAAGGAAGCTCCGCAGGTCGGCCTCGCTACTACGATAAAATCGGAGAGTATCTCTTCCTCTACCCCAAGCCGTCGTCCGCGAATGTGACGCTCACTTCCGGCCTCAAGGTGTACTACCAGCGGCTCCCCTCGTACTTTACCGCGACGGACACTACGAAGAGTCCGGGGTTCGCCGCGCTCTACCACCGCATTTTGAGCGTCGGAGCCGCGCTCGACTATGCGATTGCAAACACGATGACATCCAAGGTCACCATGCTTACGCCCATGTTCGCGGGTCTGAAGTCTGGTCTCATTGAGCACTACCAGACGCGGGCGGGGGATGAGAAGGTTCGCATGACGCTCCAGCGCGAAAACTACGGCGTAGATGAAACGAGCGGCTACAACCGCATATCCGACAAGGCGGTCTACTGGTAACACATGGCAGAAAAAGACAACAACTGGAGCATCACCCTATCGGGCTTCTCCGCGGGCTACGCGCCACTCGCCTTTGATGACTCGCTGACCGAGATAGGCGGAGGAGGCCACGCCTCGACGATGCAGAACGCGGTTGTGCTCACAGGGAAGCTCACACAGGGGCCGGGACTTGCGAACCTCACGAACGGGACGCAGGCGGGAGTCGTTGACGAGCTTCTGCAGTTCATCATGGACAAAGCCGTATCGAGCGATGTGACCTACGGCATAGGGACGAGTAAGCTCTTTCAGATTAGTTCGACCGCCGTGAGTCTCGCGCACTCAATCACGAGCTGTACCGAGGGCGAGAGTATACAGGTGCTCAAGGGCAACCTCTACTACTTCTACAACACCGCCTCCGCGGGCGACATCGGGAAGTTCGACCTCTCGGCGACCTATGATGATAACTGGGGCTCGACGGTTCCGACCGGCGCGGTGGCTCTCCAAAACGCTCCGCACCCCTCCGATAAGAAAGAGGACATCATCGTCTTTGGGAACGGGCGGTACGCGGGCACCTACATTGCCGACACGAACACACTCTCTCCGACGAAGCTCGATTTCGGCAACGATGCCGTGGTGGATGATGTGCTCTACAACTCGGGCTACTGGTACCTCGTGGTCAATTCTGGGATCACGGGCACGAACCGCACTGAGGGACAGATTTACCTCTACGACGGAGCCGCGCTCACGACGACGCTCTCGGATGAGACAGGCGTCGGTGTCCAGCGCATAGGGTTCCTCTACCGCATAAACGGCGTTATCTATGTCGCCTATCAAGACCTCACCTCGACGGGGTTCATCATCGGATACATTCAGGGCAAGGCGATCGTCCCACTCGTTCGGTACACGGGAACACTTCCAAACTTCCAGCAGAAAACGCTCTACAAGAACACCATTCTCTTTCTCTCAAGCGGGCTTGCCTACTCGGCGGGAGCGTTCGTCCCCGAGCTTTCCTACCAGCTCTCCCAGCACGCGGACGGAGGGTATGCGACGGTCGGCGCGGTGGCCGCGCCATTCGGTACGCCGATGATAGCCTCGACTGATGGCGGCTCAAACTTCCGCCTCGCCAAGTTCTCCGGCTACGAGACGAGTGCGTCGTGGAAAAGTATTGTCTTTCCCGTCTCGCAGGGGAAGTTCAAGGGCTACATTGATGAGGTGATCGTCCTCACCGAGACGCTTGGCGCGGGTGCGTCCTGCTCGCTCACGATTGAAGTAGACCAAGCGTCCTCTACGAGCAACAATGCGAAGACCATCACGACGACCGGCAAGAGGCGACACTACTTCACGGCTCTCGGATTGGGGCAGATTGAGGACTTCAAAGTCGCGCTCGACTGGAGCGGCGGGAGTGCGACGAATGACTGCGCTATTAGGAAAATAATCGTGAATGGTCACTATACCGAAGCCACCTAGTACCATGCCCACAGACATCACGCCAAAATATAATCTCGTGAGCGCGAAGGAGCGAGTCTTCATCCCCGAAGTACCCGTGCCTTTCGGGCAGTCTGTCGGGGGACTGAAAGTAAACGCCTCATCCGTTCAGCAGGGAGAGGGGAACAATATCTTCAAAATCAGCGAGCGCGGCATTCACCTCGGAGCCGCAGACTTCGATGACGCGCCGTGGCGCGTGGCAATGGACGGCACACAGACCATTACGGGTTCTTCCGACATTGTTTCTGGAACGATCGCAGGACTGACGATCACGGCGACCTCGCTCACGGCTACCGCCGCAGGGAATGCGACCATCGTCTCAAGCGGAGCGACGGCGTTCTCCGCTGGCCCCGCAGGTTCGCCCACCTTTACAGTGACGCAGGCGGGCGTGATGACGGCGACAGGGGCGACTGTTACGGGAACCATTACCGCGACTGCTGGTGCTATCGGTGGCTTCGATATTGGTGCCGACTACATAAGGGATGTTGCAAACAGCTTCGGTCTTGCCTCCACGGTAACTGGTGGAGATGATGTCCGCTTCTGGGCTGGTGCGACATTTGCAAACAGGGCTACGGCAACATTTCGTATCACGGAAGCGGGTGTTCTCACAGCGACATCGGGAACATTCGGGGCGTGGACTATTTCTGGTAATACTTTTTCCACGACGGGAAACAATGTTTTTATAGGGATAAATTCTGGAGGATCAATTACATCTGGTACGGGGAATATCACACTCGGACAAGCGGCCGGCCAGTCTCTTACATCAGGAGCTCTTAATGTGCTTATCGGTTCAACCGCAGGGCAAAATATCGCTACCTCAAGTCAAAATGTGGTTATTGGAAATGCTAGTGGTGGGTCGGCGCTTGGTGTCCCTAGCAACTTTTCCGAGGTAACTATTGTAGGCGCATCAGCGGGAGGTAGTCTTACGGGCGACCAGAACACCCTTATAGGGTATCAAGCAGGATTTGCACTCTCATCAGGTATAGGAAATACATTTGTTGGAAAGAGCGCTGGTGCGACTCATACCACTGGTAACGGCAATGTCTTAGTCGGTGGTGGTGCTGATGTAGCAAGCGGATCACTTACTGGATCAATCGCTCTTGGTACCAATACAAGTGTGACGGCGAGCAACCAATTAGTAATAGGGAGTCAAGGTTCATATGCAATAAATGATATATATATTGGTGGTGGCGTTACTGGTACGGTACCGCAGAACATTGTCTACAATGCTACTGGAGGTAGTGGAGCTAATGTAGTCGGAGCAAATCTGACTCTTGCCGCAGGAAAATCCACAGGCAGTGCGGCAGGTGGCTCACTTTTCTTTGCAACCTCTCCTGCCGGAGGAGCGGGTTCATCACTCAATGCACTTGTCACGGCGCTTACCATTGACTCGACTGGGGCATTTACATTTGCTGGTGCTGGCGGCATAGATTTCGCCTCGAAAGCGATGACCAATGTCAACATTGATTCCGGTACAATCACTGGTATTACCGATTTAGCTTTTGCAGACGGCGGAACCGGCATATCTTCTTGGACGCAATACCTCATCCCCTACGCGGCAACGACGACATCCATAGGGCAGATTGCAATAGGGACATCGGGACAGGTTTTGACCTCAAATGGCGCGGGAGCGGCTCCGACATTTCAGACAATCTCGACGAATCAGTCTCTTTTCGTCCCATTCCAAACAGAGACAGGAGGATGGACGGGACATGATAACAGCGCGACCTATATCACTATCCCTGACGCAACGACGACATCGTGTCTCGCTTCGTTCTTTGTGCCGTCCGGCGCGACCATTGCATCCATACAAATTATCGTGCGCGCAGAGTCGTCGGCCGCCGGAAACTTCTTTTTTTCAGCAAACTTACAGGACATCGGAGATAATGAGGCGAGCGCGGCTGATGATGGCGGAGCGTCCGTCGCGTATGCCGATTGTTCATCCTCTACAAACTGGCAACTCGTCACGGTCGCTACGACTGACTATGACGGACTGGCGACGGGCAAGTCGTGGTTTCTCCGATTCGACTTTGAGCGCGCCAGCGCAAGTGATACTCTCAATGGAGTAACACTCCGTGCGGTCGGCTGTATAATCACATTCTCATAAAAACCACCATGCCAAATGCTGTAAAAGCCATATTCGCACCGACACCGGAAGCTCTCGCGACCGAGATGAACAAACTCCAAGGTCAGCCGAGAGCGGGTCGTATTGACCCGTCGCTCTCCGGCGTAAAAATACTCGACACAACCGAGGATAGATTGTCCGGTATCGGTGGCCATGGCACGGGTTCGTATTCCGCATTTGCGAGAAGTCTGGGCGTATCAGAAGCGCCGGTAGCGTTTCAGCCGCTCAGCGGGGAATTATCAGACAGGGAATCGGCCGTGTTTCAAGGCAAACAGGTAACTTCGAGGCCGACCGATGTGACCGCTCTCGGAACGGCTCCTGCACCTGTTTCAGAACCAGAGTATGTCTCTGCAGGGGGTGCGTTCTTCCAAAACACCCCTTCCGGCCTTGCGGCGGTCAATGACCTGTCTGTCCTCCGAAGTCTCGTCACAGGTCAAATTCAGGTCAAAGACATAGGGTCTGTTGCCGGATATAAAGTCTCGACGGGTGTTGCGACACCCGCATTGGTTCCAGGAGGCGCGGCGGGACAGACACCCGTGGCAGGAGTGCAACCAGCCCCGACCGCCACGCCTACCGTCGTCACACCCCCTCCCGTTACAGGAGTCTCAACACCCCCTCCCGTTACAGGAGTCTCAACAACCGCTCCGACAGGCGCGACAGCCGCGCCCTCCGTTCCGCCTTCGCAAGCGCCGGGCATTGTGGAAACATACACGCAGTCTATCCTCGGAGATGTGGAAAAGAGGCGCGTCGAGGTCGAGTCATCCTACCAGCGCCAGATTGACACCATCACGAAGCAACAGGAACAGACGCAGGCGAGGATGGACGCTCTCACGAAAAAAACGGAGGGTATGATAAAAGAAGATGTCGAGCCACTACTCGCTCCGTTCCGCGCGGATTTGGAAAAGAACGAGCGCGAGCGACTGAAAGTGGAGGAGAACTTTTTCGCGAACCAGAACCTCGTGAGCGAACTCGACTCACTCCTCACGGATATTCAGGCGTCCATCCAGCGAGAGAAAAATGTAACCGGACTTGCGGTCATCCGTGATCCCCGCGTGGCGAAGGTCAAAGAGGACGCTATGGCGCGCATTGGAGTCATCGAGGCAGTGATGGCGTCTAGGAATAACCAGATAAGCGTGGCGAACAATCTCATTGACCGCTCGCTCTCCGCGATGAATGCCGACCGGAGTGACAAGCTGAACTACTACAACACGCTCCTCAATTTCTATGGAGCGCAAAAAGACGAGGCAGGCAAGAAGCTCCTCACGCTGAACGCCGACCAAAAGCAGTTTTTGAGCGCGCAGATAAACCTCCTCGAAACTGATTTGGCAAACTCGCAGAAGAATGCCGAGTACATAAAGTCGCTCATGATGTCGCCGGAGCACGCCTCATTCTTGGCGAAGGCGGGCGTGACACTGAATGACAGCCCCGCGCAGATTTCCTCGAAAATGGAGGCGCAGGCAGAGAGGGATAAAGTCGAGGCGTTCAAGAACGAGATGACGGGGCAGGGGTATGCATTCGTCCCGTTCCCGCAACCCGGCGAGGCCGTGCAGACATTTACGGTGGGCGGGCAGGCGCTCTCTTTCAAAGCGCCAACGACGGTGTCGGAGGCGAAAGGAGCCGAGCCGAATGGTGCTCCAGTGTTTATTATTACCGATCCTTCTACAGGCGAAGAGCGGGAGGGAACCGCTCTCGATGCCGCGAAAGCGATTATTGCCGCAAATTCTCCCAACACGGGAGAGGCAACGCTCGTAAACGCCATCCGCGAGAATGTCGTTGATAGCGAGGGGAAGCCGCTCATAAATGTCGGGGACGCGCAGAGATTAGTGAGGGCGGCGAAGGAGAAAGCGACGGAAATAGATATTGAAAGCTCTTATGCCAGCGCACTCAACGCATTGGAGGGCACGAGCGGAGATGTGTGGTGGGAAAAGGTGTGGAAAGGAATAAAAGGATTCTTCACAAAGGAGCCGGAGAGACGAGTGGTAGAAACAATAAAACTGTAATGGCAACCATCATCCCGTTTAGAAAGCCGGGAGAGGTTGGACAGCTACCGACCGCGCGAAAACCAGAGCCATCGGGTCTTGAGTTTCGTATGCCGACTACCGAGGAAGCGGCTCGGCAGAAGCATATCCTCCCCGCGGAAACGATACGCCGACAGCAGGAGGCCATGGAGTCTCTGACTGGTGCCGGGAAGGTTCGTATTCCTTTCGCGCTCGAAAAGACATTGAGCGTACCACTGCCAGACCCGTTCAAAATGGTCGTCGCGAATGCGGCGGCGCGTTTGCCGGAGCTATTCGTGAGCATACCGACAAATGCGGTCAACTTTTTTCGAAAGAATATCAACGCGATTGCGCAGGGACAGAATGTATTTGAGCGCGCGCTGTCTGGCACTCCCGATGTGCAGACAGAGCAGTTCAAGACGATTCTCGGTTTTGAACCTCGCAGGGTCGGTCTCTCACATGAGCCGATGGTTGACACGATGACCGCGCTCGCGCGACAGCACGACTATGAGACACAGAACAATCCGCCGAATGGGAGCGCGGCGAAAATATTACGCAATGCACTAGCCGCAGTTTCAAAGACGGTACTACCCGATGTGCTCGATGCATTGTTCGCGGTGGATATTACGCGCGGTGTCGCGAGGCAAGTTGTCGGTGCGGCGAAGTATTCCGCCCGACAGTTACCCGACAGTCTCCTCTTCAAGATACAAGAGCGGAATGTGTCACCGAACGCGATTTTCGATGTACTCCAACAGGGTGAGGCGCGTCTTTCGTCGGCGGCCGAGTTTGGCGTAGCGAAGAAGTTTATACAGACGCTCCCCGCGGTTGAGAGGGCAGAGCTTTTCAAGCTCGCTAAGGCATACGAGCGGACAGGACTCAATATCCCCATAAAAGTAGCTCCCGAACAAACGACACTTGGTAGATTCGCCGAGGCAAAGCCGCCTGTGGCACCGCTACCTCCCCGTGTGAGCGGACTTCTCCCCGGACGAGTGCGTCCTTTCGGTGAAGCTGGATTCGCGGAAATAGGATCGTTGGGTGATGAGCTAGTGAATCTCGCGAAGACAGCAAAAGATGTGGCGACATTCAAGGCCGCGCTGACGAATGAGCAGAAAGCTCTGCTCGTGGCGCGCGGGTTGACCGCGGAGGCGGTGTTCCAGGAAGCGCGGCCTTCGGCTATTCCAAAAACAGCTGATGAGTTCAACCGCCTTTCTCTTGAGAGGCAAGGGGATATGTTCGACCAACTGCCAGCCGCACTGCAAAATAAGATACTAGGTGCTGATGAGTTTGGCTTTATCGGCGGCGCGCCACTGCAAGAAACCGCAGAGAAAATTGCGGCTGGAAAAATGCCTGTTCGGGTCCCGAAAGACACAATATCAGAATTCAAGAGCGCGGTTGGTAAGGGTAATTTCGCACGGCTTTCGAGAACAGATAGGAGTATCTCTTCGCTTGACGAAGTTGCCTCCGACCTTGGTGTTACGGAAAGCGAGCTTGTAGAAGCAGTGCAAGAGTCGTTGACGCGCCGGGCGGAGGCAAAAACACAAACGCTCCGGGCGAAAGCCGCGACGCGAGAAGCGATACGGGTTCAAAAAACGAGAGAAACAGCAACCGCGAGAGAGGTCGTCATTGAGATCGCCGCGGAAAAGGGACAGAAAGGATTGAGCGGCAATATCATATCCCGCCTCAAAGAGAAGCATGGGATCCGTGAAATGAAGAACGCGCCGCTCAATAGATTACACTCTTTGCTCGATGATATGCGCGAGCTACAGGTAGGCGACGAGTTTCTATCAAGGTCTCAAGTGAACGCGTTGAGAAAGTTCGGGGTAGATAACACGACGACCAAGAGGGAGGCCGTGAGAATACTCGGCGATGTTGAAAATTGGCCGAAAAGAAATTCGAGGTTCTTTGATTTCTTCAAAACAATCGAACAGAAGATCGAGCGAACTGCGGGCAAGGATGCTGAAAAGGTCAAAAATGTCCTTACGAGACCGAGAGCGGAATCGGTAGCAGCGATGATAAAGGAAGAGATAACCCTTAAGAGCGAGATGCGCGACACACTATCTCGGCTCAAAGTGAAAGACCGCGGATCACGAGCGCTCATTATGCGTTATGGGGAGAAGAGAATATCACTTGATGAGCTCAAGCAGGCGACGCAAAAGTGGAAGGAAGTTATGGAGGCAGACGCATGGTTTCGGGAGAAGTACGACGACCTTATCGAAAGCACAAATACTGTTCTTAGGAAGTTTTATCCCGAAGATAAGCTGATACCGAAGCGCAAAGACTACTATACGCACTCGCAAGAGCTCGGTAGTGTGTGGAATGAGTTTACGAAGGGTGGTGACATAAACCCCGCGCTTGAGCAGATTTCAGAGTTCACTAGGCCGAACAGAAAATTCAACCCGTGGGCTCTGCAAAGGAAAGGCGGCGCGTTCGTCGAGGATGCGGCTGTCGCGTTCGAGGCATATTTACCCCCGGTGTTGAACAACAAAAACATCACGGAGCATATTATTCGACATCGGGCTGTGGCGGACATTCTTGCGCACAACACCCTAGAGGCGAAAAATGTAAACCAATTCATTTTTTCTCTGCGCGATGCCGCAGATTCCCTTGCTGGTAAAACCAATCCCTTTGATCGTGCGTTGATGAATCGCGTTTTGAGCAGGCCTATTCTTCGGCTGATACAAAATGCACAGGTGCGACTTTCAAAAAACCGTATTCTAGGAAGCATTGGTTCGGCTCTCATGCAGATTTCCGGAATTCCAAACTCGGTACTGCGAAACAATATAGTGAGAACTGCGCGAGGTTTACTAACACAAGCGGTTTCTCCGCTCTTGGGAGTAAAGGATCCTATTAGGAAATCCAACTTTATGGTCCGGCGATATGGTGAGAAAGGATTACAGCCGGGTGAAAGAATTTTCTCTCCAACCGCTTTAGGCCAAGCATTGAAGACGGGCGCAAATATCGTTGCGATACCTTTCGAGGTTATCGAGAAGAATGTAACAAGCGGAATATGGCGAGCTTCTTATGACAACGCATATTCGCAAGGATTCCGAGGAGCAGAGCTTGTCCAGCAAGCAGATGAAATAACCGCAAGTATTGTTGGCTCGCGCGCCCTTGGAGAAAAGGCGCTCGCGTTCGAGAGTGGTGTGCTTTCCTTGCCGTTGCAGTTTCAGCTCGAGGTGAACACGCACGCTCAATTATGGCAAGAGGAGGTATTCTCAAAAGTATTCAAGGATCCAATAAAGGCATTCAGAGCCGCGGTTGAAACAGCGATTACTTTGTTTCTACTAAACTCTTTCTTCCAAGAAACACTGGGGAGAACTCCCCTTCCCGATCCCATTCGAGCGATTGACGAGGCATCGGATAGAGAGACATTTATGGAAGTCGTCGGACGCATAGCCGGCGAGGGACTTTCTTCGGTTGCAGGGGGACAATTTATCGCGAGCTTGCTCCCGGAAGATGTGAAGAAAAAGTATTTTGGAAGGAGTGAAGTCGGTATTTATCCCGGCGGCATACCCGTTGTTCAAGCGGTGTCGAAAGATGTAGGCGATCTGATAAAAGGACGCCCGGGTAATTTCGTGTATGACTTCGTTCTTCCCTACGGCGGCGGACAACTCAAGAAGATAGTGGAAGGAGTGGCGACCGTGTATAAAATGGGTTCTGTCAATCAATCTGGCAAGCTCCAGTTCCCAGTAAACCAGAACGAGTGGCTCAAAATCATCACTTTCGGGAAGTATTCTACGAAAGAAGCGCGGGAGTATTTTGATAAACAGCGACAACCTCTTTCGATGAATCAGACTGTCGAGTATTTCTCGCGCACCCAGAATGGTGAAGATCCTGTGGTCGTCTATAGCGACATAACAAGGCAAAGGCGTGAGAACGAATACCGCCGAGAGTTTGTCGAGAAACTTGTACATAAGACAAAATCAAATCCGAAAGAGGGACTGATGATTATTCAGCTCTGGAAAAAAGAGGGAATCATTGATGCGAAGATGGAACAAGAGATACTCGATAAATTACAAGACACTCCTTGAACCCCCTCCCCCTCCCGTGCTATCATTCCCTCGGGCTCGTTGCATAAGCCCAAACACCACCTGGGGATTCGCAAGACTCCCCTTTCGGTGTTTCCACGGGTCATGGAAAGAACTATCACCCATATCTTCGTCCACCACACGGCGATACCGCACCACCGCTCCCGCTACCAGTTCGCCGAGGTAAACTCGTATCACAAGGAGCAGTTCGACTTCGTTTCTTCTCTTGGCTACTACAGCGGTTACACCTACCTCCTCGAGTGGGACGGCTCGGTGGGACAGTACCGCGCGGAGGGAGAGACGACAGCGGCACAAAAAGGCCACAACAAGAACGCCATCGCCATCTGCCTTGCAGGAGACTTCAACATCGAATCACCGACCGAGGAGCAGGAGAAAGCTCTCGGCACACTGCTCAATACGCTCGTCGAGAAGTACAATGTTCCCTACAAGAACATCCTCCCGCACAGGTCGGTCAATGCGACGACCTGCTACGGCTCGAAACTCCCCGATGACTGGGCGAAGAATGTCGCGCTCAAGCACAAAGTCGGCCTCCTGCAAAAAATGCTCAACGCTCTCATCAGTTTCGCGCGGAGCAAGGGACTCATCCCCCTCATCCTCGCCTCGGTGTTCCTATTTGGCTCCGTTCCTCATGCAGAGGCACGGAGTGTTTTTACCGCCCCGATAACAATCTCGAACGACATCAACAAAGACTGTGGGCTTCCGCAGGCAATCAACGGGTGTTACATCTACTCTACGGACAGTATTTTCATAAAGAGCGGGCTCAAAGGAAACACTTACCTCTTCACAGTATTTCACGAACTCGGCCACTACATCATGCGCGATGTCTCCGAGGCGAAGGTTCGGGAGGCGTTTAAGGGAACCGAGAGTATGAGCTGGGCACAACTGCAAGAGTACGCGGCCGACTCGTTCATTCTCTGGTTGCATGGCTGGGCGCGCGATCCGTCCGTAGTCTATTTCTTCCTTGACCTCGTTCTCCCCGAAAGGTCGGCAGTACCACTTTAGAACTATGCAGACACGATTTACCTTTGATACTGTAACCATTGGGAAGATCATGCGCGGGGCCGGCATCGCGGGTCTCGGCGCGTTCCTCACCTACCTCGTGCAGTACGCGGGTGAGGTTGACTTCGGCTCCCTTACGCCAATCGTCGTCGCCGCTCTCTCGGTCGTGGTGAACGCCTTCAGAGAGTACGCGAAGGGCGAGTAGCTGGACATCGTCCAGCAGGAGCTC
>ERZ1292632.1580-Hain-H43-01um-R2-1580-length-21622-cov-17_pt3 | contig 13226 bp, 14 predicted proteins | sample MGYA00564407_ERZ1292632 | MGnify/ENA primary metagenome ERZ1292632 (study PRJEB36523, sample SAMEA6512637) | groundwater metagenome | collected 2019-01-08 | study: AquaDiva: Metagenomics assemblies of 32 groundwater samples
TGCCGACGGGCACCACGAAATCAGAAGCCTTGCCGAGCGCGGTAGGATTGGTGCCCGCCACGCCGAACGCCTCCAGATACTCGGCGTCCTGTATGACGTTGACTGCCGTCGATCCGTTGTACGTCGCCGCAACAGCAAAATCGGACGTTTGCAGAAACGCCCCGAGATCTTCCGTGAACACGCTTTAGGCCAGGGTTGAGTCGATGTCCACCGCAGCGCCTGTCCCTGCAATTGATTCCACGAGCAGCGCAACACCGGGACACCCGCGCGCCTCGACGCGAATGCGCTGCTTCAGGCTTTGGAAATTGCCGGTCGCCCCCCCGAACGTGAGCGCTTGCGCGGTCATGCTCTGGTATGTGCTGGTGCGCGAGTTGAGCAGGAATGGCGTGAGCGTCAATGCTGGCGCAACGCTATCGCCGGTTCTGCTGAAGGTCACGTCGAAGTCCACGTACTGGTGCCCCGTCGCGTCAATCGGGCTTGCAGGAATAATGTAGGCCGTATTGACGGCGAGCTGCCCGCCATTGACTGCTAGACCAGTACCCGCTACCTCGATATCTACCGCACCGGCAATGCTGCCGGCGCCAGTCACATTGACGGCTGTCAACTTGATGCCGGTCCCGCGTTGCACCTCAGTGATCCGACCGACGAACTTCGCAGCAGCACCGTCCGCAGAACAGAAGATGTCGTAATACGTCGCACCAGTGACCGCAGCGAATGCGGCGCGGATCGTGAGGTTAGTTGTCTCGGTCGTGATCGTCGTATTACCAGCCGTCGCGGTCGTGCGGCCGTAAGTATTTCCAGCGGCCACGTAGACCGTGTACTCTGCGGCAGCAGCGCTTCCACCCGCTTGCTTGGTACAGGTTACCGTGCCTGGAGCGGCAGCAACGTCAGCCGCAGCAACGGCTGATCTGTATGCTGTCGGCGTGTTCGCAGCGTATGGATTCTTGATCAGACTTTCATCCCCATCATACAGAATTACTCCGCGATCCTTCATGGTGCAGTCTCCTGTTGTTTGCGCGGTCGCTTTGCTTGCGGGTGCGCGATGGTGCACTGAAGCAGCGCAAATCTCGCCGGCTCAAAGTGCTGCAATGACGTGAATGGAGGATGGAACTTTTCGCCAAGCAGATCATCACGAACGAAAAACGCATTGACGCCTGTGATATCGCAGCCGACGAGCCCGTATCCGAGTTCGCGCCCGATCGTTTCAAGGCGGCAAAGGGACGCTCCGAACTGGTTGTCACCGTTCCAAGTCGCATCAGGCCTGTAGGTGATCTCCCAATCTATGACCGGCCCGAATGCCGGGTTGTACTCAATGACCGCCACGCGCGGGCGTAGGTGCTTCAGTGCTCGCCATACGTGCGACGTATTCGCGTCGATATCCACCGAGAGCAGATCCGGCCCCACTTCGTCCGCGAGAGATCTAGCCACGTTCTCGCGCGTCGCCGAGCTGCTTATGAGCGTCAATCTGCCATCTACGATCTCGCTCGCGTAGGTCTCGCGGATCGTCGCGACATTCGCCGGGTCTGATTCTAGCCATATGCCAGTCCATCCGTTCTCAACTAGCAGGCGTGTATTGTTTTCGTCGCCGTCGCCTGCACCGATCTCCACGAAGTGCTTATTCGTTGTGCCAATGCGCCGCATAATCTCTGCGATGATGCCGTCCTCGCCGTTCTGCGAGTAGACCTGCGCGCGATATCTGCCGAGCGATCGCGGGTCGCTGTACCGCTCTGCACTCAGGATCATGTCGGCATGCATGGCAAGCAACGCACTGACGACTGTCTCAAGATGCACGAGCGGGCTATGTTTATTGAGGATCTCGACAAGACCCCTTGCATCCTGCTCGGTCATCGCGCGCCCTTCTTACGCAGACTGAGCATCGGCCGGCCTTCGTCTTTCTCCGGAAGCCGCACCATGCGATCATGCTCAGGTTGCGCAATGCGCGGTTGCAGCGCCGCGCTCTCGATAGGCTCCGTGACTTCCACAATTACGCCACGGCGTATGAGGATGTCTCTGTACATTCCGGTTGGCTGGATCATGGATCCGACCACATACGGGCCGAACGAAGATACAACGCGGAACATTTTCATCGGACGCTTGCGTTCTACTTCCATACGTTCTCCGGGGCACCGCCGTTCGAGTAGTCCTGCTGATCCTGGTACACGGCTTCGAGGTTCACATCGGGCCAGGCAATACGCTCGACGATGTGCCCGACCGTGACGCGAGGCGTGACATAGCAATTGAGCCCAGCCTTCCCGCACTGCCGCCAGAAATGAATGTCGTCGTCTGTCTTCGCGTCGCCCCATCGTCCGTCAGGATCAGGCGTCCCGACGAACCATGGCTTCGGCATCTTGCGCAGAGCATCGGCTCTAATGAGCGTGAGCCCGAAATGCGCGGACTCCACCGCGAGCAGGTCGCCGCCCATCTCGTCGCGATTAATCTGCGCTACACCCTTCTGGTCTGAACCACGAATGAACAAGAGCGGCTTGCCGTTGCTACGGTGCAACTGCATCGGAGCGATAACGTCCGCCTCAGGGTGCTGCTCGGCGATGTCGAAAATGCCCTCGACTTCGTTGCGCGAGAAAATCGTGTCGTAATCGATCGTCAGCACATAGTCGGGTTTCTGCTCTTCAAGCGTTTCCTCGATGCCGCGCGTCATACACTGTCCCCAGTAGGCGCCGCCGATCTTTCGGCAAAGGATGCCCATGAGGCCGAGCGTGTAGACGCAGCCTAGGTTCATCATGAAGCCCAGGCGCGGAACGCTCATCACGGCGCCGACTTTCGGAATGCGCCCGCTCGGCTTTCTACCCTGCAAATTAAGCGATACGCTCAGCGCAGCACAATCTTCGATCTCCGATTGCCATCGTCTGATCCCGCGCAGGCCGGCGCCGCGCATCAGCTTGCTCAGCGTTTCCTCGTCGAACAACGCGCGGTGAAAATCATGTTGATCCGTCTGGCCGCCCATGATCACGCCCTCGACCGGGAACTTTTGGCCTTCGAGATACGCGCGCGCGATCACCTGAAAATCTGGAACGGCGATCTTGAGCACTCCGCCAGGCGTGAGCACGCGCACCCATTCTGAGAGAATTTTTTTCGTTGCTCCGAACGGGAAATGTTCCAGCACGTGACTCGCCCGGATCTCGTTTACCGATCCGTCTGCGTCAGGTAGTGGCATTAGTGAGTCTCCGCGCTTGATGTCGCGCGGTTCATAGCCGTCGATTACTGTATCGCCGGCCCCTAGATTAAGTTTGATCATTGGCATCCATTGATGCGGTTAGAAAAAACGGCGAGCCCCGCGAGGGGCCCGCCGCGTGTTTGCCTTACGTTGTATTACACCCCTACGAGTGCGGCGACGTTCGCGTCAGCCGCGTTCTTCGGCGAGATTCCCCCACTCATGAACTCGCCCGTGAGCTTCCACGTCTGTGTGGTGAGCGGCGATACGCTCAACTTCAGATACCGCTTGCGGTGCCGCAGGTCGATGTTGAACTTGACGATCGTCGGCGTGGTCGTTGCCGTGACCTCGGCTGGGATCGTCCAGTCCGTATCTCCGACGGTGCCGCTGATGTCGGCGAATGTCCCGTTGCTCGTATCGCACTCGGCGAGCTTGAAGACGCTCGGATTGTTGGTCGTGTTGTCGCTCGTTGTGCTCGTCACGTTCAGCGTCAGAAAGTCGAAGCCGATCGTGTCGAGCGTGGTCGTCGCAGTGCCCGCGTTAGTCGCGGTAATTGTGGCGATGTTGAGGGTTTTGGTCATTGGGAACATGGCATATTTCCTTTGTCTGGAGCGCCGCCCGGCATGTAAGCGGGCGGACGCTCGATTGAGTTGACGCGCGGATTACGTGGTGCCGAGCAGGCAGACGATCGGGCCGGCCACGGTGGTCGACTTGTTGACTCCGTGGCAGTTGATGTCCAGCCGCTCAGTGGTGATGATCCGCGTCAGGTTCTGATGCGCGAGAGTGTACGGATCGACGGTCAACATCATCCCGGACCCGGACCCGAAGGCGACGCCGAGATTGAAATTCCCGAGGATGATTACTGCGACGTTGTTGTAGTCCGTCGCCCCGCCTGCCGGCATGTGGTGCGCGACCGTGATGGGGAAGCCTGCATAGTCGCCTTCGACGATGCGCCCCTGCACGGTCTGCACGGTATTCCCGCCAGCGTTGAGCTTCAGCTTCCCGAAGATCAATGCATCGGCCACACCGCTGACCAGCCACCTGGCACCGGGCCGGGCATAGACCGGGAGAATGCCGAGCACCCCGGTAACGTCGGTCACGTCGAACTCGGTGAGCAGGTTGTGCGGAGTCGCTGCGTCGTGCGCGCCGCCGGCATAGTCCGTATCCTCCAGCAGCGTGCGCAGACCGCGCATCCCGCCGTAGGTTGACGTGCCATCGCCGAGGATCAGGCAGGCATCCTCTTTCACCGCGAACGAACGCGCTTCCTCGCGCGCGACCATCTCGGCCAAGGACACGACGGTATCCATCGCCGTCGATTTGCCGATGTTGATCCACGCCATGAGGTCTTTCAGCGTAAGCGTGACCTGATCACCTGCGCCATCGCCAGCCGTACCGCTCGTGCCTTCGCCGACGAAATAGGCGGTGGTGTCCGAGGTGATGCGCGGAATGCTGATGCTCGCGCTTGACATTGGGATCACGTTGCAGATCCGCCGGGCGACGCCGTACTCCTCGCGGTTGGCGATGATGGCGGCTTCCATCTCGACCGGGACCAGCCAGCCGGCGGACGTGAAAATGCCCTCCGTCATCGACCGATCATTGAAGCCGAGCTGCTCGCGCGAGCCCTGCGTCAACTGCACGCCAGCATCCTGGCACCAACGGATAGCGGGCGCCGATCCGTGAATCGCCGCCATCGCCCACATTCCTGCGCGGTAGGCAACCTCTTGGTCCGTCTTGCCCATGATTTTTCCGATACCAGCGAACGCTTTGAGGTTCGCTGCGGACAGCATCTCGCGCGGCGACATGCCGTACGGAACGCCATTGCCGGGCGCCTGATGATCAGGCGCCGTGCGATCGGCCTCCAGCCTGCCCGTCTGCGTGGGCGGCCGATGCTTATCGGACAGCAGTTTCAAGACCGCGGCGCGGAACGCCTCGACGGTCATGTTGGGATCGGCGATTGCCTTCAGCGCCAGATCCGGGCCACCGTACTCGGGCCACATGCTGCCGAGCTCGATGATGTCGGAGTTGCGTTTCGCCACGAGCTTGCGCTCGTCGGCTCGGCCGGCTGCTTCGCTTCCGCGAAAGCCATCGACCAACGCATTTGTGCCACCGGGATCGCTGGCGGCGGTGGTGCTCGTCTGCTCTGCCATTTCGCTTGCCTCTGTTGCAGACCGCTGTGCCGACCGGCCAACGCCGACGGTGTCATCAGCCGGGACGCTCACGATAGAAATCTCGTAAGGTTCCCAGTCAACAACGCGGTAGGTTGAAATATCTTCCTTCTTGCTTTCCAAGATCATGTCGCGGATTTGGTATCCCACGCTGACCTTAGTCCTAATGCCATCTTGGATATCCTGGAACACCTCGCTGGCAAATTCGCTATTGCCGAAGCGCGCGAGCGCCCGGCCCTTCTTGTCCTTGTCAATGCTTGCGCTCTCTACCACGCCGACATGCTGGCTCTTGTCGTGATTGACGAGTACGGCGGCCTTGTTGTTAAGCCGCGCCATGTCAACAGACTTCGGCGACAGGTCGAGAACTTCTACACCCCACCATCGTTGATACGGAGCCTCAGAGGCGAACGCGACATTGACGGTGCGCGCGTTGGGATCGACTGCCGCACGATCCAACGTGATCTCGATGAACTGCGGCTTGCCAGATAGCTCCCGCAATAATGCTTCACGCTCCATCGCCTTATGCGGGACAGGGTGATCCGGCATCGGGGTATGCGGATTCATCGGTGGCATCGGTTGCCCTGGCATCGGTTGCGGATTCGGCATGATTTTTCCAAAAAAAAAGCCCGCGAGTTACGGGCTTGGTTAACGATGAACGAGCTTTTAAGCTCTCACCGAATGATCCTCTCCGTTACCCTTCGCGGCCTGCGTGCCATCGCCTGATTCGTCCGCATGCGCATCGGCCGGCGCATCTGCCACAGGCTTCGCGGCAGGCTTCGGCGCATCGATAAGCGTCAGGCCCTTGTCCTTCGCGAGCTGCTCTTCGGCGGCCAGCTCGTCGGCGATATCCTCCCAATCCTCGCCTGTCTCTGCGCTGATCCGCGTGCGGCTTGTGAGTTTCGCAGCAAGGGCTTCGATCTTCGCCTGCCCCTCTTTTTGCGGGTCGATCCATTTCCAAGTTTTTGGCTGAAACCTGAGCGTGTTGCGGTACGGCCAATAGGTCTGCGGTAGGATGCCGTCGTTGATCGCCCCGCGCATCCAGTCAACGGCATCGGGCTCGACAAAGTGCTCGATATACCACGACTGGATCGCCGTCCACATGTCCCGCTCCTCGAGCAGGGCAACGCGCGCCGTCGAATAATTCACCGCGCCCGGATCGTTGGCGAGCGAGTGATAGGCCATCCCGAGGCCCGCAGCTGCACCGCGCAGGCACGCGCTGATGAATGGCTGTACGGCGGCATCCGGGAAATTCGGCGTGAAACTGCCGAGCGAATAGCCCGAGGGAAGCGTCCAGTATTGCCCCGGCTCGGTATCGTTTAGCAGGTTGCCGGCCGAATCCTTGCCGGTGATCATTGACTCTGGCGGCTCACCATCTGGCGATTCAATCGTCGCAATCTTGCTCGCGCCGATGCGTGCGTTGATGACGGCGGCCTCCTCGAACCCGCCCAGATGGTACAGGCGCACCATCGCAGCGTGCATCCAGGGGAAGCCCCGCACCTGCTCAGGCCAGTCCGGGAGGAATAGGTGCCTGATCTGCTCGGCCGGGATACGCTCATACGAGCGCTCCTGCCCACGATTCCACTCGCCCATCTCGCCGGGGTGCTGCTTCAGCACCCAGTACGCCACCGGCCGGCTGTAGCTGTTCAGCTCGACGCCGAGCTTGATCGCCCCGCCGCCCGGTAGATTCTCGTTCCGCTGCGCGTCGAGCCGGTCAATGTCGAGGATCTGGAGTTTGCCGGCCGAACCGAATTCACCGCCGCGCAGCACCCGCAGCAGCACCTCGCCATCGCGCGCAATGCAGCGGATTATTAGCCGGTGCAGCGCGCCGAGGCTCATCTTGCCAGTGATCTCGACGCCGCCCGGACGCGATCGATCCGCCCATGCCGCCTCGATATTGTCATTGGCTAGGTCGTTGAATCTGCCGTCGAGAAATTTTGCTTTGCTCTGCAGCGTGAACGGGGCAGGCCCCGCGATGTTATCGACGCAGGAACGAATGAACTTCGAGGCGTAGGCGTCCCCGCGCGCGAGGCTGCGCGACCGGGCAACCAACCGACCCAACTCATAGCGCAGCCATCGGTTGATCGAGCCGGGATCAATCGTCCAGCTCGCCGTGAGCCGGCCCATGTCGGCACCGGGAAACGCTGATCCGCGCAGGCCCCGCCGTGGTGGCTTGGCGCGCAAGCTGGCGATGAGTCCCATCAGCGCACCAGCGTGGCTACGGCCACCAGGATCGCGCCTGCTGCAGCGTAGCCGGCGCCTGGGTACAGATGCTCACCGCCGTACCATAGCAGCGCCAAGCCGGCCGCAGCGAGCACGTCGCGGGCGTCTACGGCCGAGCGGATAGCGGCCAGTTTCACTTATCTGCTCGGCTCGGGAGCGGCCTCGGCGGAACGTGACCACGCAAAGAGCGCTCATCTTTCGGTGTTGGGATTCTGATCCCTTCGGCGGTGAGTATCCCTTCGTCTGGTTTTATTTCGGTTACGATTTCAGTTACGACGTCGACTGCCACCTCCGGCCGCATCGTGATCCGTACCTGCGGCGAGAAGTCGGGCGGACCGGCATGCAACTCGATCCCGAGCACGCCATCGAGCTTGTCGCCGGTATCAGCGTCAATAACTTCGAGTCTTCCGCCGTGTTTGCTGCGTAGCATGAGTTTCACGTGAAACGCTCCTTAGAATCGAGTGAGCAATTGGTGACCGCCGCGTCCGAGCGCAGTATCTTCGGCGTGCACTTCCGCGCGCACTTCGGCACGGTAGTAATCGCGCAGCTTGAGCAGTTCAGCAATCGGCGTGCGCGTCAGACTGCGATTGCCGATCGCATACTGTTGCTGATCGAGCGTCGCTCTGTTCTCGATCACAGCCTCGATTGCATCGAGCGTGATACGCGCATGCGAACGGTCATCGAGTACCGCTGCGCCGGTGTAGGCCGCGAGCACCTCGATCCAACCCTCGCCGATATCGCGCTTCTCTGTGCCCGACTCGACCCACGCCGCCCAGCGGTAGGTGCCTGCCGTATAGCCTGCCGTGGTCGCCGCAGCAACCAGCACGGTGTAATCGTCGCCATCTGCTGCTGCTGTGATCTCGATATGCGAGGCGGCATTTTTCAGCCCGTATTTTAATGTCCAGGTCGAGGCCGGATAGTCACTCGATAGGTTCGTGCGGTCCCATTCCCATGTTAAACCTGCCCGCACGCTGGTCGGCTCGATGGTCGGTACGGTTGCGGTCATCTTGCGCCCCACGAAATCAATCGTTGCGCAAATCCGCATATCGCCGCAGACCAGCGCCATCGATGCTCATGGTGCACATAATCGCTGCACGTCCAGCAAATGCGCAAGACACGCGACGGCGGAAACCCACCCCGGCATATTGCATCGCTCCAGCCTACTGCACTCGTTTTATGCACGATGATCTTCTTCACTGTCTGAATCCAGTCACCCAGTTAGTTGCTCTGCCAGGCCGCGCGACAAACGGCTGCACTGGCGGCGCGACGATTTCCTTGCGCGGTTCAGCGGCCGGCTCCTTGCCTAGCTGCACTTCGATGCGCATCCAGTCGTCCTCACGCATCAAGTGCGTCTTGAGACTGCGCGCAGCGTGCAATGCATAGACCTCTGCATCCAAAACCTCGTTGCGCCTGCCTTTTTTCAGCACCCACACGCGCATGGTCTGCGATTTTGTCGGGAGTTTCGCTTTGCCAGTATTCAGCGAACGCGCCGGCACCTTGACTTCTGCGGTGAGCTGATCGAGGTAGTCAGCCCGCACACCGCGATACCAGTGGAAGCGACCCGGCCCGTTGCCGGTCAACTGCAGGCGCCCGCCGCCGGCATCGCCGAGCAGCAAATCCTTCGCGCGGTCCACGCCGACCATGAATGGCTTGAGGCCGTGCTTCGCCGCTTTCGTGTTAGCGCGATTCGTGTCCAGTGCCTGCTGAGTGCGCATGAATATCTCGGCTTTCCTGTTCGATGAGCCCTTAATCGCCATCAATGTGCTGCGTTTCTCTGCGGCTTTTGCCTTCCTTGAGCGCACCCAATGATAGACCGTTTCCGCCGTTGTCCCGTCCGAGGAGTCAATCGACACAGCCCGGATGCCTGTCTGCGTTCCATAGTCGTTGATATACGTATCGAACGCGATGCGGTCTAGCTCATCCCATACCTTGTCGTTCTTGTCGATCGTGTTGCCTTCAATCTCGTCGAACAAGACAAGCCATGATTCCTCGCCCCGGCCCCATGCACGTATCACGATCGCAATGCGGTTGTGCTGCACGTCGCAGCCCATCGTAAGCACGAGCCCACCGGCCGGTAGCGTCAACGGTTCGTAATTCAGCCCGCGCTCGGCGAGTTCTTCCTCGCTCGGTACTCCGGACTTGTACTCATACGACCTGGCGAGGCAGGCATTCTCGAACGTGATCAGCGCGCCGAGTTCGCCCTTCGCCTCTTCGTGCTTCGCCGTCAGATAACGCTCGACAAGCATTTCCATTCGCGAACCGTGGAACGGCGAGTAAAGTTCATTCAGCTCGAGACCCACCGTCCCGCGCATCGGTGCCCGTGCGACTGCATGCCCGAGCTGCACCGCTGCATTTTTCTGCGCGTCCGTCCACAGCGCGCCGCATGATGCACATGTGTAGCGCGCACTCTCGGGCACCGCGCGGCCGTAGATCGGATGCTCAAGCGGTGCATCGTCGAGCCAGATCACATGCTCCCACTCAAGCGGCTGCTGCTGCTCGCATTCCGAGCACGGCACGAGCCATTGATTTTGGTCGCTCGATAGGTACTCATCATCGATGCTGCTCAGACCCTTGACCGACGGCGTGCCGCCCACCATGATCTTCAGATCGCGATACGTCTTGCCGCGCTCCTCGAGGAGCTTGATCGCGTCCCCCTGCCCGCGCAGGTTCAGGTTGCAGTCGTCGGGCTCCTCGATCATCAGCCGTCGCGCCGATGTGGACTTCACATCGCTGATCGAATTCGACCCAACAAATTTCTCGAAGCCGCCGGGAAATGACTTGAACAACGTCGTCACATCCTTTGTGCGACTGCGCGCCGGAAGCAACGCGGCCAGCATCGGCGTACTCTCAACCATCGGCGTAAACTTCTCCCTGTCGAAGTTTCTCGCCGCGCCCTCTTTCGGAAACATCACGATGCAAGTCGTCTTCTCGATCGCCGCGATGTAGCCGAGCAAATTGCTGATGATGTTCTGCGTCCAGCCGACTTGCGCAGACTTTCGACATACGATCTTGCGCACCGCCGGGTCCATGTAGCGATCGATCAACCAGCGAAAGTACGGCACCATGAGAAACGAAAAGCGCCCGACGAATGCGGTTTCAGCGCTGCTCATCCGTCGATGCTTCTCTGCCCACTCGGCCGGGCTAATGTCGAGCGGCGGACGAAACCTCCGCGCTCTCTTCCCGATCAGCAGCGATACAGAATTCATGGTTCCCCAAGGCTGCGCGGATCTCGCGAACGGCGGTTTTCCAAAGTTGCACGTGCGCCTCTGCGCCGTGCGCTTCGGCACTCAGCAGCGCATAGCGTTCCGGCAGCGCCTCGATCACGCCGAGCACATCGTCGATGTAGGCATCGAGCGCCGGCACGATCTCGCTCTCGGGTATCAGCTCGCGCTTGTCACGTTGCAGGGCTAGATGCTCGCGCTGCGCTCGCACCTGATCGAGCACGTCCCGCGGCGTCCTGGCCTTGGTCTTGTTCAGCGTGCGCTGCTCGTGCCACTGAATGCAATCAGCCGGGATGAATTCGTACTCCTCGCCCGCGGTCCCCTTCTTGTGCACTGGCATGCCCTCGGCGATCCACGCCGTCAGCGACTGCCGCGTAATGCCGAATATCAGCGCGAGGATGCGGCCGTTTACGGTGTACATTTTGCAAATATACCGTCACGTATTGCAGTCGCAATATGCAACATCATCACCGGCGGCACTGAGTTGCCCAGGCGTTCCCATTGCTGCGCATAGCTGCCAGTCAGAATGAAATCATCTGGAAACGCGCAGATGCGCTTCAATTCTGCGATGGTGAACTTGCGCTTTTCAGTGCCTTGCCGCATCTCGGTCGTGCGCCCCACCATGATTGCCGGGCTGCTGCTGCTGCTGTTGAATTGCTTCGGCCGCGCGCCGGATTGCACCATGACGGCCAGATCATTACCGGGCGATCCTATCGTTACGGTCGGACATGGCTTGTCCGGTTGAATGTCATGCACGCCGTACGCTCCTGCCTTCAATCTTGAAGGCGGCAATTCTGCGAACATCGTCCCAGACCGTGCCGACCGTGCCGACCGTGCCGACCGTGCCGGGCCGTCGGTCATATCCTCATCAGGCTTGCCGTAGTCATCCTGATAAATTGCCTTGCCGATCCACGGCAGCGCATCGCGCACGCTGTAGCGATACGTCAGCGGCACCGGATGCACCGGGTCCAGGTTCAAATCATCGCGAACGCCGATGAAGATTGTCCGCTGCCGCTGCTGCGGCACGCCGAGCCATTGCGCATCGCATACGCGGCACGTCACGCGGTAGCCGCTCGTCTTCAACGCGGCGAGAATTTCCAGGAAGTAGCCTTTCGCCACACCTTTGACCAAGCCGGAAACATTCTCGGCCACGAATACGCGCGGCATCAATCCGCGCAATAGGCGGATGTATTCGGTGAACAGCGTCTCGTTGCACTGACTCGCGCCGTGCTCGTATTTCTTTTTCTCGCCCCAGCCCTTTTCGCGTTTGCCTGCGGTGCTGAATGCCTGGCATGGCGGAGAGCCGTCGAGGAGGTCGAGCTCGCCTACCTTCATCCCAAGTTGCTCCAGAATTTCCTCCGGCTGCACCTGCCTGATATCGCGCGGGTCAAGAAAACAATCCGGCGCATTGGTACGGTAGCTGTCCTGCGCGGCCGGCACGAATTCATTCGCCCATGCCACCTTGAAGCCGGCCATGCGGTAGCCAAGGCACGAGCCGCCGCAGCCGCTGAAGGTGCTGGCAACGGTCAGGCCGTTCCATGGTATCTCGGCAATCTCGGCCATGCTCGGCACGCGATAAGGAAGCCTGTCAGTATCGCGCTTCATTCTGCCTACTTCAACCTGATACTGACTGCAATTTACTGAACCGATACCAAGCGCCATGACGGTCGGCGCTGGATCGGTGTCTGCAATGTGGAGACGCCGCGCGCCGCCGATGTCGTGCCTCATATCATCTTCATCACCCGGAGCTACCCTGAACCACCCGGCTTTGCATCGGCCGTGACCACGGTCGGCGCGGGCAGGTCGGGAGATTGCCAGCACGGCACAAAGTTAAGATTGGTGCCGACTCCGGTAATCATGCCGCACCGTTGCCGCCGCTCCAGGCATATCCGCACTTCGGGCACTTGTGCTCGGTCTCGATATTCTCGTCGACTTCCTTAAACTCATCCGGTCCCGTCTTCGGCGTCCCGATCAAATCATTCAGCTCGCCAGGCGCGAAACCGATCAGCGACAAATCAAACTTCAGGTCGCGGAGTTCGTCAAGCTCGGCCGCCAGCACCTGCTCATCCCACCCGGCATTCAGCGGAATCCGGTTGTCAGCGATCGCGTAGGCGCGCTTCTGGGCGTCGCTCCAGCCGCCGGCTACCATGACAGGCACCTCGTCCCAGCCAAGCGCCTGCGCAGCCAGGACGCGCCCGTGACCCGCGATTATCTGCCCAGCCTCATCCACCAGCACCGGCGCGGTCCAACCGAATTCGCTCATCGAGGAAACGATCTGCGCGATTTGCTGCTCAGAATGCGTCCGTGCATTCCTCGCAGCCGGCAAAAGCGAGCTGGTGCGGCGCAATTCGACTCTTTCTGCCGGCCAATTGCGCACTGCGTCCATGCTAGAATCCATGCATTCAAGCTAAGAGGTTGATTTGACTAGAGAAAAAACGTGGTTTGAATAAC
>ERZ1292632.3063-Hain-H43-01um-R2-3063-length-13203-cov-5_pt1 | contig 13203 bp, 14 predicted proteins | sample MGYA00564407_ERZ1292632 | MGnify/ENA primary metagenome ERZ1292632 (study PRJEB36523, sample SAMEA6512637) | groundwater metagenome | collected 2019-01-08 | study: AquaDiva: Metagenomics assemblies of 32 groundwater samples
ATCTGGACGCTAACAGAAGACCTATTTTGTCGGCTGCCTCATCTTTTGAAAGACCATTAACCTGTTCAAGCTCTTCTTCACCGGCATCGTTAGAGCGTAAGAGTTGCAGCAAATAATTTTTCTGTTTTTCAGTAATACCATTAGTGACTTCTCTTTCCTTATAGACATCAGGAAAAAATACTTTGGTGTTTTGTTGCGGGTCAGTGTCTAACGGCAAAACTTCAAGGACCCTTGATCCTTTGGCGACTGCATCTAATAGAGATTGGTTTTTTGCGATGATTAAACTCTTTTCGTAGAATTTATTCATCTTTCCTAGTAAAGCCATGGACCTACCTTCAGCTAGAATTTGATTTCCACATTTAAGGACACACAAAAAAGCTGCGACTCCGGGGATATTCAAGGTTTTAAGAGTATGTTCATCTGGTAGAAAGGTCGCAGTCAGGTTATATGTTCCTAAATTTTGTCTTATAAATTCTTGGGCCGGGTGATTCTCATCTCGTATGTCAGGCGTTCTCCTTAGAATTTGAAGAGGAGAGATTTGAGGCTTGTAATATTCTGTTTTCATAATTTTAAATTAGCTTTTTAATAATAATTTCTTTGTCCAAATACTGGACCTCGACTTTATCGCCAATACAAAAACCACTTAGCTTTTTAAGAAAGTGGTTTGCGATAACTAATTTGGGAGCTGTTGGTAGGTCTCTAGAGAGAGAACCGACACCGGTGCCGCCGTAACTTCTACCGACTCTATTCTGGTAACCAATTGTCATTTCTTTTTTCATGTTTGGCTGGCTATCGGTTCTACGGAGCGGTAATAGAAGAGGTTGATGGTCTTGGGATAGCGACTGATGATTTCACCGGCAGCATTCTTTTTTTCAATAATTACAATACTCTTCAGCGCCTTGCTACCTTTCTTGGGCCTATAACCAAGATGAAGCCAAGAAACAAAGGTGAGAGCTGATTTATAGGGATCATAATTCTTAACTTCGCTTTTGCCCCAGATCTTTTCAATCTGTTCCTCTACCATCTCTTTTGTCTTCTCGGAGCCCTGGTAGTTGGAAACATTTGGACCTTCCAATATTTCTTTTATAGATTGCATAATAATAAATAATTTAATAGTAAATTTTGTACAAGAGACTAGCTTATACTTTGAAGATATATCGACCAATTACTTCATAAAAAATAGTTTTTATGTTTGTTATTATTTATTTATGAATGGGGTGGCGGGGAGTTGTTTAATTAGGTACTGATGGGCAATGGTGTTGTGGGGTAAACGTACCTGTTTGTGGTTCTTGGAAAAAATGCCAATTTAGAAATTGAGGCCTCAAAAAAAATTCTAAAAAATTTTATAGAAATAAGGTTATGTGCCCCCTTGGATTCCAAACCCACCACCCGGGGCTGTTCTTTGAGTTCCGATCTCTTGGTAATTATTGGACGGTGTCCAACTTTTAAGTTTCGTCCAAGCCCTTGGACGGAAGTTAAGGTCTTTCGCAATAGCTGTCCTCATTAGGAAAAGCCAGTTGCATGATTTGGTGGTGGAGTTATTATTAAGAAGTTCGAAAAACTGAATAATCAAAGTAGCCTAAACCAGCTTGCTGGCATGGTGAAAAGTCCTATCAAGCATAAAGAACCCATCCTGGGATCGCTTGATAGGCCATATCGAGAAATCGGTATGAGAGACTTCGGTCTCTACCCGGGGTGGGCTTTTTGTATGCCAAATTAAAATAATTATTAGAGAATTAAAATAAATTTTATGTATATATTAGTGTGGGTTTTTGGAGCTGTGGCGGCGTATCGTTTATGGGGAGATGTCACTTGGCTTTCTGTGGTTGCTATTCTTTTAACGTTAAGTTACCAAGTTCATCCAAGTGAACAACAAGAGCAAAACGAGACTGGAATGTTCTCCGGTATTACTGCCACCCGGCTTATGTGGACTTTTGTCTTGGTTGTAGGCATTTTTATATATTCTCTATTTAGGTAGATATAGTGTGGCGCTACATATCTCATAGAAAATTGGAATGTTTATACGCAGATGTGCGTAAATGTTTCTGTTTCTAACTGTGCTCTTCAATATTTTTGGTAAATTTGACTCTATCCTCACTTTTTAAAAAAGGGACTATGCTAAAATTGAAACGTTAACCAATTGTGGTTATCCAGGACAGCGGGGCATACGTTAAAGAATCCTTTCAAGACGTATCCTCCCCGGATATGTCCTGAAAGGGTTTTTTTGTAAATATAATGCTTGATAGTTTTTAGACAGGTTCCTCATAGTGGATGCAATCAATCGGTAAGCCACAAAGGGGTAAAGGGCTACATGTGTGTGACAGAAAGTCCATTTGGTGGACACGCGCAGAGATACTAGCCAACTAGGAAATAATATCTAGGACAGCCAGATTGATAAGTCACCCCCGAGAGAAAACGGATCAGAGTGACGACAATAAGGAAGTAGGAAACGAACCCTTTTAACCCATATGAAAAAAGTTTTTATTTTTGTGGGGGGATAAAGGGGGGCAAACACGAGGCACCAAGTTTAAGGCATTAAGTCACCGGGTCGCAGTCAAAATGGTTGGTGTCATATCAGGTTTCTGTGCTTCAGGCTTAGGACCAATAAAGAAGGGGGAAAAGAAGGGACAAGGAAATACCAACGTATTGTGTCACTCATACAATGTTATGTACCAAGTGTCAGAGTTTGAAATTTCAAGTTCCGAACATTGAATTCGTAGTTTGGAATTTCCAGTTCTGTGACGCCAAACAACAAACAAGAGGTTGCGTGACGCAAACAAATAACATAGTGATGCGTAACCAAATAACTCTGTATGCGTAATTTATTTTTTGTTAGCGTAATTACGTTGGGGTGTCCTCAATTTTGGGCCGCCACCGCTACCATTGTGGTTATTTTTTAAAATTTCGCACTATCAGTTAGGATATTTGTATTTTCAACTTCTCTGCTCTCTTTTCGTGATCCGGCATATGGACCGACATCAAACTCTTCCATAGTTTTCCATGATTTGGCACATAGTAATGGAGTAACTCATGCAAAATAACATACTCACCAAGAGAACGTTCCATGCCTAGTAGCTCTATGTTGAAAGTGAAATAACCGGTAGTAGAGCAACTAGCCCATTTTTGAGTCATTGGTCTGATAGTAATTTGTTTTACTTTGACTTTGATTTTGTTGGCATATAGGTAAACTTCCTCTTTGAATTCTCTTTTTGACTCCCATGTTTTTACATTTTTTCTTTTCATAAGTTAGTTCTCACCAGCGTCTCAATTATACTATCTGTTATCTTCTTCTGCTCTGCCGGTGTCAAACCAAGAGGTTCAAGACGATTATATAAATCATTTCGCATGTCGCGAGTTAATTTTTCACTTTTAGAAAACTCTGGATAGTCGCCTATAATCAGTTCCAAATCTTTCACTGCCTGCATATCAATAATATTTTCAACAGCTAAGACGTCACGGATAAACCAAGCAATAGAGGAAATTCCTTCTTTTCTTTGTTTCTCACTTCGTTCAGCTTCACCATCAGCTAATATCAGCAACTGCTTCAGTGCCTCCTGGGTACTTATCTGTCGACTGGAATAAGCATCCATAATATCTTCGGCGCGTTCTTTAACTGAAATAAGCACCGGATCATGGGACTTTTCTTCGGCCAGTCGTTGGATGGTTTTGATAAGGTTTATAATCTTCACCTCATCAGATTGGTTTCTGTTTTTAATTAATTCAATGCCTTTTTCATCAAGCTGGACGATTTCGCCGCTAAGTTTTATTGGGGTGCTTTGAATATATTCCTGAACCAGTTCTGATGTTTTCCTTTGAAATTCGCGATCAATTGACACTTTATTTGAGTAAGCATTACGCACAACCTGATATACATTTGAAAGAGTGACATACTTGTCGACATAAGGCCTTAAAAATGCGTCTGGTGAAATAATTTCATAAAGCATTTCAATTTCGTTATAGAGTTTAAAAAATACCTTTCTTCTTTCTTCGTCACGGAAGTATTCAATCAAAATCCCAGCTAAGCGATCATCAAATGATCCCACAAGCAAATCAAAATATGGTTTTGCTTCCTCTGCCAGCTTTTTTACAAAGCGATCTTTCAAAAGAGAGAGATCTTTGACTATGGCGTTCACTTCATCGCTATCAAATGACAAAGCTTGTTCCAGCTTATCGAAGATGCCGACGAAGTCCAAAATAAAGCCGTTCGGCTTGGCCATTTTCATTTCCTCATTTTCATAAGGACGGTTCACTCTGGCAATAGTTTGAAGCAAAGCATGATCTCGCATTGGCTTATCAAGGTACATACAATATAAAATTGGAGCGTCATAACCAGTTAAAAGTTTTTCGGTGACAATAAGAATTTTAGGGGTGCCACCAAACTTGGCAAAATCCCTGCGGATTTCTTTTTCCTTCTGGTCATCATAGGTAAATTCTTTCAGAAGTTCAGAATCATTATTGTTGCCGGTATAAACCACTTCGCTCCATTTTTTTGGCAAATATTTATCAAGTTCTTTTTTATATAGAGCGCAAGCTTCACGATCTACCGCCACAACAAATGCTTTGTAATTCATCGGCTCAATGTATTCCTTAAAATGGTCAGCAATAAATTTGCCAACTTTTTCAATACGGCCTGTGCCTTTCAAAAAGTTTCTAGTATTCACAGCTCTTTCCAATATGGCATTAAGTTCTTCAATATCTGTAACTCCATGTTCTTCGGCCAAATTTAAAAATTCTCTTTCAAGTGTCTCTTTTGGTACCAGCATTTCATTTGGTGCAAGAGTGTAGTACAGAGGTAGAGTGGTTCCATCGGCAATGCTTTCACTTATGCTGTATTTGTGAAGATATCCTCTACTATCGGCAATTCCAAATGTCTTAAAGGTTCCTTTGCCATAATGTGTTTTATCAATTGGTGTGCCGGTGTAGCCAATAAAGGTAGCATTAGGCATAGCGGCCATCATAAATGTGCCAAGATCGCTTCCGGTAGTACGGTGGGCTTCGTCTATTAATACAAAAATATTTTTACGCATATTCAAATCAGCTGGCAATCCTCTAAACTTATGAATCATAGTTATAACAATGCCGCGGTAGTCAGAGTGAAGTATGTCCACCAAGTCCACGATACTGTCGGCTTTGCGAACATTTTTTATGCCCGCATATCCTAAATTATCACCCATATTTCCTTCAAGTTCACTTCTATCTAGCATCATGATAATTGTCGGCTTATCTGCTTCGTTTGATTTAAACAAAAGTTCCGCTGTTTTTATCATGGTATAGGTCTTGCCCGAGCCTTGCGTATGCCAAATAAGTCCTCTGGTAGCATCTTCTTTAATAGAACGCGCCAGGACGGCTTCTACGGCGCTGGCCTGGTGTTCCCGGAGCACAAGCTTGGTCAGCTGTTCATCCTTTTCAATAAACATAATGTATTTCTCAATAAGATTAAGGATGTGTTTAGTTTCAAAAAAAGTTTTTATTTTGTTCTCAAGTTCACCAACCTTGTCTCCATTCCATTTGAAAATATTGCGTTTGATAGTATTCCACGTCACTCCATATTGAAGTCGCATACCTTCAGTAGCCAGAAATCCTTGCTCAATCGCCAATAACTCCGGTGATTCACGGTGGTATCGGCGTATCTGGTCCAATGCCTTATCAACCCCTTCTGTACTAGTCAGATTCTTGCATTCCAAATCAATCACGGGCACGCCATTTATCAAAAATACAATATCCTGCCTGTTACTATAGCGGCTGTTTGAAAAAGAAAATTCATCCGTAATTTCAAAAACATTTTTATCTAGGTGCTCAAAATCAATGACTTTCACATTTCGTTCCCTCTTTTCCGTTTCGTCATACGCAGTGCTTTGTCCTCGCAAAAACAAAAGCATTTCTCTGTTGCCTTCAATTTTAGGTGCAAAGTTTTGGATTTTATAATTAGTTGGAAGCCAAGAATTAAACTCTCTCAATTTCGACATCAATATATCCAAGTAATACGGCTGGTTTTTGTGAGACAACTCATCTCCACGCCTTTTATCGCTCTCTAACCTAGGCACATATTGCCAGCCCATCTCGACGGCATATTTTATGATTCTATCTTGGACCGATTTTGATTCTGTTGGGTTCACGATTTAATTTTTATTTTTAAATTTTCTGGCAAAAACCAATCTATTTCTTCATCTGACCATGTAAATTCTTCCCCCTGTACTGCTCCAAGTTTATTCAATCGTTTTTGGGCTTCAGTATATTCTACGCTTCCAGTTTGGGGTGCAAGGTCGCTAATAATTTGATATTCACGTTGTAGCAGATCTCTTCGCGTCGTTAGAGCTTCCTTGCTTATGCTTTCATTCATAACATCTGTTATCAAAGCTCTGTAGCAGTCCCTTAGCCCCATATATTTCAAAGCAGAATTTTTATGCATAACAACTCGTTGCTCAAAACTAAAAGAGAGCTGGATTATAAGAAAAATAACCTCTGCAACCGTCACTCCTGCTCCTATGTAGGAAAAAATAAAATTATTTGGTTGCGAAGTTTGAATCAACAATAAAATCAATACAACTGCCACCATAATAATGTTCACAATTTTTACCTTGAAGACATTCTTTTCTTGGTTTTCCGCAGCAACTTCCTGCACTTTGTGAGTAAAAACAGTATTAGCGAAGGATTGTCTGATTATAGATAGGTTTTTAATGTCCATATTATTAAATTTAAAATTTTGAACCGTAAATTTCTCTCCATTTTTCATTTGCTGAATAGGGCATCTCATCCTGTTCATAGTCTATAGCCTCCTTGGCAATATTGTAACAGCGCAAAGCCTTATATTCAAAGTCACCTTTTCTATAAATGTATTGGCTACTACCAAGCGCAAGCCAGTATTGTTTTTTAGGATCTTGATTTTTTAGATATTCAAAAAAGTCTCTGGTAATCCAGTCGTAATACAAAAAAGAGTCTTTTCGGTGGCTCCAACTCTTTATAAACTGGTATGCAAGAGTGTCTATTAAAAGTCCGCCCATAGGCACACTCCATTTATCTTTCCACGCTCTTGCCATTCTACACAAATTTTTCAAATTTCCATTGCATTCATTATTTACTTTTCTAATCTCTTCAATTTCTGGCTTCGGATTAGTAATCTTCCATTTACCCCCACCATTTGAGTCTGGATATGTATAACTTCCATTTGTATTAGTGAAGCATGGCAGTATTTCAAAATTAATTCCGTCGTTAAAATCAATTTTTATAACTTGTCCGTCTCCGCTTATATGAGTCGTGCCGTAAGTATTTTTTAAAGAATCTCTGACTTCAGCAAGCAGGGCGGATTGCCCGTTTCCTGAATGTTGGTTTATTCGCTCATACACACCGGATGGTAATTGAAATAAGACATCAATATCGCTGGTTTTGGTCTCCGTGTCTCTTCCATAAGAGCCCACATATAAACTGTGAGCCGTATCCGAATCAGTATTCCAAAAATCTTTATTGAGTTGCCCAGCCATCCTCTTGCAACGGTAAGAAATATCACCAATAATATTTGGGGTAATTCGTATATTTGAGCAAAATTTTTCAAATTTAGTTGCTACTGACATATTATTTCGCTCTTCTTTCTCCACTCATCAGTTCATGAAGAAGAGTTTTAAAGAGGTTCTGATAAACGGATAATTTTTTCTCAGCCATTTCGATATTCTGGTCAATACTATATAGGGCATTAGCAATTCCTTCCTGCTCTTTTAAGGTGGGTAGGGGCATATAAGCCGCACCTAATCCGTCCTGATTTATTGTTGTCATGGTTGTTGTTTTAGAGCGCTGAATAAGTTCTCGTCTACCATGTTCTGACCTCCAATAATTCGCTACAAATTCAGGAATGGCAAGAGAATTATTTATTTCTACTCGAATCAGGTGGCAATCATAAGTTACTCTCTCTTGTAAATTTCTGACAACACAGCATTGCGCAACCCCATCTCTCTTCAATGATGAGCGTACAAAAAGCAAATCCCCATCCTTTAAGATAAATCTGTCAATTTCTTTTTTGGAAATGTTTACTCTATCTAGTTTTTTGTAGTCTAGGTATAGACCTCCATACATATCCACCACATTCGCAAAAAGATATCCTGAACCGAATTGACCCCTCCTTACAAAAGCTCCATTTCTCATTTCATTAGAACTGAGTGAGTTAATCGGGACTATTTGCCAGCTTTCTGGAACTTCACCAATTTCTGTCATTTTTGTTTTTTCGCCTTTTATACCGTGAGTAAATAGGTGTTGCATCATGCTTTGCTTTAGCTCCTTTAGCTTAGCAATAAGATTTTCCTGTCCAGTGATAGCATCCTTAATGGTAGTCAATGTTTTGACAATAGCTTTCTGCTCTTGGAGATTTGGAAATATCGCCTGTAAGTTTGGAATTGATTTGCTTGCATGTAAAATAGTTACTCCACTTGAATGTAATTTGATTATATCTTGCAAGCTCTCTGTCTGAAGTAAAAAATATATAAAATTTAAATCAAAATCTTTACTTTTAAGCCTAATTTTTCTAATTCCGGAAGAAATTGCTCCTTCAAACCCCCTGACAACCACTCCAGGACTCCCATCCATTGTTATAAGCACATCTTCTGGTTTAACCAAAACTAATTTATTAGTATCTATATTTGTAAATAATGGCTCACGAACACCTTTAGAAACATCTGATACTCTGATGAATTTAGTCCCTTTGTCTCTGTTATAATTTATAGTTCCCGGTTCACTACCCCGAATAAAATCACAAATATCAATGAGTTTAAACTTTTGCCAATCTTTAATTGTTGTTGTTTCTGTTTCCATATTAAAATCCAAGGTCCTTAAGAACATTTTGTAAATTCTTATCGGCCTCTTTTGCTTTTGCTTCGACTTCAGCTAGCTGGCTCAGAATTTCTTCTACCGGCACATACTCTTCCACTCCACCGAGGTGAATATAACGTGATGGAGAAATATTGTAGTCATTCTTTGCAACATCTGCCTTTGAAACGAACATGCTAAAATTCTCTACTTCCTTTTTTGTGGTGTAGGTATTGGCAATTTTTTTTATTTGCTCCTCGCCTATATAATTTTTGGGATCGCCCTTTATAAATTCATGGCTGGCATTGATAAGAAAAAGTTTATCTTTTAGTGTGGCTGGCTTGTTTTTATTTAAGAAAATGATAATGCCTGGAGCAGTAGTGTTGTAAAAAAGATTTTCGGGTAAATATAAGACGCCTTCAATGAAGTCATGGTCGATAAACCACTGGCGTACTGCTTTTTCCTTGTTGGTATTGACATTACCACTACCGCGGGAGGCGGCACCGGTGTCTAAGACGATTGCAGCACGGCCGTTGTCTTTCAAACTTGAAAAAATATGTTGGACCCAACCCCAGTCGGCTTTACCGCCAGGATTACCGGCAGGAAAGCGATGATAAGCGTCATTGATATAAAGCTCTTCATTGAAGTCTGGCTGATTCCACATTGGATTGGCTACTGCTCTATCAAATTTTTTTATGCCGTGGCCGGTTGGATCTTTAAATTTTGGATTATTGAAAGTATCGCCAAGCTCAATGTCTCCCTCCATATCGTGAATAATCATATTCATCTTTGCCATGGCCCAGCTGGTAGTGGTGTATTCTTGACCAAACAAACGAAGTGGCGCGAATGTCTTCTTGTTAAGTTCGTCCTGCTTTTCTTTGAGTACTAACTCACATTTAATAAGAAGGCCCGCTGAACCACAGGCTGGATCGTATACTTCCATGCCTGGTTCTGCATCCATTATGTAAGCCATAACCATGCCTACTTCTCTCGGAGTGTAATACTCACCAGCAGATTGGCCGGACCCTTCGGCAAATTTACGAATCAAATATTCATAACTTCTGCCTATAATGTCTGGTTCAACATCGTTTAAGCCAAGTCGTTTTTGGCTTATGGCTTCAATAAGGTTTGAAAGTCGATTGTCATCAATTTCTCTTTGACCCCTAGTAGTAGCGTTATAGTCAACGGTATCAATCACACCATCAAGCAAAGAGTTATAAGATGCAATTTCTCTGATAATGTGAGTTAGTTCCTCTCCTATGTTGCTTGAAAGAGATCTGATAATGCTCCAAGTGTCCTGTGTCTCTGGGTCTTTGGCACGAATGGAAAGATAAAAGCGGACGCGAGAGTGATCAGCGTCAATACGTTTTAGGGCCTCTTTTTTGGAACCTATGGTTTTAGCAATCTTAGTAACCTCATCATCAAACACATCACAGAGTCGTTTTATAAAAATAAGAGGAAGGATGTAATCCTTAAACTTACCGGCATCTTTGGCACCACGAATGGCACAAGCGGCATCCCATATCCATTGCTCCAGCGATTTATTATTTGGAATTTGCTTTGCCATAAATTTAAAAACTATTGGGAGCTTTTATAAGCCATTTCAAACAATTCTTTTATGAAGTCTTTGTTTTTTTGAATTTCTTCCTTATTCAATTTTATCCTGTAGCACCCATATTTATAGCCAATATCAAATATGCCCCTCTCATCAATTTTTTTCTGTATTTCTTCTGATTCTCCCAACTTTATGTCCAAATTGATAGAATTCCTTTGGGGCCTAAAGCCGACAAAATTGTTGGGTCTATTGTTTTTGGTTAGTCCAAGATAGAATTTTTTATAGGATAACTGATGGCCAGGAGAAATTTGATTTATTATTTCAAGCAAATTTTCCGCCAACTTCACAGTTTCTTCTGAACCCCTCTCAATCCAATAATTTTTGTCGGTAACGATATCAACTGGTTCGTCAATCGGATCCTCCGTTTCCAATTTATCCAATATTTTTGTGAAAATAAGGGCAATATTGTCGTCATCTATTTTGTATGCGCCTAACTGTATGGCTATAAGCGGAATGTGTCCGTTAAACAAACTGATAACATTCTGGAATCTACTTGTAATATCTTCCGCGATTATTACGGCGCAATGGTCATAGTTTTGGCCACTATTTTTCTTTTCGTTATCCCAGTACTCAATAGTTCTTATTATGTGGCTGGCATCAGTCTTTCCAAGTTGTATTTCCACTTCATATCTGATTCCCTGGGTCGCATCCTGAAGCAGTAGGTCCAACCTACCCCCGCCATTTTGTATTTTTTGGCTTTTAACAACTTCTAGCTCGCTTCCATGTAATCCTAAAATACTTGGATCCTCTTTTATTTTTTTCTCAATAAACGCTTCGTCTATAAATGGGAAATCTTTAATGCTTATTTTTTTGAGAATTTTAACGTCTTTCATATTTTATATATCATAATTAATGATAATTATTATACATATTTTCAGTAAAATTTCCACTCTTTGTTGAACTTAATTTCTCTATCCACACATTTCTTGACAATAGTTTTGAAAGGAGTATAATAGACTTAAATCAGCAAGGTGTCAGGTCGCGAAATCATCACAGACACCTTAAAATCCTTCAAAGGAACATAAAATCAAATCTCATATAGAGTTTATACCCGAAAAGGGAAAAACTCGAATCATCGAAAGCGCTAAAAAAGCGTTTTTTCTTTTGTGTAAATCTCGCTCCACAGCTCGTTGACAATTAAATAGAAAGAACATCAAAAGCCAGCGCTTCGCTATTAATTTGAAGTGCCAGGACGTTATTCGTTCTGCATCCAAATTAATATTTATTTGAAGCAAACAAAATGGATAAAAGAAAAGAAGAGATTCTTTCTAGAAAATTACCTCAAATAAAAACATATCAAATAATTTACGCGGACCCACCATGGGAATATAAATCAAGCGACTGCTTAGCCAAGAACTCTTGCTTGTCTGGAAAATACAAAAAACCTTATGAATATATTCATCTTAAAGATCTTAAAAATCTGCCAATCCAAAATATTGCAGATAAAAATTGCTTGCTATTTATGTGGTCAACTTCTCCGAAATTAAATGAGGCGATTGATTTAGGGAAGGTTTGGGGATTCAAGTATTCAACAGTCGTATTTGTGTGGGACAAACAAAGAACACTGCCGGGTTCTTATACGAATACCCAAGTTGAACTATGTCTTATATTTAAGAAAGGAAAAATACCGACTCCTCGCGGTTCAAGAAAAGAGCGTCAATTTTTATCAGAAAAAAGGCGGGAACATAGCCGTAAGCCAGACACCATCAGAGACAGAATTGTGAAGATGTTCCCAACTCAAAATAAAATAGAGCTTTTTGCTCGCCAAAAGACAAAAGGTTGGACATGCATGGGTAGTGAGATAAGTGGCAAGGATATTAAACAAGAGTTAGAAGAATTAAATGAAAATTAAATTAAAAATTTATGGACCATAAATTAATTGCGCATATCACGCCGACAATCTCAATATTTGCAGATGACCGGCAATACATCTTAATGGTCAGATCAAACCCGACCCAGGCAATAAAAAACGGGTACCACACATATCATCGGACCATAGGAGATTGCTTCGAGGAAATTCTAAGTCATACGACTATATTAAATTTAGCGGACGGCAAAGATAAGACAATGAAAGAAATTGCCGTCGTCATGGAGAAAACAGTTAAAGAAATAAGAGAGATTTTCAGGCCTTTTGAAGACCTAACTATCTCCAAAAAAGGCTAGTACAGCCCAGACGGGCCTAGTATTTGGGGGTGATAATCCAAAAGAGGATATTACCCCCGACTTGGCCCACAATTATTAAAATTTAATCCAACATTATGACAAAAGAAAAAATAATAGTCCCATTCATGTTTAATGGAAAAAATATGCTTATATCTTCCCAAAGACGCAAAGGTGAAAGCAAAATAAACCACGCAGATAGAATAATTGAAATTATTGAAACAATGGCAAGTGAAGAATATCAAAGAGAAATGAAGAAAAATAAAAAATCAATGGCTGGCAAAAAGATCAAGTTAAGCATAGGAGGAATGGATTTAAACATGAAGCTTAATAAATTAACAACTAATCTCCGTGATCTCAGTCGAAGAAGCTAGAGCTATCCTGGAAGATCCTCATATGACCGATCAAGAAATTCAAGAAACCATAGACTCGCTCCAGTTACTTGTTGAACTTATGTTTGACAAACGGCTTGCGGAGCAGAAACAGTTAAGGAAAAAGGAAGCTAAATAATAGCTTTTCCACTTGTAAGCTTGGCAATACCAATAAAGTATTGCCAAGCATCAAGCGGACATGCATTAAAAATTTAATAGAATTATAATTAACCTAAATATGAAGACAAAAAATGAAATTAAAAATGA
>ERZ1292632.1889-Hain-H43-01um-R2-1889-length-18939-cov-6_pt1 | contig 13200 bp, 13 predicted proteins | sample MGYA00564407_ERZ1292632 | MGnify/ENA primary metagenome ERZ1292632 (study PRJEB36523, sample SAMEA6512637) | groundwater metagenome | collected 2019-01-08 | study: AquaDiva: Metagenomics assemblies of 32 groundwater samples
GGTGCAGTAAATTTTCCTTCGACGCTCACGGTCTGGCCGTAGACGTATGACGGATATAACGGCACCACCACGAGCACCCGTGTGTGCGGCATCCCATCAGTGATTTCAACCGTGACCCGCTGTGTCGTCTCGCGTATATCAGGGTCGGCAATCACCTTTCCAACCGCCGCAATCTTCGTGCCATATAACTCTGCCACTTCCGGCGTGGGCACACTTGGCGCAAGTATGATTCTGCTCACTCCAAGAAAACTCCCTCCTATAACAATAGCGAGTACGAGATATGCCGGGTGACGCCGCACACCATACATGAGGGCGACTGCGCTCCCAGTCACGGCAACGAGTGCAAGAAACTCAAGCGGCATATTAAAAAGCGAGCGGCAAAGAATGCCGCTCGTAAATCCCAGCACCCCTGCCAGAAGTAGGGTGTCACGCATAGATCTTAGGACCCTCGGTCCATTGCCTGGTTTGCGAGCGCGTCAGCGTCTTTGTTCTTTTCGCGATACACGTGCTCGTAGGTAACGTCACGGAAGTGACGCGCAAGAATATTTTTCAGTTCAAGAAAACGCAGTACGAGGTTTGGATGCTTCACCTTGTAATTTCCCTTCAGCTGCTCGATGACGAGTTTTGAATCCATGCGGATAGTGAGCGGTGTCGCAAGAAGGACGTCCGCCGGATAGAGATTAGCGAGCGCACGCAACCCGCGCATCACCGCTTCATACTCCGCAATGTTATTGGTCGCAACCCCGAGATAGTCCGCCACCTCCACCACGCGCTTCCCGAGATTATCGAACACGACCGCTCCCGCACCTGCGGGTCCAGGGTTTCCGCGGGACCCCCCGTCGGCATAGAGCGTGAAATGCATGAGTGGAGTATAGCAAGTACTGAAAACCCCCGGAGGAACACAAATGTGTTTCTCCGGGGGTTTTGGTTATTGCCAGTGCTCGGCAAGATGCGGCGACTCGTCTTCTTCGGTTTCTTCGACTTTTGCGCCGAAAGACCGAAGATTGTCGAACCAGCTATGCCAGGCGGCGGAAACAGGTGCGCAGAACGACCTTAGAGCATTCACAAACGTACGCATGAGAGCCACTCCTTCTAGACTCATCAAACGCCTCTTATGTGTGAATGTCAAGGATACGCAGACGGACAGGCTGGCCGCGTGAAAACTGATCGCGTTCGAGGTAGGCAAGCAGATGAATACGTGCACCTTCCTCTAGGCTCGTTGAACGATCGCCGAGTTCTCTTCGCGCATAGAACGTAATCGCTTCGCTTGTAGTGTCATCAAACATGTCTCTGAGAATTCTTAGTCGAAGATGTTCCCCTGCTTTTCCAAACCACGACACTTCGGTCACCAGTACATCATGGAACGCAAAGATCGGTTTTTCGTTTTTCATGCCAAACGGCGCGAACCGTTCAAGACCAAATAAAAATTTAGTGGTCGCTTCGGTAAGCATGAGGTGCGCATCCGCACGTACTACTTTTGTTTTGGCTTCCGGAAGTGTTGCGAGCGCTTCTACGAGACGAGCTTCTAGCTGTGACACCTGCTCAGCTGATATCGAGAAACCGCCGGACGCCGCGTGCCCGCCGAATTCAAGAAACGCATCTTCCGCTGCATGCATGAGTTCGTTGACACTCGTCGAGCCTCCCGCGCGACACGATCCTTTCAGCGTCTCGTTCCCTTCGCGTCCCCACAGAAATACCGGCCGCGCGTATTCTTCTGCGATGCCGTTTGCAACAAGCCCCAGAAGTCCTGGACGCCAATCCGGATCCCCCATCACAATCACCGTCGGTAGCTCGCCCTCGAGCTTTCGTTTCTCAAGGCGTTCATGCACCGCCTTAGTTGTGGCACCGGCAACTGCCCGACGCGAGCGGTTGATGGCTTCGAGTTTTTTGGCGAGCTCATCTGCTTCGCTTTCGTCTTCAGTCGTAAAGAGTGTAAACGCATCCCTTGGATCCCCCATCCGGGACGCAGCGTTTACTCTTGGAGCGATCATGAAACCCACATCGTCCTCGGTAATACTTTTCTGATTCACGCGTGCAACTTTGCAAAGCCGCTGGAAACCAATGCGTGGTGATTTGCGCATCACCATAAGACCGTATTTTGCGATGACCCGATTCTCTCCAGTGAGCGGCACCATGTCTGCAATCGTCGACAGGCCCGCCATATCGAGAAGCCACTTCTCCCACCCTGCCGGGATTGCATCGCGACCGACAAACCCGTGTTGCAAGGTGGCGCACGCAAGCTTCCACGCAATGCCGCCACCGCACAGTTCCTTGAAGGGATACGTTTCATCAGCACGCGCTTTCGGATCGACGACCGCATACGCTGGCGGCAACTCACCAGATGGAAGATGGTGATCAGTCACGATGACTTCCATACCAAGTTCGTTTGCGCGCGCGACCGCATCATTGTCGACAATGCCCACGTCGACCGTGACGACAAGTTTCGTACCCGCGGCAGCAATTTTCTCGATACCCGGAATACTTACGCCGTATCCTTCGTTATGACGATGCGGAATATAGTTTGTGAAATCTGCACCAGCCTTCTTCAAAAAATCGTGAAGCACGACGCCGCCCGGAATGCCGTCACAATCGTAATCACTCCATACGGTTATTTTTTCTTTCGTACTTATTGCGCGTGCGAGACGCTCCGCCGCCTTCGGCATATCCACCATGAGCATGGGGTCATGGATGTGTTCGTCGTACGACGGTGAGAGAAAAGCTTCTGCTGCAGCAGTTGTTGTTATGCCGCGACGTGCGAGAAGTGCTGCCGTGAAATCATCGTAGCTGCGCAATGTTTCGCGCAGCGCTTCGTCGATAGGATCATGGAGCGAAAACATGGTGGGCAGATTGTATCAGAGGAAGCATGAGGTATCCTACTTTCCATGGAACCCACTATCTTCGAAAAAATCATTGCACGAGAAATACCTGCAGAAATAGTCTATGAGGACGAGGACACGCTCGCCTTCCTTGATATCGCGCCGAACAATCCAGGCCACACCCTGGTGATCCCCAAGGTCCATTCTCGAAACATCTTTGATGTTAGCGAGCGCTCGTGGCACGCGATGATGGAAACAGTGCGCATACTCGCACCGGCCATACAGAAGGCAGTAAACGCTGAGGGTATCAATATTGCGATGAATAATGAGTCTGCCGCCGGGCAGATAGTGTTCCACACGCACGTACACCTCATTCCGCGTCATACGGGTGACGGCTTCACTCACTTCCCGCAAGGTGAGTATGCCGAAGGCGAAGCCTCGGTTGTTGCTACGAAAATTAAAGACGCGCTTTCAAACTAGGCGAGTGCTTTGATGCCAGGGAGTGTTCCTTCTGCAAGGAAGTCGAGCATCGCGCCGCCGCCGGTCGAGATGAATGAAATTTTATCCGAGACGCCAAGCTTCTCGATAGCGGCAATGGTGTCACCCCCGCCCACAATTGAATGCGCACCGGATGATGAGATTGCTCGTGCAAGCGCTTCGGTTCCTTCCACAAATCCTTTTTCGTAATTTCCAAGCGGACCATTCCAGAGAACAACTTTTGCTGCTTGCACCCGAGCCGTGAGATGTTCAATCGTCTTTGGGCCATCATCAAGAATTGCTTCGTCGGGTGCCACAACGGTGATACCGGTGAGGTGTCCGTCGCTTCGTTCGCTTCCCATCGGCGCAACGACATAATCCTCTGGTAGTTCGAGTTTAGGATTTTGCATGAGTGCGGCGAGTGCTTCCTGGTCTGCACCGGAGACGAGCGAGGTACCAACCGGTTGACCCTTGGCTTTCATAAAATCGTTCGCGAGCGCGCCACCCACAAACACCTGATCGTAGAGCGCGAGAAGTTTTTTAAGCACTGGCTCTTTTGTAGAAAATTTTGCGCCACCAATTATTGCGAGTGCGGGATGCTCGGGCGCGAGCGCTTTCCCGAGTTCTCGTACTTCTATCTCCAGCTGCAGTCCGGCATATGAGGTAAGGAGCGCGGGAATTCCCACCACTGAGGCGTGCGTGCGATGACAGACGTCAAAGGAATCCTGCACAAACAAATCAGCAAGCGATGCGAGCTCTGAAGCGAATGTGGGATCGTTGTCTTTTTCACCGGTGTAGCGACGAAGATTTTCAAGCATTAAAACTTCGCCCGGAGAAAGTGCGCGCACTGCCGCTCTCGCCTCAGCGCCGGTCGCTACCGGACAAAAACTAATGCGAGGAATAAATTCCTTCATCGCCTCATACACGGGTCGAAGCGTCTCGGTGCCAACGTCTCCCAAGTGCCCGATCAGAATTATTTTTGCGCCGCGTGTTCGCAGGTACTCAATCGTGGGAAGTGCCGTGCGCAGTCGAAACGTGTTCACTACCTTTCCGTCCGCGACCGGGACGTTAAGTGCGGCACGTACGAGCACCGGCACATCATTAAGTTCGGGTAGATCGCGGAGGGTTTTCATGCCCCCCATAATACCGCGGCGAAAAGAAAAGCGGTGGACCAAGAGTGGTCCACCGCTCGTGTTTCTACAATCTTCCCGGACGTCGTATGAGCTCGCGCCGGAGCTTCATCCAGAGTTTGCCGAGCATGTTCTTACCCTTTCCGTCAGAACCCCGTCCCCAGAATGGGTGATCTGAATCTTCGACCAGACGCAGTGTACCGGTTTTTACAAGCCGATACTTAAGCTCCGGGAATTGCATGAGCTTAAGACGGAGAATTCTCTCCATGCACGCAACCTTTTTAGTATCCCAATCCTCGACCTTGTTGTACCAATCGTCCGCAATAATTTCGCGCGCTAGTTTCTTTGCGCGTTCAGGACTTCGTGCTTTACGCACCGGGTCCTTATGATGGCCAAATTTGAGTTTCTCAGACTGATACAAATGTTCACAGGTGTAATAGAGAATGTCATTTTTCTCAATCACGTGTGCGGAGAAGTTACTCCAGTCGTCATCTGCGCCGAAGAGAATTACTCTTGGTTTTCCCACCGTAGTACCTCTCGGGTATGTGCCTATCTGCGCGGACGATACCGCACTCCCGACCGAAATGAAAGTTAGGAGACCGCCTTCACGAGCGCAGCAAAAGTTGTGGGGTCAGTCGAGGCACGACCCACCAAAAATCCATCGATGTCAGAGCCAGATGCGAGTAGACGCGCATTGCCTGGTTCAACGGAACCGCCATACAGCACGCGCACCTTGGTAGGACCTTTTCCAGGAATGAAGTCACCGAGGACTTTGCGTATATAAAGAACCATTTCGTGAAGGTCCATGGGCGTGATGGCGTCCGCCGCAGACTTTCCGATTGCCCAGATAGGCTCGTAGGCAATCACCAGAGAGAGGCGCTCCCGCGCAGAGAGAGGTGCAAACACCGTGCTGATTTCTTCGCGAATGCGCTTCAGATAGCGCGCGTCCGGATCGCGGGTTAGTTCACCAATACAGAGGATGGGGGTGATTTTATGCGCGAGTGCGTGGCGCACCTTCTCAGAGATCATCGCGTCTGTCTCGCCTTTTGCACGGCGCTCCGAGTGCCCAATGATCGCGTAGGTAACGCCCGCACCCGAAAGCGCTGCCGCGGTCACTTCTCCTGTTTCTGCGCCGCCGGTCGTAAGCGAGAGATCTTGGGCGGCAAATCCTACCTTTGATTTGCCCGACATCACCACCCCAAGGAATGGTGCGGGGGGTGCTACCACAATTTCGTGAGATCCCTTCCCTGCCAAACGCTTTGCAGTGGCCATGATGGCCTTGGCCTTAGTAAGAGTTTCTACGTACGCTTTCCAGTTTCCGACGATAAGCATGCCCCCATGATAGCAGGCCGGAATGCATAAAGGGCGATCGCTTACGCGATCGCCCTTATCTAGTGCCCAACTCGTTTCGCCGGCTCATTTCTTGAAGTCCAGAGTACTCCAGGTTCTTTAATGCGCCGCATTGCTTCTTCTACACAAAGCCTCACCTCAACGCGTCTGAACGTTCTTGCAGGACCCCTGCAGGTGAGAAGTTCGAGTTCGCCCTCAAAAGGACACAGCACGCGACAGATCTTCGACTTATTGGGTACCAGAAGCTCGACAAGATAGGCCGTCGCAGGACGCTCAGGCGGGATGGTGAATCCAGTTACGGTACCCACCCGCCTGATAGAAATGGTCGCGTTGAACAATCCTTCATGAGTCGGTAGGTACTGCCTGAGAAGGTCTCTAATCTCTTCGGCTACTAATAGCGCGGCTCGTTCTGCACTGAGACCGCCAGATGCTGGTTCAGGACTCACGTACTGCTCCTCTTCGCTTCATGCATTCGCACGTTCTTTCTCCATTACGCACCAGGGCACGTATATATGCAACTATTGCTCGCGCCAGTCGACGAACTGATAGTCAGTCGACACCGTGGGAGTAAATGGCGGCGGGTCGGTCGCGAGAAGTCGGTCATACGCATCAATACGCGTTCCATAGCCCGCATAGTTGCCGCAGCCGTTCACCCATTTCGTACCGGTACGCTTGGAAGACACTGTCGTGCCACGAATGGTGAGTGTGGTCTTTGGTTCGTATGCGGCGGAGCAGGAGGAGTAGTAATTGCGTCCAAACGCTCCGGTCTGCGCAATGAAGATGCCGTTTAGGTTCATCGTCGCGGGTGAGTCCGGCGTAATGAGCACGTTGTCTTCTGCAATAAGGGTTAGGCCATCGGTACCATCACTTGCGGCGTAGGTAATGCTGTTCTTGAGGTAGGCGTTTGGTGCCACACCCGCATCCACCACGTTTGCCGCTACAACTGCCACTTTGTTTGAAATAGTGCCCTCGACCCATACGTTGTCTTCTACATAAATGAGTCCACAGGTGGTCGGTATCGTATACGTTCCAAGGAGCGTGTCAGTCGCAACAAGTCCACGATCGGGCACTGCATCTTCTGCGGTGTTCACCGCCGTTGAAGTCAGGAGCGTAGTACCCGTGACTCTACGCACCGTAAGGGTGCCGTTCGCATTGAAAATCAGACGATACCCGCGCCAGTAGTTCGCGTTTGAGGTGTCGGTGCCGGTCGAGTAGCGCGCAAAATATAATCCTTGGGCCTGCGCGATTGTTTTGAGCGCATTGAAATCCGCGGCTATGCCCGCAAAGTCCACCTGAGGCGCCGGGTAGCTCCACAAACTCTGGTTTGGTCCGGCGCCAAAAACGCCCGCGACCGTTTGATCAGGTGAACAGTTAAATGATGAGGTGCAGAGCCAGGACGAGAGCGAACTTGTCACAGAGGCATTTGCCGTGCCGTCCATACGGATGCCGCCGTTTGAGTGGTAGGGGCCGTTAATAATACGGTCGGAACCGGCCCACACGCTGTCATTCAATATATAGGAGTACTGCGCGACCGTTGGGCGGGTGTAGCGGGCTTTCACGGTGCGTGTGACCGCACTTCCGGTCGCCTGCCCTTTCGAAGAAATATCAATGGAAGTTACCTGACCACAGGCAAGATTTCCGTTAATAGTGAGCGTATACGAGCCTGCGGTACCGCTCTCGGGATCCGCATAGGAGACGGTGTAGGGTCCCGGCGCGCCCGTGCCGTTCTGCAAATCATTTGGGTAGTGCGCGAGGAACCACCGATAGTACTGCAGGCCCGCCTCTGCGATCGTGAACGCTTTCGCACGATCGGTGTTCAAGGTCTGTACCTGGTTCTGGGTCAACACATACGACGAAAGCGCACCGAGCACACTGAAGAAAATCGCACCGAAGACAAGTCCCAGGAGAAGTAGGTACCCGCCCGGCAATCGTGTACGTCGCATAGTCTTCATACTACTCGCTCCGTAGGTTACGCATGGTAGCAACACCCGAAAGCGTGAATAGGTTTGGCGCACGGTTTGGATTCAGGTCGGTGTCGATGCGTACCCCGACCGAACGCACACTTGATATAGCCACGGGTGAGGTGAGCTGGGTGCCCGCTGCATTGTAGTAGGTAAAGATCGGTGTCGAAGTCGCATTTTTTACATACACCGCGATGGTTTCTATCGTCTCCGGCTGTCCGCTATAGGATGCGGGGTTTCCGGCGGAGTTGGTGACCCCGCGATAGAGGGTTGTGCCGGAAAGGTAGGCGCGCACACGCTCGATGCCCGTATCTTGATCCACATCTGCATAGAACGTGATGGTTGAGGTGGCGGCATTAGTGATGAGGTAGGACCCATCGTCGCCATAACTAGCCTCGCGCAAATTCTGAAGGGTGTAGGAATGTCCGCGCCGCGCGTTATCGAGTGCCGCGGTCTGCTCGAGCAGATACGCACTATTGCGATAGAAGTATTGAATGGCACCCGTAAGCGCAATACCAACGACTGCCACGATTGCCACGACAACAATTGTTTCGGCAAGCGTCATGCCGCGCGCGAGGTGGTTAGTCGAATGATGCTGCATAGAAGCTGTCGCCGGTGACCGGTATGTTTGATTCTACCGTTGTTGTGTAGCCGGACTTTGAAATAGTCACCGAATAATCGTTTGCTGCCGTTATCCCGCCAAAGTACGCGGTACCACAAGACGATGCCGTCACCGTCTGACTGTATCCGGAGCGCGTAAGCGTGACGCTCGCGCCAGGTACCAGCGTTCCAACTGAATCCTTTACCGACACGAGAAGCATGTTGGTGGTGTTTGCGCCCAGCATGAGCGACACGTTCGTCGTTGCTCCCGGCGCAAGCGCATACGGCGGCGCGGTACAGGCATCGACCGTATCGTATCCGGAGACGTTCAGGTCATACGCATCCCACTCAAGCGAGAGTGTTTTTGATGCTGATGCGCCGGTCGAGCTTGTGGTACTCGTTTTATAGAGGGCAGCACCCGCTCCGGTCGAGCCGATGGTCTTCGCACCTGCAAGCGTGAAGGAAATGTTTGGAAGTGGGACAGGGCCACGCGTGTACGTAATGCGCCAATCCTGAATCGAGGGGGTGTCGGTGGGAAGACTTGAGTCGAGAAGAGCCTCAAGTATCAAGGTGGGATACGTTGTGGTCGCAACTCCCGAAATATCAATGGGGAATGTGCCGATACCTGCGCTATTGCCCGGGATCACGCTATCAGGAAGCGGGGTACCCGTAGCATCAAGCACACGCACATGGGTGCTCGTGTTTCCGGTATTACTGACCGCTACATCAACATTCGTCCATCCAGCGAGATACGTTGGCGTAAGCGCCGTACTGCGCGCTGTGCCGCTTGCGGAGTAACTGCCGGAAGCGCCCGCAAGCACGAGCGCACCCCCTGAAACTGCGGTGCCGCTTTGTAGTGAAAGACTCGAGGCATTCGTAAATGTGTCGCTCCAGACGGTTGTCGCGATTGGGGAATAGGTTGCGAGTGTAAACGTCGACAACAGGTCGACCGCAAACGTACTCGAGGTCGTCGTATTCCCCACCACCGTCAGATATCCCGGTGTTGGGTTTTGGTTAGTCGCGTCCCGCGCATAGGTCTGCGCCGTTGAGTACCCGGACTTCGTAACGACAACGCGATAATCGGTTGATGTTGCGGCACCCGGCAGATACACGAGCCCGGCAGTGTTCGTGAATGCCGAAAGATCGACCGTGGGCGAGAGGCTAGGGTTCGTAATGTCCACCTGGGCGCCCGCGACCGGCGCGCCGAGTGCGTTTACGACGTTTATCTGGAGCGTACCACCACCCGTCGTGCTTTCGATACCGTGCGGTGATTGGTTCGAGACGAGTTCTACGTAGCGCGGTGTGCCGTTTGCGTAATACGTCGCCACCACCTTTATGCGTTTATAGTCTGTCGTAATACCTGTAGTGTCGGATGCCCCTACCCCATCAGCTGGATCATCCACGTACTGAATAAAGGTACGCAGCCCGTACCCAATGTTGTTCATGGTTGAAGTAGAGGTCTCGGGGACCACTCCCTGCGGAATACCGCCGACCGTACCAATAGAGTCATACGGGAGCGAACGAATGTATTCCATCTGCGTCGTCGCAACCGCAGTAGCGACCGCTTTTGATTTTGCGACCGACGCCATAAGCAAGGACGCGCGCAGGAGTCCGAAAAGCGCGAGAAAGATAATGAGCGTGACCGCCGTACCGACAAGCGTGTCGATGAGCGTCATGCCGCGCGTCCTACCGTTCTTCATGCACGTATGATAACGCACTGAATTAATACTCGGATATGTAAGGAAGCAGATGCGTCCCCTACACGCGCACCTAAATCTTGTCGGAGAGAGAGTAAATCGGAGAAATCATCGAGAGTGCAAACACTCCCACCACCGCGCCAATGAAGAGCATGAGCATTGGTTCAATGATGGTAGAAAGGTCTTTGGTGCGATCCTCTACATCCGCCTCGTAGTATTCGGCAACTTGTCCGAGCATATCGGAAACCTTACCGGTCTCCTCCCCCACCGCGATCATGTCTGTTACGAAAATAGGATAGAGCTTGGGGTGGTCGGCAAAGGCAGCAGACAACTGTTCGCCTTTACGCACCCGCTCTTCCGCTTCTACGAGCACGCTCGCAAATTTCTTCTCCCCCACTACTTCACCCGCAATCTTGAGAGCGCCGAGCATCTCGACACCAGACGCGAGCAGGGACGAAAGGGCGCGGGCAGCGCGCGCGCTGTAGGTTTCTTTCACCAGCTCACCGATGACTGGTAGATGGAGCGCACCGGCGACCATGAGACTGTTGCCTATTTTGGTGCGCGTAAACATGACGAAACTCGCGACGAGAATGGCAAAGATACTGAGTACCAGGAATGGATGCGCAGCCATGAAGTCTGACGCCCCGATCACTGCCTTGGTTGCTGCAGGAAGTTCCACCTTGAGTTCGCGGAAGGTGTTGGAGAGAGTTGGCACCACATAGATAAGCATCAGAATACCGATCAAGATGACGGCGATAAGAATGATGGAAGGATAAATCATCGCACCTTTCACTTTTTTGGTGAGATTGTTGGAGCGCTCCATCTGGCGCGCGACCACCTTAAGTGCGTCGGCGAGTGTTCCCGACTCTTCACCCGCCTTGGTCATAGCAATGAAGAGGTCAGAGAAAATATTACGATGGAGCTCGAGCGCTTCGTGGAACGCCTGGCCGCTACGCACCTTCTCCTCCACATCAATCACAATCCTTTTCAGGGATTTGTTGGTCGACTGACGTTCTATAACCGAGAGGGCGCGCGAAAGCGTGAGGCCCGCAGAGAGCATTGCGGAAAGATTCTTGGTGAACACAATCCGTTCATCCATCTTCACCCCACTACCAAATGAAATGTTTGCCCACTTCGGCAACTGGAGTCCGCTTCCTGCTTCTTCAACGGCGACGGCCGTGGCACCGGTCTTTTCTATTTCGCTATATACCGCGAAACGTGTCGGCGCATCGATAACGCGCTTGGTCTCCGCGCCATCTTCACCCTTCACGGTCACATTGAACTTCATTACAAAAAATTTTAGCACGCGCACCCGTACGGAGCGGACTTATTCGGTCACTGCGCGAAGTACTTCTTCGATTGAGGTCGTGCCACGCGCTGCTTTGTAGAGACCATCTTCGAGCATCGTGAGCATGCCTTCCTTACGACCCTGTTCCTCGATGGCTTCGGCAGTCGCGCCGTGGAGGATGAGGTCGCGCGTCGCGGACGAAACGGCCAGCACTTCGTGAATACCAATACGACTCTTATAGCCTTCTTCGCACTCCGCGCTTGGTACAGGCTTGTAGAACGTAAGATCGTCTACCTTCGTGCCTGATTTCACGAGCTTTTCTTCTTCGAGCGCACCGAGTACCGCATCAAACTTTTCTTCGTGAGCGACCTTTGAACGCTCTTCCTTATCTAAGGTATACGGCTCCTTGCCTTCGCAAAGTTTGCGCACGAGACGCTGACCGACAATCACGCGGAGCGTGGACACCAGGAGGAACGGTTCGACACCCATATCAATGAGACGCGGAATCGCACCCGCCGCGGAGTTGGTGTGAATGGTTGAAAGCACGAGGTGACCCGTGAGTGCGGCGTTAATCGCAAGCGCCGCGGTTTCACTATCGCGAATTTCTCCCACCATGATGATGTCCGGGTCCTGACGCACGAGCGCGCGCAGTCCGTTTGCAAACGTGAATCCGATCGTTGGATTTACCTGCGTCTGATTCACCCGCTTCATCTGGTATTCGATTGGATCCTCGATGGTAGAGATGTTCACGTCCGGCGTATTCAAAATATCGAGAATGGTATACAGCGTCGTCGTCTTACCGGAACCGGTTGGCCCTGACACCAGAATGATGCCGGTCGTCTGCTTCGTTGCCTTATGGATGCGCTCCATCGTCTCGCCATGGAATCCCAGCACATCGAGCGTGAAGCCTTCGCCACCGGTCTCACGCAAAAGACGCATAACGATTTTCTCGCCGTAGTAGGTTGGGAGAAGCGATACGCGGAATGACACCGCCTCTGCTTCGGTCTCCATTTTGAAACGACCGTCCTGAGGCAGACGCTTCTCATCGAGTTTCAGGTTCGCAAGCACCTTGATGCGCGCGACGATGCCGGCTGCCGCATTTTTCGGAAGCGTCATTGCGTCATGCAAGATGCCATCGATGCGGTACCGCACGATCACCTCGGTCTCCGAGTGCTCGATGTGAATATCGGATGCGCCCTGGATGATGGCGTGACGCAGAAGCGTGTCGACGATTCTCACAATCGGCAGGTCTTCTGCCATTTTCTTCAGGTCTTCGCCCGACACCTCTTCCCCACCTGCTTCTTTGACTAGGTTGATGCGTCCCGCTTCGGTCGAAATAAGATCGCCGAATTCTTCCTTCAGGGATTTCTGGTACTGCAGAAGCGCTGACTTGAGTGACTCGTCGTCAGTAAGGCGCGGCAAAATTTTGAGTCCAGTCTTCTTACGCACAGAGTCTATAGAAATCAGGTCTTCCGTATCGAGCATCGCGACCTCGAGCTCGTTGCCATTCTTCCGGAATCCCACGATGGAGTGCGTGCGTGCGATTGGCTCAGGGATAAGTGAGAGCACGTCGAGGGGAATCTTGCGATCCTTCAGGTTTACAAACGGAATACCGAGCACGTATGCCTTAATGCGACGCAGTGCGTCGGACGACATGGTGCCGCGCGACACAAGAATATCGCCGATCGATTGTTTTCGATCTTTCGCTTCAGTATCCGCGTCCTCCACGTCCTTGCGTGCGACAAGACCGGAGTCGAGAATAAACTCTTTTAGTTCGCCTTCTGATACTTGCATAGCCGTTGACTGCGTAAAGTATAACGCGCCGCGATCGAAATCGCGGCGCGTTTTTATTTCTTCACGGGAAAACTAATCGTTCATGTT
>ERZ1292632.3064-Hain-H43-01um-R2-3064-length-13197-cov-8_pt1 | contig 13197 bp, 9 predicted proteins | sample MGYA00564407_ERZ1292632 | MGnify/ENA primary metagenome ERZ1292632 (study PRJEB36523, sample SAMEA6512637) | groundwater metagenome | collected 2019-01-08 | study: AquaDiva: Metagenomics assemblies of 32 groundwater samples
CGAGAACCCAGCGCAAGAGTTCTCGACAAGCTCGAACCGAACGGGTGGTGATTTTATCTCCATCGCCGATCAAACACGTCCATCTCATACCCGATCGACAGCTCGACTAGATGATCCCACAACTCCGCGATCATCTCCCCCGGCAGCCCCGCCGCTTCCGCCTCGGCGCGCGCGTTGGCGATCACCTCCGCCTTGCGCGCCTCGTCCCGCACCGCGCCGCGATCCGGCTTGATCCGCGCCGCCGCGCGCATATGGGCGAAGCGCTGGGCGAGCAGCGCGACGATCTGGCGGTCAAGCGCGTCGACCCCCGCGCGCACCTGCGCCATGGTGGAATAGCTGTCCGGGTCCATGGCCGCCCGCCTAAGCGCCTCGCGCGCGCCTGTCGAGGGGTTGACAGAGCCGCCCGCCCTCGTCATAGGCGCGCCTTCGCAATTGGCTCCGCACTCCGGTGAAGCGGCGGCCCTGCCCCTGAAATATGGCCAGCAGGCGAGACCGGAAGCCACATTCACCTTCCCCGAAAAGTGGGAACCGGTTTTCGGATCAGGAAGGTGAACAAACGTTAGAAGCAATTGAGGAAAGAATATGTCGAAGCGCTCCAGCGCCAAGTATAAGCTCGACCGCCGGATGGGCGAAAACATCTGGGGTCGCCCGAAGAGCCCGGTCAACAAGCGTGAATATGGCCCCGGCCAGCACGGCCAGCGCCGCAAGGGCAAGATGTCCGACTATGGCATCCAGCTCCGCGCCAAGCAGAAGCTCAAGGGCTATTATGGCGACATCACCGAAAAGCAGTTCAAGAAGAACTACACCGAAGCCGCCCGCATGAAGGGCGACACCGGCCAAAATCTGATCGGCCTGCTGGAGCGTCGCCTCGACGCGCTCGTCTACCGCGCCAAGTTCGCGCCGACCATCTGGGCCGCGCGGCAGCTCGTCAGCCATGGCCACATCTATGTGAACGGCGTGAAGTGCAACATCGCCAGCCGTCTGGTGAAGCCGGGCGACGAAATCACGCTGGGCAAGAAGGCGCAGGAAATGGCGCTGGTGCTCGAAGCGCAGAGCCTGCCCGAGCGCGACATCCCCGATTATCTGTCGCCCGACGGCGCCGCCAAGGTCACCTATGTCCGCGTGCCGACGCTGGACGAAGTGCCCTATCCGGTGAAGATGGAGCCGAACCTGGTCGTCGAATTCTATTCGCGCTAAGTCCTTCGGATTTCCCAATGATAGGAAAGGGCGGCCCCGCAAGGGAGCCGCCCTTTTGCTTGCCTCCACATGCGGCTATGACGCCGCCATAGCGCTCGCCAGAGGATCAGCCGCCATGACCTATCGCATGCCCGCCGAATGGGCACCCCATGACTGGACCTGGATCGGCTTTCCGACGAACCCCGCCGAATGGCCCGGCGCATTCGATGAGGCGCGTGTCCAGATCGCCGCCTTCGCAAGCGCCCTCCACGCAGGCGGACGGGAGGAAGTCCGCCTCGTCGCGGCCACCCAAGCCGATGCCGATGCCGCCCGCCAATTAGTCGAATCAGGTGTCTCACTCGCTGTTCTCAAACTCGGCGACGTGTGGCTGCGCGACACCGCGCCGATCGCCGTGCTGGATGGCAAGGGCCACCGCGCGCTGGTCGATTTCGGCTTCAACGGCTGGGGCGGCAAGTACCAGATGCCCGGCGACGAGGATATCGGCGCGCGCCTCGCCGCGACCACCGGCCTCCCCACCGCGACGCAGAACTGGGTGTTCGAGGGCGGCGCGGTCGACACCGACGGCGCCGGCCTCTTCGTCACCACCGAGCAATGCCTGCTCAACCCCAACCGCAACCCCGATCTCGACCGCGGCAAGATCGAAACCTTGCTCGCCGGCAGCCTCGGCCTGTCCGACATGCTATGGCTGGGCGACGGCCTGCTCAACGACCATACCGACGGCCATGTCGACAATCTCGCCCGCTTCGTCGCCCCCGGCACGCTGGCGCTGCCCGTAGCCACGACGCCCGACGATCCCAACGCCGCCATCTATGCCGACGCCCGCGCCCGCGCGACGGCGCATGGGGTGCAGGTGGTCGACATGCCCTCTCCCGGCCTGGTTGAAATCGATGGCGAGCCGATCCCGGCCAGCTACATGAATTTCTACATCGGCAACGCCGCCGTCATCGTCCCCGTCTACGGCCGCCCCAACGACGCCGCCGCGCTCGACGCCCTGCGCCCCTTCTTTCCGGGCCGGGATATTGTCGGATTGCGGAGCGACGCCATATTGTCGGGCGGCGGCAGCTTCCATTGTTGCAGCCAGCAGATGCCCTCCCCCTCACCCGTTTGAGAGACAGAATGACCAAAGTCACCGTCGCCGCCCTGCAACTCGCCTTTTCGGACGACATGGCCGACAATATCGCCATGGTCGCCGACCATGCGACCAAGGCCGCCGCGCGCGGGGCGAAGATCATCCTGCCGCCCGAACTGTTTGAAGGCCCCTATTTCTGCCGCGAGGAGGATGAGGCGCTGTTCGCCCGCGCCCAGCCGGTGGACGAACATCCCGCCGTGCAGGAGATGCGCAAGCTGGCCAAAGACTTGGGCGTTTATATCCCGACCAGCTTCTTCGAGCGGGACGGGCACCATCATTATAACTCGCTCGCCATGATCGATGACGAGGGCGAGATCATGGGCGTTTATCGCAAGAGCCACATTCCCGACGGCCCCGGCTATGAGGAGAAATATTATTTCCGCCCCGGCAATAGCGGCTTCAAGGTGTGGAAGACCCGCTACGGCACGATCGGCGTGGGCATCTGCTGGGACCAATGGTATCCCGAAACCGCCCGCGTAATGGCGCTGATGGGCGCGGAGATGCTCTTCTATCCCACCGCGATCGGCTCCGAACCCTATGACGCCGATCTCGACACCAGCCGCATGTGGCGGCGCGCGATGATCGGCCATGCGGTCAGCAACTGCATGCCCGTCATCGCCGCCAACCGCATCGGCGAGGAGGACGGCCAGCGTTTCTACGGCCACAGCTTCATCACCGACGAATGGGGTGATTTCGCCGCCGAAGCCGACGCCCGCGACAATGGCGCGCTGGTCGCGACGCTGGACCTGGAGCGCGCCCGCAAGCACCGCGCCGGCATGGGCTTCTTCCGCGACCGCCGCCCGGAGCTTTACGCCCGGATTGCGCAGGACATCTGAGGCCAACCTCGTTCCCGACGAACCCGCGGAAACAAAACAGCGAGACGGACAGCCATTCAGGGGCCGCGATGCGCGGCCTTCATGCGACGATCAGGAAATCCGCATTGGTCAGCGCCAGATTGGCCTCCAGACGGGCGAACAGCACGGCATCGACCCCGCCGACGCCATCGGCGTCATAGAACAGGCCACCGGTCGCGCGATTGTAGAGGATGCGATCATCCGCATCGAGGGCGACCGACCCGAACTGGAAGGCGCTGGCGGACAAAGCGCCGTTGGCGGTGATCGCCGAAAAGACCGACCGGCTGAGGCGGATCGTGTCATCGACTACGGTGAAATCGGTGATGCGGTCGATATTGGTCGATCCCAGCGCGGTGTCGAAGCCGAATATGTCCCGTCCCGCGCCGCCGGTCAGCACATCCTTGCCCAGGCCCCCGCGCAGGACATTATTCCCGCTATTGCCGACCAGCGTGTTGGCGGAATCATTGCCGAGCGCGCTGATATTGGCGGTTCCCGTCAGCGTCAGCGTTTCGACCTGGCGGCCCAGCAGCGTGTAGGTGACAGACGCGAAGATGCTGTCATTGCCCCCGCCGCTGCCTTCCACCACATTGTCGCCGCTATTGTCGACGGTGAAGACATCGTCGCCCGCGCCGCCGCGCATCACGTCCGCGCCCAGCCCGCCGTTGATGATATCGTTGCCGGCGCCGCCCGTAAGGACGTCCGCGCCGCCGCCACCATTCAGCGTGTCCGCCATCGCGCCGCCGGTGATGCGATCGTCGCCCGCGCCGCCATTGACGGTGATGAGATAGGTCTGGGTCGATCCCGTCAGATTGAACCCGGTGCCGGCGTCGGCAAGGTTGAAAATCTGGGTGTTGATCGCCGCGCCTGTCATCGACACGTTGCCGCCAGTGGTCAGGGTGAAGGACTGGCCCGAAATGCTGGTGACCGCGTTCAGCTGCGCCGCCGTCAGCTCCGTGTCGAAGTTGAAATAGCTCTGGGTAAGCGACTCGATCCCGGCCAGTGTCACCCCGGACAGGTCGCCATCGGTATTGAAGTTCAGGATCAGGCTGTCCTGCCCCGCCCCGCCGTCATAGCGTTCGCCCGCGACGATGTCCGACGCGCGGTCGATGATGATGACATCGTCGCCATCGCCGCCATAATGCAGGTCCAGCCCGGCCGCGCCGCCGCGCAGCGTGTCATTCCCAGCGCCGCCGATCAGCGTGTCGTTGCCGTCGCCACCGTCCAGAAAATCGTCGCCCGTGCCGCCGCTCAGCACGTCATTGCCCGCGCCGCCGACCCGCTCGACGGGGAAGCCGCCGATGCGGAACACCGTGCCGCTGGTGTTGACGACGAAGGCTTCGCCCGGCGAGTCGGGAATGAAGGCGATGCCGGACAAGGCGCCCACGCCCACGGGCAAATCGACCGTGCCCAAGATCGCGCCATCGACGCTCATACGCTGCACACTGCTATGGTCGCTGCTGACCACCCACAGCGCGCCCGAATAAGGATCGACGTCCAGATCGCCGAAATTGACCGTGAAACCGCTGGTATCGGTTGGAAATTCCTCCACGACCGCGCCGGTGGCGGGGGCAATCTCCGCGATCAGATTGTCGAGCGCGGTGGCGGGCACCTTGTCCTGCACCACGAAGAAGGTCCCGGTCACCGGATTATAGCTGCCGCCCACGACATGGCTGGCGCCGAAGCCGGTAGTGAGCGTGGCGATGATCGCGCCGGTCACCGGATTGACGGCGTAAATTTCCACTACGCCGCTCTCGCCGTTGAACACCAGCATGCTGCCGGCGGGCACCAGCACGCCGTTCATCATGAAATCGACCGCCACGCCATCCAGGTCGAAATCATTGGCGCCGCCGCCCGGAACGGCATAGCTGCCGAGCGCCGCGCCCGTGCTGCTGTAGCGGAAGATGCTGGCGCCGAAGCTGCGATAGACCGACACCTCGCCAGTGACACTGTCATAGCCGATGCCGACAGCGCCGCTGCCGACGCTGAATTGAGACATGATCGAAAGCATGACGCCTATCCCCTCTGCCCGAGTCCCCGGTAGCGGGACGGCCAAGAATAGATAAAAGCGACGCACTGATCTACTTGAAAGCTGTTGCCTTGAACATGGCCGATATCGTTCAATGATTATTTGGAGGAATTTGACATCCCGCTTTTATTGAATTGAAAATTAAAGGGATAGTCATACGGCGTTGTACTGGTTTCGAACCGACGAAGCGCTCACACGCCCATTGCGAAAGCAACCGGGGACGCTATCTCTGCCCCCATGTCCGGCCCGCAATCACCCGACCGTTTCAACGAAGACAAGGCGACCTACACCGTCACCGGCAGCCAGCCGGACATCGACGCCGGCGTGGCGGCGATCCGCACCGTATTGAAGACGCTGCCGGTGCGCCCCGGCGTCTACCGGATGCAGGATGCGCGCGGCGACGTGCTCTATGTGGGGAAGGCGCGGGCGCTGAAGAACCGCGTCGCCAACTATACGCAGGTCGATCGCCTGCCCAAGCGGCTCCAGCGCATGGTCGCGCAGACCCGCAGCATGACCATCGTCACCACCAACAGCGAGGCCGAAGCGCTGCTGCTGGAGGCGCAACTCATCAAGCGCTACCGCCCGCCCTACAATGTGCTGCTGCGCGACGACAAGAGCTTCCCCTTCATCCTTCTGCGGGAGGATCACGCCTTCCCCCGTGTCCAGAAGCATCGCGGCGCGCGCAAGGCGAAGGGGCGCTATTACGGCCCGTTCGCCAGCGCCGGATCGGTGACGCGCACGATCAACGCGCTGCAGAAGCTGTTCCTGCTACGGTCCTGCACCGACAGCTTCTTCGCCAATCGCTCGCGCCCCTGTTTGCTCTACCAGATCAAGCGTTGCTCGGCCCCCTGCGTCGATCGGATCGACGAAGCGGGCTATGCCGAACTGGTCCGCGACGCGCAGGATTTCCTCGGCGGCAAGTCGACTGAGGTGCAGAAGAAGCTCGGCGCGGCGATGCAGCGGGCGTCGGACGCCATGGACTTCGAGCAGGCGGCGGTGATCCGCGACCGGCTGAAGGCCCTGACCTTCATCCAGGGGTCGCAGGCCATCAATGCCGAAGGGCTGGGCGATTCCGACATCTTCGCGCTGGCGGAGAAGGGCGGCGCGATGTGCATCCAGGCCTTCTTCATCCGCGGCGGCCAGAATTGGGGGCATCGCAGCTTCTTTCCCGTCCACACCGCCGATGTGGCGACGGAGGAGGTGCTGGAAAGCTTCATGGCGCAATTCTACGAGGAAGTGCCGCCGCCCAAGCTGATCCTGGCTGACCGCGAGCCCGCCGAATGCGAGTTGATGGCGCAGGCGCTGACCGAACGCGCGGGCAGCCGCGTCCGCATCGAAGTCCCCCAGCGCGGCGATCGCACCCGCCTCATCAAACAGGCGCAGCGCAACGCGGTCGAGGCGCTCGACCGGCGGCTGGCGGAATCGACCAGCCAGGGCCGCATCATGGACGAGATGGTCGAGAGTTTCGGGCTGGAGGGCGTGCCGGACCGCATCGAAATCTACGACAACAGCCACATCCAGGGCGCGCACGCGCTGGGCGCCATGGTGGTCGCGGGGCCGGAAGGGTTCCGCAAGAACGCCTACCGCAAGTTCAACATGAAGAACCCCGAAACCAGCAACGACGATTTCGCGATGATGCGCGAGATGTTCGAGCGGCGCTTCGGCCGGGCGCAGAAGGAAGACCCGGACCGCGAGAGTGGCGAATGGCCCGATCTCGTCCTGATCGACGGCGGCAAGGGGCAGCTATCGGCCGCCCGCACAATGCTGGAGGAAATGGGGATCGAGGACGTCACCATGATCGGCGTCGCCAAGGGCCCGCATCATGGCCGCGAGGGCCGCGAGGTCTTCCACCTGATGGACGGACGCGAAATCACCTTCCCCCTGAACCATCCCGTCCTCTTCTATCTCCAGCGGCTGCGCGACGAGGCCCACCGCTTCGCCATCGGCGCGCACCGGGCGAAGCGCAGCAAGGCGATCACCGTATCGTCGCTGGACGAAGTCCCCGGCATCGGCCCTGCCCGCAAGAAGGCGCTGCTGATGCACTTCGGGACAGCCCGCGCCGTCCGCGACGCCGCGCTCGAAGACCTGCAACGCGCGCCCGGCGTGTCGAAGGCGGTGGCGCAGCAGCTATTCGACTATTTTCATGGCTGACGATCAAGTCGTTCGCGGCCAAAATGATCTTGATCGATCGCAACCCCATGGCCTTCCCTCCGACTGAGAGTGGGTTCCTGCCCCGGCTCTTCAGTTCTGCGGGAAAGTCAATCGACGTCATCATCTTCGGTTAGAAGAACCATCGAAATCACAAAATCGCAGATGATAAAACTTTATCAGAAAGCCCGTAGCGAAGGGCGATCTATCTCCTATGCCTCCGGCAACTTCGGGAAGGCTTTGGTATTCAGCAGCGCAGACCTTACGATCCTGTATCTGCTGACCGATGTTCTCGACGTCCCTGGCGCGCAGGCGGCCAACCTGATGTTGATCGCGATCTTGGGCGACCTCCTTTTCGATATGCTGGCTGCCCGCCTCGTTATCCGATGGCGCAGTTCAGGACGGGGCTATCGCTGGGCGATCGCCGCCGCCGCAGCGCCCTGCGGCGCTGCCTTCGCGCTGATATACGCCATGCCGTTGCTCGGCGTTGCGAAGATGTGGCTTTTGGCGGCAGCGATCCTGACCTTTCGTGGCGCCTATGCCCTGGTCGACGTGCCGCATAATGCGTTGATGGCGCAAGTGGCGACCGACAGCAGGGCGCGCGGCCGCGTTTCGGGCTACCGGCTCCTGTTCAGCACGGCAAGCGCGCTTGCGATCGCGACCATCGTTACGCCGCTCGTACAGCAAGCTGGGGGGGATGGACGCTATGGCGCGCTGGCGCTGACTGGCGTCGCCGCCGCGTCGATCTTCACCCTTACCATGCTGCTCTGTTCCTGGGCTTCGATAGGAAACCCCCGACCGCAGATGAGCCGGCCGTTGACCGACGGCATCGTCATCCCTCTTTGCGATCCCATGGTGCTCGCGATGGGAGCGCTTGCTCTGCTGACGGGATTGGCCGCTTCTGCCTTCGGGCGGATGCTCCTTTACGTCGGCAGCTATGTTGCCGAAAATCCCGGAGCGGTCACGGGCCTTTTGACCGTCATGTCATGCGGGCAATTTTGCGGGGTGTTGCTATGGACCACCCTCAATCAGCGCTTCAGCAAAAGCACGCTCTTGTCCGCGGGTCATGCCGTCAGCCTCCTCGGGCTGACCATGTTCGCCCTCGTCCTGCATTGGCCAATCGCGACTTTCGTGGCGGCCGCCCTGATCGGGTTCGGCTTTGCAAGCGTCTTCATGCTGCCCTGGGGGCTGCTGGCGGATGCGGTCGATGTGGTCGAGTGGCGCAGCGGACGACGGTACGAAACGGGGATGTTCGCCTTCTACCTCGTCGTCGTGAAGGCGAGCGGCGCGGCCTGTGCCGCCACCATCGGCTGGGCGCTCGCGGCCCTGGACTATGTGCCGCGACAGGTTCAGCCAGACAGCGTAAAATGGGGGATGATCCTGATCGGCCTTGGCCTTCCCATCATCGGGGCGATCGCTTCGATCCTGCTGCTCGGGCGCTTTCGCCTGGATCATGCACGCCATGCGCGATTGATGCGCGCTATCTGCTGGCGACATATGCGTCAGGGCGGCGCCGATCCGGTTTCGGGATCGAAGGCGGGGTTGGCGAAGTCGAGCGGTGAGGGCGACGCAGGAGCAGGCGATTTCGCGCTCTCCGCCCAAGCGCGGCAGAGCATGTCACGCAACATCGCCGCTCCGGCCGCTGTTCGTTCATAGATCAGGGCGCGGACGTCCTTGTCGGTAAAATCCTGGAACCCGTTCCGCTTTTCGAGGCGGTAGACCGTTTCCATCCGGTGGCCAGCGTCGTCCAGAAAGGCGAGGATCGCATCGAACATGTCGCCGCTGCGACGGGCGGGGGCACCGATCCGTGGTGCGATATCAGTGGCCGTCAGTTTCATGCCGTCCACGAACTTGCTTTCGAACCGGCCATGAATGCTGCGATCCCGGGTATATTGTTGCGGGTTCGGGCCAAGCCATCCGTCGGAGTTCACCGAGTCATGCAACGGCTGCGAGCCATCACCGATATAATGGCCGAGGCGAGCGGCATCGAATGCGCATTGCTGTTCGGCGAACCGGGTGTCCTCCCCCTTCGCACCGGCAATCCGGACAGCCCTCATGCAGACTATAATCCGCTCATAGGCCTCCATCGCGGCATAGGGCAGAGTACCTGTCCAGCGGACATTGGTGCGCGCGGCAGCAGCCGGATCACTGTCCTTGATCGCCTCATGCTGCTTGTACACAGCGATGACGAAGGCCCATCGGGACCGGGGAATGGGTTTCAGGAACTGGAATTGTTCACGAAACCAGCCGTGATTGGGATCTTCCTCCACCTTGGAGAAAGGTTCGGAATCGCCGCGCCATGTATCCGGCAGCGCGGCCGACGCCACGATGTAATCGGCGTGGCGGCGAAGGAAGATCGGGCCGTCTTCAGGGATCGCGTCGATGGCGGCGCGGTCGATCACCGCATGAGCCGTGCCGCCCCAGGCATGGGCGGCGGTCGGCGCAATGCTGAGCGCGGCGGCAAGCAGGATGTGACGCATCCAATTTCCTTATGATGAAGTCAGGGGTCGAGCGGATCGCGCGGATCGACGCGGGCCGATGCGCGGAAAGGGCGGAACACCAATTCGGTAGGCGAGATGCGGCTCGCCACGCGACCAGGCTGATAGCCAAGTTCCGCAGCGTTTCGATCGATGAACTTGGCGCTTTCGATATAGGCGCTCTGCACAGGGTTGCAGATGATGAGCGCATCCTTGTCTAACGGCCCCCCCATCTGCATCAGCAGGCGACTGGCGTTGCGCAAGTTCGTTGTCGTATGGCGCGCATAGGGCTCGATTACGATGGTGTCTGCCGGGACACCGTAGCGCTCGATCAGCGCCTTCTTCATTTCCACCGCCTCGGTAAAGGGCGTTGCGCGAGGGTGCGCCCGTCCGCCCGAGAGGATGATGAAGGCAATGTCTCCCTGAGCGAACCGGCGGGCGGCAAGGCGCAGGTGATATTTGCCGAATGGGCTCAGCGGCTCGCCTTCGATCTCCGGCCCGACCCCAGTGACGATCAGGGCTGTGTAACGGTAGCGGTTCCAGTCCAATCCCTTGGCTCGCGCAGAAACGGCCGCGTTCGCGCTGGCCATCAACGGCTCGAAACCGATCGCGTCGGTTCGACCGCTGACATCAAGCATGGCCAACGCATAATCCAGGCTGGGATCAAGCTGCTGCGATGACCCGGTACGCGGCGTGTCCGCAATCCAGTCCGCCGCCTGCAAACGCGATTGCTGATCCCGAGGGGAGACCGTGCCCGCTCCGTCGATCGGCGTCGTTGCCGGCTGACCAAGAGCATAGGTCCGCAGGATCATGTTGATGCCAGCGACCTCCCGCCCGATCTGAGCGTCCACGCCATCGTCGGACGCCGGCAGGCTCGCCTCACGCGCAGCTGCCGCACGCAGCGCCTGGGCTTCCATGTCGGACCACAACAGCGCCTGCGCCCGGCAGATGAGGTCCAGCCCGCAAGCGGCGCGGCGGTCGCGGCGCGCGCGCAGGACTGGCGCTAAGCTCGGAGAGGCAATGATCCGCTTCAGGACGGCAGAATCGCGGCCCGATGCGTCGAGAGTTGGGAAGAGGCGAGCGGACAGCGTCGCCATGACTCTGTCCGCAGCCTCTTGCGCCAAGGTTGGCGTCGGCGCAACCGCCAGCGCCAGCGCAGCCACCCCCATCACCCCTGCAGCCAGTCGCAACCGCATCACCAGCTGCGGCTCAGGATGAAGCGGAAGTTCTGGCCGAAAAGCGGCCGGCCATAGATTGCTTCGCTCGTCCCTTGGCCTGCGAACTGATCGGTGCGGGTATTGCCTTCGGTCAGGCCCTTTGCGTTGGTGAGGTTGTCGCCCACGACCTGGAAGCGCCACGCCCCCCAGTCGATCGACGCACCCGCGCCCAGCGTCTGATAACCGGGCATCGCTGTCCGGTTGAAGAGATCGACATAGCGCCGGCCGACCCATTCGAACCGTCCGAACACGGACAGCTTCTGCTCACCCAAGTCGAAATCGAAGCTGGGACGCACATTGCCGAAGAACTTTGCCTCGCGGATGATCTGATTGCCGTTGACCGAGCTGGGATCGGCGCCCGAATTGTTCTGAAGATTGGTGTATTTCGGGTTCTGCCAGGTGACCGAGCCGTTGAGCGAGAACCAGCGGGTGGGCGCGACACGGCCGTCGACCTCGACCCCCTTCACCGACGCTTCGCCGATGAAGGGCAGCACCTGATCGTTACGTCCAGTGACGGGGTTGAACGCCGCGAAGGATGCGTTGAACGGATCGAACTTGGTGTAGAAGCCGGTCGCATAGAGATAGTGCGGACCAAAGCTCGCCTTAAGGCCCGCTTCATATTGGCGCGCCTTGGTCTTGACGATGGTCGCGCCGACGCCGGTCACGACACTCAGCTGCGGCGGCACTTCAAGGTTCGAGACACGGCCATAGAGCCCGAGATTGCCGTTGATGTCGTAATTGGCACCCACCGTCCAGTTGGTTGCCTTGGGCTTCAGCCGCTGGTCCAGCACCGCGCCGCTGAACGCGCGCGTCGTGTTGTCGGCCAGCGTCGTCGAATCACCTAGATCGACTTGCGTCGTGGGCAAGGCGAACCCCTTGTAGCTGTAGCGTTCGGTGCGCACGCCAGCGTCGATCCGCAGCCCGCGCGTCACATCCCACGTGTCGTTGGCGTAGAAGGCGATCATCTGTGCGTCGCCCTCACCCTGGTTGAGCGTCGTCGTGTACCGCAGGACGCCGTTCTGCGTCACCGATCCCAGCACGGCGCCCGTCGACGAATAGGCGACGAGATCGAGCGTGCGGGGCCGGCTGCGCACCTCAATGAGCATGTCCTGGTAAGCCTGAAGCAGCGTATTGCCGTAGAAGGAGCTGTACACGCCCACCTTGACATCATGGGTGCCAAGACCGGTGTCGAATTTGTGGGTGAGGCTGAGGTCGCCCTGCACCGAATAGAATTTGGATTCCGACGCGCGATACTGGCCAGACATCACGAGACCGGAGGCCGAATAAGGGTCGTAGGCCGTTGCGCCGTTTGTGCCCGCCAGAGCATAGCCAAGCCGCGCGACATTGGGGCCAAAGGCCGTACGCGCGGCAGTCAGATATCCCGCCGCGAACATGTTGCCGTCGACCGGATTGGTGGTCGAATAGAAGGCGTCGAAGCTGGACTTGCCCTTGGTGCCGCCCAGCTTCGCTGCAACCTGCCAGCCGTCGAAGTCGCCCTGGTAGTTAATCGCCGCGTTGAAGAAGCGCATGTGACGGCCATCGGCCAGATCGCGGTTCATGCTTTGCAGCGCGCCCGCGCCGTCGCGATACTTGATGTTGACGTTGCGCAGAGAAGGCGAATTGAGCGTGCCGGTGTGATAATCGATGTAGGGGTCGAGCGAGACCTGCGGGTTGCGTGGATCGGCTATCGGGATAGGCAGGTAGAAGATATTGTGATCATTCACATATTCAGCCGAAATCTTGATTGAGCCGTTCTCCAGATCGCGCTTGATGTTCGCGCGGATCTGCCCACCCTTGTCGCTGGGGAACCCGCCATCGCGATAGCCGTCATGCTGGCGCAGGAAACCGCCGATCGCATAATAGGTCCGGTCGTCGATCGGACCGGACTGCATCACGTCAAGCCGATAGAGGCCCGTGTCGCCGATCGTCACCTGCGCCTTCCCGCGCGATTCGCTGCCTCCGGTAACAGTGATGTTGTTGGCGATCGCCGCTGCGCTGCTGGCATAAATCGGCGCAGGACCGCCGCGCACGATCTCGACCCGCTCGGTCATGAGGTCGTAGCGGTTCATGCCTTCGCCGGAGTTGAAGAACACCCCGTCGATCTCATGATAGAGCGGCAGTCCGTCCTGCTGGAAGATCAGATAGCCAC
>ERZ1292632.3068-Hain-H43-01um-R2-3068-length-13185-cov-5_pt1 | contig 13185 bp, 17 predicted proteins | sample MGYA00564407_ERZ1292632 | MGnify/ENA primary metagenome ERZ1292632 (study PRJEB36523, sample SAMEA6512637) | groundwater metagenome | collected 2019-01-08 | study: AquaDiva: Metagenomics assemblies of 32 groundwater samples
GCCCATGAGCGGGATGCGGTGTGGATTAGCCTTGAACCAGGCCAGGCGCTCGGCAATGGCATCGGGGTTGCGCATGGGCACCACGAAGCCATCCACGCCCTCGGTCACCAGATCGGAGGCGCCGGCCCCCTCGGAGACAATCACCGGACGGCCGTGGGCCATCGCCTCGAGTACGGTAATGCCAAAAGCCTCACACACGCTCGGAGCCACATATACCGCCAGCGAGGCATAGAGCTCTGTAGGATTGGCCACCCGGCCCTGGAGGTTGAATCGGCCACCGTTAGTCACCCGCCCGATCATCGGGCCAACGTGCTCTGTGCCTGGTCCTGCCAACACCAGGGGCTCCCCAAACCAGTTGAGCTTACCCCAGGCGGCTACCAGATAGACCAGGCCCTTGTCCGGTCCGGCCTGGCCCAAGTAGCCGACACGGAAGCCCGCTGGAAGCGGGGGTACCTGCTCGGGCGGTACACAGCCATGGGGGATGATCTCCACCCGCTGGCAGCCCTCTGCTACCAGGCAAGCTGCCGAGCTGCGGCTGGGCGCAATAACCAAGTCAGCCTCCAGTAGACCGCGCTTGAACACTGCCCATAGGTTATTGTCGCGGATGTGGGCGAAGGGATACTCGAACCCCTGGCGGAAGTGCTCCTCCATGGTCAGATGCCGGTCATGGAAGGGTGATGTGTAGGTCACGGGCACTCCATGAGCTTTGAGTAGGGAGACAGTGGCAGTGCACGTGCCTGAGTAGAAGTGCGCCAGGGAGAGTTTGCCCTGGGCCAGCGCCCGGCGGGCCATCTCGGCCATGAAGTAGTCGGCCAGGAAGGGGTTATCCGGCTGCTGGCGCAGCATATCATCCATCTGCTGCCGCCCAGCCACCTGTACATCCCCGGCAAACTCGCGCAGCGCCTGGACCTCATTCCCCGTTACGTGTCCGCCCCCCGACTGCAGAGCTATGGTATCCGCCGTGCCATAAAACGCGTTTACGGTCTTCCACCTGAGCTGAGGAACACCACATCGTCCTCCCGGTGGTGCGTGCTCACCTCAAGGAGCAGGCAGTTCGTAATGCCCCGGAAGTCATGGACTTGCTCCGGGAGCACCGTTAACGGGCGGGAAAACGGGTCCAACTCATGGTCTTTGCCATTGATAGTCACGTGTCCGTGGCCACGCAGGCATTGGAACGTCTCCTTCTTCTGTTGGTGGAAGTGGCGACCGGCGTAGGCACCTTTCGGGATATAGAGGAGCTTGCAGCAGTATTCGGCGCAGTTGACGATCCACAGCTCTCTACCCCAGTCTCGGTCGACGGACACCAGTTCCACAGGGCCCTCACTCAGCCAGTCAGCAGTATTGACTGCCTTGTCGTCAATGAACACATCGGCGTGCGGCTTCCCCATAACCAGCTCATGGTATCTCACGCCCCAGGTAGTGAGCTGCCGCTCAGTGAATTCCCGCCAGTCCGTACGGTCCCAGGCCCCACGCCCGGTGAATAGTTTAATGGTGTGCCCCTCCGCGAAGAGCTTGTTCACTTTGGCGATGGCCGCAGGGCAAGGCGAGCTGTGCGCATAGTCGTCTTCGATGGAGTGGCAAAGGGTCTCGTCGATATCGACGCAATAGATCATCAGAGTTGCACTACCCCAGCCAAGTCTACATCAACATTGTGGTACGGGATGCCGGCCTTGATAAGCTGCTCGCGTAGCTCACCTCTCCGGGAAGGGTGCTCCATGACCAGCATATAGCCCCCACCGCCCGCGCCCATAAGCTGCGCAGCCAGGGCGCCTAACCCCAGGGCGCGGTCGTGCAGCTCATCCACGGACGGGGTAGATACAGCTTGGCACATTTCTTTCTTGCACCGCCAAGCTTCCTCCAGGAGTTCGCCAAAAGCCAGGAGGTTGGCTTGGTGCAGTGCCCCTCGCATCTCCCTAGCCAATTGTTTCTGGCGATGTAGCGCTTTCACATTGTAGTTGGCCACTTGCTCCTGGATGATGTTTGACCCTTCCTTAACCCTTAGCCCGGCGTGCACCAGCAGGAGCAGGTCAAAGAGACCGTCTGGCGCGGTCAACTTGCTGACCTCAACCTGGACCCCTTCAGAGCTAATAAACTGCACCCCTCCGTGGGCTGCGCAGTAGAAGTCTTGATTGCCGCCAGCTATGTTCATGATGTGCCGCTCGGTGAACCAGGCCAGATTTACGAGATGGTCCTTGGTGATAGAGGCGAAGACCAGGTTTAGCCCGGCAATCAGGGCGCTAGCTGATCCCCCAAGGCCAGAGCCCGGATGCACGTCACTACTAATATGGATACCACGGGCACCAGACATTCTCTCCAGGAGCACCTCAAGGTTGTCCTGTCCTGCCTTACCGCTCTTGATGGCATATGCGTACATCCGAATGGCTGCGGAGAGGACATGTGACCCATAGTCGGAGCGGTAGGGCTCCACGTCGGTCCCTCCACCAGCGAACGATATGCGCAGTGGGGCCCGAGTCACAGGGCTGACGTCAGTATTCATGACGGCATGATTAAGCGCGAATCAGCTTCGGCATCCCGATCGCTAATGAGGAGAGGCCGCATAGGCCAACGGATGCCGAAGCGTGGGTGGTCATAGCGCCAACTCTGCTGCCGGGACCGGTCATAATACTGGCTCTGGTAGTAGACAAACAGCGCGCCGTCCGTTAGCGCAAGCAGCCCAGCAGCGTACTGCCGGGGCTTATAAAGCTGCACACGGTTGCGGTCCGTGAGCATGTAGCCTTCCCATACCGCCCGCTCGGTGTCGACCAGGCAGTACCAGATCTCACCATGAAGGCACTGAATGAGTTTGTCGCACTCCGGGTCCGCGTGCAGACCTCGCAGTGTCCCAAACTTGGAGGTAGATATGCAGTGCTCGACAAATGGTCCCTTGATCCCGTGTTCGGTGTAGAGCGCGTCGTTGAACACCATGCAGTAGTCGCCCCGGGGGTCCACCAGGATGTCCGGTCTAACTACCACAACGCCTGGAAGTTTCTCAGACCTGGTGAACTGCATCAGCGTGAGTCCTCCTTCTGGGTTTGCGCCCAGTCCCAGGTTGCCTCTAGCCCTTCCTTCAACGATGTTGAGGGTGCCCACTTCAAGCACATCCTGGTCCGTTCGGTATCCAGGACCCGCATGGCATAGCCTTGTGGCCCCGGCTTGAACATGAACTCCCGCCCAGTCACCTCTTGGAGAACCTTCACCAGTTGTCGAATTGGGATACCCTCGCCACTACCGATGTTCACCACCCCAGGCGGGCCCGTGATTGAGTCGTCCTCCAACTGGCCGTTTCGGCTATCGTGGGCAGCTACCCGCAGGATGCCTTCAGCCGCGTCCCTGCTGTAGATGAAGTCCCGTACTGGGGAGCCATCGCCTATGACCTCCACCGTCCCTGATGTGTGCAGGGCCTTCCACAACAGCGCCCCAACAACCATCCCACTCTCGCTGAGGGTCACCCCTGGCCCATAGACATTGGCCAGCCTGACGGCTCTCCAACAGTGAGCAGTGTACTGCGACCGGTAGGCATGGATTTGAAGCTCGCCCATGCGCTTGGCCCAGCCGGGCCACTGGTCCATGGGGGCATCATTCCAGGACAAGAGGGGGGTAAGGCGCAGCGGGCTTTGGCTGTAGGCGCCGATAGAGCTGGTGTAGACGACGAATGGCACCCTGGCTTCATGGCATGCCAGGAGGATGTTGCTGTCCATTTGGAGCATGGGCACCAAGTAGTCCACGGGCCGAGTGGCGGTATCTTGGAAGGACCCCTTGAGCCCGGCCAAGTGGAACACATAGTCCTGGTCCTTGACCACCTGCCGGCAAAGCGCCATGTCCCGCAGGTCGCCGCGGAGATGCATCGCGCTGCCTTCCTCGAGAGATACGGTCGTTACATGGGCCCCTGCCTCTAGCAGTAGGCCCACGAGTTGGCGCCCGATCATGCCAGTGCCCCCGGTGACCAGGACGCGCTGGCCCGCCATCAGATCAAACGACATCTGTCACTACTCCGTCAGCCAAGGCAGACGGCTTCTCGGGACACGCTACCATCTCCAAGGGGATGGCATTGCCCAGGTCCTCGGGGACCGCATAGAGCGTGCCCCGGTAAAGCGCAGCCTCAGACTCCCAGGCATGCTCCAGGGCAGCGCGGACCTCGGGGTCATCTTCGAGCCCAAACATCTTGTGCCACTCCTGCTTCGTGAGTGGCGAGGATAGCTCCCTCGAGTTGGTATAGAGGTGGAAGTTGGGGTTGACACGTGTCAAGGGCTCTCGCACCAGGGCCAGGTCCAAGTCGCGGCCCCCATAGCTATCGTAGCCCATTCCCTCGACCTTGAAGTCGTGGATGATTATGATGCACCGACTCCAGCCCTTTAGCGCCTCGAGCTCATCTAGCAGGGGCCAGTAGGTGTACCAGTGGGCATCCGGATAGATGATAGGGATGTCTGTTCTCTGGCCCCAGGACTCCCGCATAGCCGCCAGAAACAATGGACTGGTGAGTGCGTGGATGTTAACGTTCCGTACCGCAGCAAGCTTCCTTCTGGCGGTCTCCAAGAACTCAGCGTTGATGTCGCAGGTGTGGACTTCAGGGAACAGGCGATCCCAGACGAGGGTACCTATGCCGTGGTGGGTACCTGTCTCTAAGAATGCCTTCACCTGGAATCTCTCCCTTAGCAACGTGAGCACGGACAAGGCGTGCCGGTCATACCACATCAGAAGGCCCTGCCCTCGCCCCCGTCGGCGACCAGGCAAGCGCCATTGATGTACCGTGCCTGGTCGGAACAGAGGAAGGCCACGGCCACGGCTACCTCCTCTGGGGTCCCCAGCCGGCCCAGGGGTAAGGAATCGCACTTGGCTTGGAACTCGCCAGGGTGTTTCAGCCGCAGTGCGTCCCACCCCGTATCTGGAATAAGTAGTGCGCCAGGGGCCACGGTGTTGAAAGTGATGCCTGCGCGCACCAGGCCCATGTCCTTAGACATGGACTTTATAAAGGCGATCTCGGCGGCCTTAGCGGCAGCGTGCCAGGGTCGGCCTCCACTCTCCCTGCCTTGGATTGAGGAGATCGTCACCACGCGACCCCAGCCCGCCTCGTACATGTGGCCAAGCACCCGAGAGGTAAAGGCAACGACTGCCCCCATGTTTATGGCCCAGACCTGCTCCCATACACCTGCTGACTGGTTTCCCCACAGGCCATCCCAGTGATCGGGGCCCCAGCGCCCGCCGCCGCCAACGTTGTTCACCAGAATGTCTATTCGGGCGGCGAATGCTGCGCAGATATGATCGAAGGCATGAATGATGTCCTCCTCTTTTTGCACATCGCAGTACAGTGCCATTGCTCGCACTCCCACGGATCTCAGCTCGCCCTCTGTCCGCCCCAGGTCCGCCTGCCCCCTGGCGAGGATGGCCACGTTGCAACCCTCTTGGGCCAGGGCCAGGGCCACAGCCCGACCAACGCCCCGGCTGCCGCCAGTCACCAGGGCCGTCTTGCCCTTAAGACCTAAATTCACGTTATTCCTCGTATCCTTCCCGCCGGGTGGGTGCCTCGACAAGGATGGTCGAGCGCGGGCTGGCCAGCGCCTCTTGGTAGGCCGGTACGATCTGTGCGGCTTGCTCTAGCCTCACCACATCGATGTGGGTGAGCAAAAGACGCAGGGCCTCAGTATGGTCCTGCGAATGCTGTGGGCCTGGGTCCATGGGGTGGATGCTGCCCACCATGGTGCGGATGATAACCTTGGGCCGGTACTGCCCGCAGGACATGGCCTCGATCTTGTCCAGGTGGTTCACCAGTTGGTCCATGGCACGCAGCAAGAAGTCCATGCGGGGGAAGACCGACACGGGGAGAAGGCCAGACAGGGCCAGGCCGATGCTGGCCCCCATCTGCATCTCCTCGGCGACAGGAAACTCTATCCGGCGCTCCTTCGGGATGTGATTCAGCGTTCCATACAGGATGTGGCCGGGGTACAGCAGGCACTGGCCCAGGAAAATGCTCCGCGGGTCCTCGGCGAGCAAGGACATGGCCCGAACAAGCTCGTTTTTATAGTTCAGCGGAACTCCACCCATTGTCCTGCGTTAATATGGGGATATTTCCTCTGGAAGGGGGGATATCGGATTACATCGTATCGGTGTTCCCGAAAGTAAATCGAAGTCCCCCATACCACCTCTGTCGGCGTGTTCACGGATAGCCCGTTGTCCTCTACCACGAAGGTTACGGGGAGATCGAAACCCAAGGCGTACTCGCAGCACTCACGAAAGAGGCCGGTGCGTTCTGCCATATCCCCAACACAGCACCACACGTGGCATGGCTCTCCCCTAAGTTTCAGGCCCAGCGCCACACCCAGGGCGATGGGCAAGCAGCCCCCCACGATGGCAGAACTGAAGAATCGGTGCTCGGTGTTCATCAGGTGGATGCTACGGCCGGCCAATATCTCCTGGCGCACCCAGTCCACAGGCAGGCCCTTGAGCAAAGCATGATAGTGCGACCGGTGCGAGCTGAACACCCAGTCGCCCGGCTGGACATCTTTGAAGATGCGGATTAGTGCTCTTTCCTGTTCCCCATCCACGCTGCCGGAGAGGTGGATGGGGGCCCTGATTCGCCCAGCGAGGAAGTGGTCCTTAATCTCCTCCTCGAATCGGGCCAGGGTCTCTGGGGTATGTCCGGAATCCAACTTGTTCCCTCCAGTAGTCCAACAGGTCCTTCATGGTGCGCTCGAAGGCTATCTCTGGCTTCCAGCCGGTAGTCGACCGGAACTTGCTTGAATCAGGAATTTGCCAAGTGACATCCGAAGGGCGCTGCAAGCCATGTTCTTGCTCCGCTCGTATGTCTTCGCTCCTCGATGATAAAGAGATGAGGTGCTGTAGCATCTCGCCGACAGTGGCCTGCCGGTCCCCGGCGATGTTATAGACCTCGCCGGGGGGGCAGTTGGTAGCCAGCAACCAGTATGCCCGCACGGCGTCGCGCACGTCCAGCCAGCAGCGCATGGAGTCCAGGTTACCGTGTCGTACGGTAGACTCCTGGAGCCCGGCTTCGATACGGGCTATTTGCCGCGCAAAAGAGGACTCGGCGAAGACCTCTCCCCTACGTGGTCCCGTGTGCGTGAACAGCCTGGCCCTGACGGTGCGTAGCCCATAGGCGATGTGGTACATCTGCCCCAGCAAGTCCTCGGCCACCTTACTCACCCCGTAGGGAGATACTGGCCGGAGAGGACAGGTCTCCCGGATGGGCAGGTCCTCGCGACGCACCTGTCCGTAGACCTCGCTCGACGAGCATACTACCACTACCGGGTCGACGCCCAGCATCTCCGCGGTGCGGACCGCCTCCAGCAGGGTGGTTGTGCCCAGTACGTTTGTGTTCAGGGTGGCTATGGGCGCCCGGTAGCTGTAAGGAACATAGGACTGGGCGGCCAGGTGAAAGATGTACTCTGGGCTAATATCTTCGAGCACCCGTATGAGTGAGGGCAGATCGGTCAGGTCTGCCTCGTGCAGGGAGAGCCGGTCCTCAATATGCAGGATGTTGTCCCGGGGGCTGCGCCAACGCAGCAGGCCATGGACTTCTACCCCAAGGCCAAGCAGGTACTCGGCCAGGTGCGAGCCCACGAAGCCTGTGATGCCCGTTATCAGCAGTCGTTTCATGCCTTTGTCACACCGGTAGGGGGCAGCCAGCAGCGCAGGAACATAGGGCAAAGGCCACCTACGCAACAGTCGCCCCGGTCCGATAGGTTGCACATGGCGATAACATCTTTGGGTTCCGGGCATCTCTGGCAGGTGGCCGAAAGGAGCTCGGCTGCTTGGAAGTCGAGGATGTCCTGATCCAATATCACATCCACCTTCTGGCAGTTGTTAACTCGGGCACACAATCCGGTAGACATAATTGCCTCCTACAGTGGGTCTACCTCTGGCTTCCTGAACGGGTGTGGTAACTGCACACACACCGCCGAGATGTCCACCAAAAACCGGCAGCCCATTTCGGTCAGCTTGGCTGCCAGGATGGTGTCCAGCCCCCCATGCTGCCCGCGCTTGCTCTCGTCCAAGCCGCCAGCCTCCCGTACCAGGGCGGTGGGGGCCGAGTCGTTTTTGCCAGCCCACCACCACTGGCTGCCCGAGGTACACTCGTAGACCTCAGGCTCCAGCTTGACATTGGCGACAGCCCCGGTGCGCCAGTCCGGTAGCAGCACGGCGGGCCACTTGGGGACAAATGGTGTGCGGAATATGCTCAGCAGGTTGTCCTTAGTGGGCCTCTCGATGTCCTGCTTCAGGGGCCAGAAGATGGGTGGGCTGTGCTCAAAGATCACCTTGACCGTATCCTTAATACGCGTGGCATGGCGGACAGGGGGGGCACCTCGCCACACGGACATGCCTTGACTGGTGATCCCATCCAGCAGTGGACCGGAAATGATCACCTTGGGACCATACTTCTGGTAGACATACCAGTGGCGCTCCAGGCAGCAGGGCGCAGGGTAGAGATAGTCGGACATCAAATACAGCAGGTCACCGCGGGCGGCCGCCAGGCCAGTGTTAAAGGCAATGGCCGTGCCAGAGTACTCGGTGATCTCTCTGGGGGGCAGGTGTTGGTAGGAGAAGGCGCCTCCAATGTGCTCCCGGACCAGGCCCTTGCGTAGCTCAAAGAGGTCGTCCACCAGCACCCATTCCCAATCATTGGGGGGCATGGTTTGAGCGCGTAGGGCTTGGACAATGCTGTCTATGTAGCCGGGCCGCCAGGTTATGGTGACCACGGTGACCTTCACACCAGTGCGACCAGTCCGTGGTATGGGTCGTTGGAGGGATAAGGTAGCAGCCACCTGGGGCCGACGACTGCTCTGACCTCGTGGAGGCCTACGACGCCAGTGAGGATGTAGGGCTGGACGCCCAGCTGTTTGGCACGCCAGCTGAATGTAAAATCCTCCGAAAAAGGGGGCACCTGCCCATTTTCAGCTGGTATTGGCGCTACATCTACACCCCACTCGAATGGCCTAGGGAACCTACTGAACATCGCCTCCAAAAGTCGGCGCCGATACAAGGTGAGCCCGGAGGGGACGTACGTGCAGGGCACGATGTCCCCAGGCTTCCAGCCTGTCACCGGTATCTTAGTGGGATTGCCCTTATCGTCCTTACCCTCGTTGAACATCACCGGCATGTAGGGGTAGAAACGCTGGAAATAGAGCCCCCCGACCAGGTCCAAGCCAGTCTCTACGAGCTTGATGAAGGCATCGGGCGGGGCCCGGACGTCGGCGTCAAGAAAGGCTAGGTGGTAGCCATTGTCCAGTGCGGTCTTGGCACATTGGTTCCGGGCCGGGCCAAAGGGCATCCCACCCATACGCATGAAGTCTGAACCTGGCGGTAGTTGGAGGTTACGGATGTTCTGGGCGAAGTCCATAGTCACCGCCAGGTCAGGGGGCACGAGGACGGCCACCAGCAAGCGCTTGTCCCGTTGGTTTACGATCTCCCAACTACCGGGCATGTTCTCCCTCCTTGAGCACAGACAGCGCGGGCAGTTTTTGAAGCTTCCCCATGGCTAAAGCCAGGGGGTTGCGGCGGCAGGGTGCTCAAAAGCCCCCACAACCTTTCAGCCGCTGGCCCCCGTGCCGGGCCCCTTGGTGCGGAGCTCTTGCGCCAGGTCTTTGAGCTCGGCAGCCGCTTCACGCAGCTTTTGCTGCCCATCCTTCATCCGTCCCTTGACCGCACGCAGGAGCTCGGCGGGTCTGTCCGGTGAGGGGGGTAGCTTGGGCAACGGGAGAGGCTTCAGGATGCGCCTACCCTGAACAGATCATCGGCGTCGGCCATGGCCTCATCCTGTTGCCGCAAGCCCTTCACCAGCGACTGCCCCAACCGGGCCCGCTCTTCGGCGCTGCGCCGGCCTGGGAGCAAGTTCTCTCTGGCGGTCCCGGCCAGGACGAGGGTCTTGATGTCACCACCCGCCTGTTTGACGGCCTCGATTGCTCCCGTTGCCGTGTCGCGGATTACATCCATCTCGGTAGATCCGGTAGTTGGCGCTGGCTTGGCCTGAAGGTCGGCGATACGCTGTTCCAACGCGGTGAGCTGCGCCTGATACTTCCCCTCGCGCAACTCATCAACCTTGGCTTCCAGCTCCTGGAGCCGGGATGATCGGTCGGGGCTGGTCAGGGCGGTGCGCATCTGCTCGATGGATGCGTGCAGGGCAGCTATCTGCTCAGTATTTCGGCGCTCGATATCGGCGAGCTCCTGGCGATGGCGTTCCTCCCTCTGCTCCTCCGCCTTACGGCGGAGGCTCTCTTCGAGGGCGATATTGCTCTGCTTGAGCTCTGCTACCTGCTCTACGAGTTGCCCCACACGCGGGTCCTCGGCAGGCTCGGCGTCCACTCGTGGCTGAGTCCACGGTGCCATCGGCCCCCAAGAGCTAGACCACGGGGCACCATAGACAGGGTGCCCGGCCCCTGTCCAAGACGGTTGTCCTGGCCAGCCGCCACCCATGGCGCCTGCTGTTGCCCCCTGCGGCCCGGCGGTCCCCCAGTTCGTGAGGAGCATGCGGACCTCCGCATTGCCCTCCCGTGCGGCTTTGTCCAAGGCGAACGCGTACTTCTGGGGGATGATATTGGCTGCCCCCCGGGGCACGCCCGCCATTTGCTCCAGGAGATGGGCTACCTCCATGGGCGCCAGAGCCGTGCCCCGGGCCTCAGCCCAGTCCATGATCTCATTGCGAACTGGGGCCGGCAACCCTGGGAACCGGCTCAGGATGTTTTCGAGTATGCCCGTGGCGGAAGGCGCCTCGCGGTAGACCGAGCTGCGCTCGGGGTCCCTAGCAGGTCGTGTCGTTTTTTCTTCAATGGGCTCGTCTGTGCCCCGGTCCCGGGGTGCGCTGCGCCGTGGCACCCTTTCCCCGCCTACGGCCCCCTTGAGGGTCACACCCGCGGGAAGTTCGTCCAGCCACAGAGACTCCTTGGGGGGATGCGCCTGGCCCTTATGGGCGAACAGGTAGTGGCCCCACATCTGCCTGATGTAGTCATACGCTACCTGGTGGGCCTCGCAAACGAATGGCATACCTACCTCCCCTCTTTCTTCTGCAAGTACGCCTGGTGAACATGGCCCCCTGCCAGGTTCAGGCCCCACCGCATGAACTCGGCGAAGGAGTCCCGTTTGATGAGGCCCCAGAGAAAGGCCAGATGGGCCATTTTCTGGAGGCGTGCATAGTCCTCTACCAGAAGCTTGACGGTCGCATTGATGTAGCGAGCAGCCTCGGCCTCGGGCTCCTGATCAGCTTGGTCGGGCTGACTTACTAATTCCTGCTCCTGACTTACCACGAGGCCATATTAGCTTATCTCTCAGGGGTAGTCAATAAGTCTTGAACTCCCACGAACAATGCCCTAGAATCAGCGCTGTGAAAGCAATACCAGTCGCCAGCCTCAAAGGCGGTGTGGGGAAGACCTCGGTCACTGCCCAACTGGGCAAGGCGCTCCAGAGACGGGGACGGCGGGTAGCGCTCCTAGATATGGATATCCACGGCCCTAACCTTCACCTGGCCCTGGGCTTGGACCATCCCCCTCCCCTGATCCTGGACACGGCTGGCGAGGCGATTGTCCCCAACCAGGTGGATGGCCTGGAGTTCGTGACTATGGCATCGCACTGGGCTGAGGGAACACGGGTCCTGTGGCGTGGAGAGGACAAGTTGGGGCTGGTACAGGAGATGCTCCAGGGAGTCATCTCTTGGCATGACCCGGAATACCTCCTTTTCGATTGCCCGCCAACCCTGGGCGATGAGGTCCAACAGCTCTTCGCCTGTCTCCCCAACCCCCACGGGGTGGTCTTAGTGACCCAGCCCAGCGACCTGTCTCTGGACGACGCCAAACGGCTCTTGGATATGCTGGCGGAGACCGGCATCCCGCTGCTGGGAGTAGTCTCCAACATGGACGGTGTCCTCTGCCCCCACTGCGGGGAGCGGTTCTATGCCTTCGCCACCCGGCGAGTTGATATTAGACAGTTCTGCCAGGACCACAACATCCCTTACCTCCTGAGCATCCCTCAACTGGCGCACGACGGCCTGGCCGCCTATGGCAATGAGCTGGCTCGGCTCGTAGAGACAAGCACCCCATTGCGTCTGCCCGTGCCGACTCTGAGTCGGCGCCTGAAGCGGCAGGTGGCGAAGAAAGTGCTGGGGGGCATGGCCCACGAGCGCCTCGAGTAATCAGTGGGTAGTGAATTTACTGGACCACCTGCTGCGACGACAGCGGGGGGTAACCAGCTTTGTCCCCGCTCAGCTTAAACTTGAAGGCAAGGGGCGCAAGGGCCAGTTTGTGATCCGTGGTGACCACCGGTCGGATGACGTGAAACGCTACTTCCGTTGGACCGGCTCAGAGCTAAAAGAGGAGGCCGACGGCCACGGTTGCCAGCAGGTCATCCAAATGCATCAGGATACCCTGCTGGATATCGCTCTAGGCAATCTAGAGGTGCGGACAGCGATGGCAGCGGGCTTGGTCACATTCAGCGGTGAGCGCAGTCTCTACCATCGAGAGGAGATTGTAAAGCTGATTGAGCTCTTGGGTCAGTGGCTGGAGCACGAGCTCCAAGTAGCAGGCAAGGCCCGTGCTCGCTGAAGCGCCCCGGGCGCTGTTCCTGGCTTTCCTGGTCCTGTTGGGCCTCTACATGAGCAACAGGCTGGTGGACTACGGTGTCAGCCACCACTTCGCTCGGAAGGTGGCCCACATCACTGCGGGCACAGCCTATCTGCTGGCACCTTACTGGTTCTCGTCCTGGGGCTGGCCTGTAGTGCTGTCCCTGGGCGCCCTGATCATGCTGGGTGGAGCCCGCCTGGTCCGTCCCCAGACCTTTAGGGGTGTGGGAGGCTCGGCCCGGCCGAATGCCATTGCAGAGATCAACTTCCCCTTGGGGGGGCTAGTCTCCCTGCTGGTGGTTTGGGTCTGGCTGGGCCAGCCATATCTGTCCGTCCTGCCTATGCTGTATGTGGGCTTCGGCGATAGTGTCACTGGGGTCGTCCGGTCTGCCCTTTATGGCCACGAGACAAAGGCCTGGCCGGGTACGCTGGCTATGCTACTGACCAGCCTGTTGCTGGCTACCCTGGTCAGCCCCTGGTGGATTGGTGCCCTGGCGGCCGTGGCGGCTACCATAGCCGAGCGCCTGACCGTGGCCAGGCGCTGGTGGGACGACAACATCACGTTGCAGCTGGCGGCTGTGCTGGTGATAGGAGGGTTGCTGTAATTCAGGCTCTAAGAGACGACTTGG
>ERZ1292632.3071-Hain-H43-01um-R2-3071-length-13166-cov-25_pt1 | contig 13166 bp, 25 predicted proteins | sample MGYA00564407_ERZ1292632 | MGnify/ENA primary metagenome ERZ1292632 (study PRJEB36523, sample SAMEA6512637) | groundwater metagenome | collected 2019-01-08 | study: AquaDiva: Metagenomics assemblies of 32 groundwater samples
GTTGGATTTGGGAGAGGACAGGAAAGGTTGAGGGATGGTACAGATAAGAGGACACGAAGCAGATAGGAGAGATGGGGATGCTCCATTTGCAGAAATGGCATACTACAAAAGAACGGGCAAGATATTTTCTTAGCGAATGCGGATGGAAAGAGGAAACAGAAAAAAACAATTTAATAGAGGAGATTTTAGCCAATGCTAAAAAGTGAAGAAGGATTATTGGGCGAAAAGGATGAAGATACTGTTTGGAGAGATGAGTCCGCAATAGCCTGCTATAACTGTGGTAAAATATATCCGGTACGCTTTTCGCATAAGATTCAGGAACAAAATTATTGTGATCTTTGCTATGAAGAACTTTTTGAAAAATGTGATTATTGTCATAAATATTATCAGAAAAAGGAAATAAAAGCGTTAGAGATTGATTATGAAAACTGGGTTGATATTTGTCTTTCTTGTTATGAATTAAATAAGCATTCAGAAAAAAGGCTTATTATTATAGGTGATATATTATCAGCTCAAAAAGATGTTGAATTAAATAATAAATTATTTCCTCTTGTTCATAATTATCAGATTAAAAAAGAGAGTGAAATTAATGTTGAACATTATGTTTTTGATAAAAATGCGATTTTACTTGCGGCCTTAAAAGTAGATGGAATAACATATTGGGCCTGGTACAGCAAAGGAAAATGGCTTAAAGAATCAGCATATATCATGGAACCAAATATGGAGAGGGCAATAGATAATGCATGATGATTCCTTTTTGTATATTACTACCGATCAATTAATAACAGAATTACTTGACCGAAGTTCGGCTTCTGTGGTGGGGATATTGATTATGGAAGGAGAGAAGGCACAACGGAGAAATTCATCAGGATGAGAGTGGCGAAGCAGATTAGTAAGGATCTCATTGTAGCAGTATCACAATATAAAACCGTACGGCATACCCTGAAACTATTAGGATCTTTGGCGGCCCGCAATATTCATACGGTATTAAAGCCCTAAGTTTTTTTCAGCCTAAATTTTTTCTTGCAGAAAATGTCGGGGGATTAAGAAACGCCAATGATGGAAGAGGCCATCAAATCCCAGAATTACAAAAACCTTGGTTCAAATTATTTATTGAATGGCTCAAAGATGAAGGGAAGTATTCATTTGGAGATGAATACTCATTTGAATTCGAATTGGATTTAAAGATATCAGAAGGAGAGGAAAAGAGGAGATGAAACTTGAATCCATAGGATTACTAAATTTTCTGTCCCATCAAGATACTTATTTAGATTTCAAAACAATTGATGCTGCTATCTTCCTTGGGCCGAATGGTAGTGGCAAGTCTAGCGGTATCGTGGATGCTTTAAGGTGGGTATTATTTGGAATGAGCCGTTTCACGGATATTGATGCTGTTATCCGTACTGGTCAGACTGAAACTCAGGTAGAAACAATCTTTCGCTTATATGATAACCGCTATCGTATCTTGCGTAAACGATCCATCAAAACCAAAAAAGGTAAATCGGAATTAGAATTTAACATCCAAAAAAATGGCAAATGGAAGTCAGAAGGTCTAACCGGATCAAGTATTGGTGCAACCGAAGAGAATATCCAGCATCTATTAAAGATGGATGACAAAATCCTTTTAGCTTCTATGGTTGCCCGGGACGGTAGTGGGGATTTCTTTGCTCAGAGTGATCCAGCAGAGCGGAAGAGATTACTTTATTCTATGCTGGATTTAGATCGCTATCAATTATTAATGAAGTTAGCCAATACCAAGGCATCAAAAATCGACTTAGATTCTATAGAGAAAGAACTAGAAAAATTAAAAACCCTTATTGCAGACAGACAGGAATTAGAAGAGAAGTTATTTATCATAAAACTATCCTTGGAAATATCAGAAGAGGAACTAAAAAAAACATTACCTCAGCTCCAGATTTTGAGGGAAGAGAAAGTCCGTCTAGAAACCAAGCTCCAGGAAGCATCAGTTAAAATGAAAAAACTCAAAGAAGATTCTAACCATCTCGGAGCGGAAGGAAAATCCATACAGAAACAGATCATTATCCAAGAAGATATATTGAATCAAGAGACAGCCATTAGACAGGCAGTACAAAAGCAGAAAGAATACGAAGAATCGCTCAAACATTTACAAAGCGATATGGAGAAAGAAAATGTTGCATTATCGGGCCGGCAAAAAATTCAAAAAGACTCCCAGGACACTAGAGCAAGCTATATGAACGGCTTATTAAAAGTAAGGGAGACAAAGAGCGATATCGAAAAAAAACAGGGAATAATCAATAGCCAAATAACTAATGCTGAGAAGCAATCGAACATTCTAGCCAAAGTACCTTGCCCAGCAGAATTCCAGGTCAAATGCCCCGCCATTGCCCAAGCCCGGGAGGCCCAGGACATGCTAAGTTTGCTTAAGAAAAACCGGAACCAATTAGATCAAAATCTTCCGATGATTACACAAAAAGAACAAGAGGTTATGACCCTTATAGATTCCATTGCTAAACGTATCATGGAAGAGCAAAAGCTTATAGAAAAGAAACAAAAGATTTGTGAAGAGTTCCGACAGAAGATTAAAAGTCTTCAAGATCTTATTTCTTCGACTTCAAAAAAAGCTGCATTAATATCTCAAATTGAAGTAGCCCTATCCAAGAAAGAAATGCTCCAGAAAGAAGCAGGGAAGATTTTAGCAGATACCAAAAAAGTTGAGCAAGAACTTAAAACTATAGAAACAGATAAAGAGAAATATCTCCAGATAGTACAAACCCTCCAACCAGATATAGCTAATATCGAATCAGAAATAAGCATACAGGAAAAAGCATGTGATGTTCATAAAGAAAATATGATTAAACTTCATGTTGCCTTAGAACAAATTGTTATTTATAGGAGGAAAATCGATCAGCTTTCTTCTGAATTTACAATTTTGGCTAAAGAAAAAAATCTATATATTATTCTTGCTAATGCCTTTAAAACTATTCCTACTCTCATCTTAGAACACGCTAAGCCTATTGTTGAACAAGAAGCTAATCAAATTCTAACCAGGATATCCAATACAGGAATGCGACTATCTCTACCTCTCCTCAAGGTCTTAAAAACTTCTGATAAGATTGTCGAAACCCTGGAGATTAAAGTACAGGATAATATTGGAGAACGCCCCTATCAGATGTTCTCTTCAGGAGAGAGAGTCAGGCTTGATCTGGCCTTAAGGATTGGATTGAGCAGACTCTTAATGATACGTTCTGGCACCCGAATTGGAACACTTATTTTAGATGAAGGGTTTGGCCCATTAGATCAGGAAGGAATCGAAAGTTTCAAAGAGTGCTTACGTGAACTCCAACGGCAAAAAGAATTTGAATTGCTTATAGCGCTTACCCATATCGATAGTCTAAAAGATATTTTTCCTATCCATATTATTTTTGAGAAAAAAAATGGCATCTCTCATGCCCAAGTTTTTGATTAACAAATATAGATTACAGCCGAGAAAACCTCGCCCTTTAGGGCTGGGGAGTAATCATGCAAATTAAAATAACACAACAAAAAGATGGACTATTTTATGCTGAATATGTGGCCGAGGCCATGAGGGTTTGTAAAATTGGTGGTAAGGTTGCTATTTACCATTGGGTATGGACTCCGAGACCGGAGAATGGGAAATATTGTAATCGCATTGTAATTTTGACAAGGGTATGGCATAGGCCACGAGTTTGTAACGTGTATCAGAGAGAAAGATAACGGGTGTATAACCCGCGAGCGTAAGACGTAAGGCGAAACCGACTCGCAAAAAGCGCGAGTCGGATGTTGATGCAATTGTTAGGCAGTCTTTGATTGCCTTTAATTTCTGAATTTCAGGAAGATTTAAAATGTCACAGAGTTCTTCAAGCAGCAGTGGAATAGGCGTTCTCGGTTTGTTGGGCGTGGCTTTCGTAGTATTGAAGCTCATGAAAATAATTGACTGGTCGTGGTGGTGGGTGACGCTTCCTTTCTGGGGAGAACTGGCATTGCTTTTAATCATCCTTTTCGGGGCTGGAGCACTTTATGGACTTGGAAGCCTTTTGAGCAGTATAGGGCGCAAGAAGAAACGGAATGCCTAACGTGCGGATAACCCGCCGCTAATTAGCGGTCGGGTTGATTGGCTGGTAATACGGAGGTCTTTTATGTCTATTTCTTTTAGCTGTCATTGCCAGGAACGAAAGAAACCCGTACATCAGAGAAACTGGGAAGTTTGGCATAGATGGTGTAATTATTCTTACTTTGAGAGTCCACGAGGGCAGAGGCATTTCAGTAACTATAGTCTTGTATATTGTAAATCCTGTACTGCATTGGGAAGAACTAAAGCCCAATATGTCCATCAACTTAAAGATAAATCCGTATAACGCCATGCTAACCAGCGGGCGGAGAGAGACGAAAAACTTATGAATGAGAAAACACTTTTTGAGGGCACAGACGAAAAAACCGGCACAGCACCCGCCCGTCTGGTTGAGCAATTTGTTAGCAAGCTTGACCTTCGGCATGGTGACTGTTTGTCCTTATTGTCTTTATTGCCTGAAAAATCAGTTGACCTTGTGCTGACAGACCCGCCGTATTTTATGCCAGCGACACACTACAACGTGAGAAGCGGAAGTTTCCGAAGCCTGAGCGACTTGGGAATTTTGGAACACTTCTTCTTTCAAGTGGCAAAGGAGCTGGACAGGGTTTTGACTGCCGAAGGCCATGCTTATTTTTTCTGTGACGGACAAAGTTACCCTGTCCTCTACACGACAAACTATCCGTTTTTCAAAAGCCTGCGGCCTTTGATATGGGACAAGCAGACAAGCATAAACGGCTATGGATGGAGACACCAACACGAGTTGATTCTGTTTTGCCAAAGGCCGGACGCAAAGCCGATAAAGACAGGTGACGGCGATGTTTTGAGATGTAAGGCTGTGCCGATTGACGACAGGCAACATTTAGCACAAAAGCCGGTTGAACTCCTTGAGCGCCTGATAAGGAAATGCACACCGAGAAACGTGCTTGATCCTTTCATGGGGAGCGGGACCACCGGCGAAGCTGCAAAGAGGGCAGGCGTTGACTTCATTGGTTTTGAAAAAGACGCTACTTATTACGAAATAGCAAGGGGCAAATTAGGTGCTTGCTAACGACAAGCTCACAGACAGCCGCCCATGAAGACTCTCGAATTGCCAACTGACGTGCGGGGCGGCTGTTCTGTGCAGCGACTGGTTCGGCCCGAATTGCGATTCAAGTCCGCAACGAATGAATGGTCCACGCCTGACGACCTGTGGAAACCACTCAATGATGAGTTCGGGTTCACGCTCGACGTGTGCAGCACTCACGAAAACGCGAAGTGCGCGAACCACTACACGCTCGCCGAGGACGGTCTGAAACAGGACTGGTCGGGAGTGTGCTGGATGAATCCGCCCTACGGCGCACAACTCGCCCGATGGATGAAGAAGTGCTACGAGGAAAGCCAACGTGGGGCGCTGGTGGTCGGGCTGATACCCGTCCGCTCGAATACCTCCTACTGGCACAACTACGCGATGAAGGGGGAAATCCGCTTCGTGCGTGGCTACCCGAAATTCGGGAACGCGAAACAAGGGCTGAAAGCGCCGCTGGCAGTAGTGGTGTGGAGGCCGAACGTAAAGATCACCGGCGGCGTTTAGCCGTCCGGTGCAGCGCTTGGTTAGAAAGCGAGGCTATGATGAGTAATACGACTAAAAGAGGAGAAAGAGCGATGCAGTGGTCAAGAATTTTATTATTAACAGTTCTATTCTTATATCCTTTAGAAGTAGCAGGAGAATCAGAGCTAAGCTCATATCGGGATAGGCATTTCAAAACCCATTATTATGAGCGATCTAAAGAAGGGTTTAAGACCCGGGGTTTTGATCGGGAATGGCGAACGAAATATTATCGGAAAGGGAATAAATTCTATGATAAAAGCTGGAGACATAAATCACGGTGGGAAAAGAAATCAAGGAAGAAATAGTGACTACTTAGCCAAGGAGGTTTTTATAAAAAGAGCAACTACACTTTTTGTTTTGTTTACAGAAATCACCATAGAGCATTATGCTTTGGTCGCTTGTTATAGTTGCGGTCCTATGATTGACAAATTAATAGAATTTAATTCTCTTAACCCGAGTTTTATGCGAGAAGTGATTTCTCTTTACGCCCAAAAAAAATCCAGATGATCTATTATATATTTAAGGAGAGATTATGGGTATAGTATATTTTGGTATCTGTCATGATTGTAAAAGATATATTGATCTTGACAAATTTTATAGCTGGGCTGGATTTTTAGTAGAACCAACAGAAACACTTAATCTTTATCTCCTACCCCCACTATATCCTTTCCCTTTACTTGAACTGCAAAAAATTGATAACGATTTCTACAAGAATGATCGTTTTATTCACAGTTCTTTGCGTTTGCATATATTTATTGCTTTACATAATGGTCATCGTCTTGGTGTTTATACGGAAGATCAACTAAGAGAGAAATATGATGAAGACCAAGGATATATAGAATGGTTAGATACGGAAAAAGTAGAAGTAATCGGGGAGGAAGAATGTGGAGAAGTTCAAGATTAATACTTCCTTATTTGAGCATCAAAAAGATTTACTGAAATTCGCCAGGACACGGACGATTTCTATGAATTTTTCGGAGACAGGTACTGGGAAGACTCTCGTTGGTATCTATCTAGCGATTGATCTCTATCATAATAATCATATCAATAAAGCTATCGTCATAAGTCCTAAAAGCGTATTATTAACCTGGCAGGATGAATTAACTCAGCATATTGGTGGAATCCCTAATTGGTTTCATTTGTTTTCCTATGATCTTGTCCGGTACCATCAAGGGAAATGTCTGCCAGAATATGATCCCAAAAAAACCTTATTGATATTAGATGAGGTCCGTTATGCGCGATACGGAACATCAAAACGAACTCAAGTCCTTTTAACTTTACAGAATATTGCTTATAAACATTTTCTCGACGGAACACCCATCGAAAAGAGTCTGCTTGATTTATTCTTTCCTTTTAAGATTGCTGGGATATGGCCATTCAAGGATCTGCGTTTAGAGCAATTCAAACGAGAATATTTCTTCTCTAATGGTTTTATGAAGCAACTCAAAATGAAAGAATTACTGGCTCGGATAAATGGTATATCCATCCGTAAGACCAAAGCTGAATGTCTCAGCCTTCCACCAAAACTTTATACCAATCGCTGGTATGAATTTAGTCCGGAACAAGCAGCCCTTTATGAAACTTTGCGAAAGAAAACGCGAGCCGAGATCTATAGAAAAGATGGTAGCATAATTACTATCCAGGCTACCCATATCGCGAAGATCCAGAAATTCTTGCAGATTTGCTCAGGGTTCTGCTATAGCGAAGATGATATATGGCTTAGCAAAAAAAACCCTAAGCTCTATTGCCTGGAGCAGATAATAGATAACCTGGAACAACCTGCTTTAATCTGGGTTTTTTTTGATCAAGAAGAGAATATGATTGCGGATCTATTTCGCAACAAAAAGATTTCCTTAGGCATCCTGGGGGGATCAAATAAAGGAGCACAAAGAAAAAAAACTATCGGTGATTTTATGGCAGGCAAATTTGATTATCTTATCTGTAAACTACAGAGCGTTTCTGCTGGTCTTAATTTGCAGAGGGCTTCCGTCTCTATCTTCTTCTCTAATCCTTTATCTATGAATGTTAGGGTGCAAGCTGCGGATAGGAATCATAGAATCGGAAGCAAAAACAAAGTTACCTATATTGATCTTATATGCAAAGGAAAGGCCGATGATTTGCTCCGGCAAAAGATTATTAAGAAATGGACTGCGGCAGAACTTTTGCTCAAAATTCTCGGACAGTCAACCACTCCCTGACTATGTGGTTGGTGTGTGTGATTCCTCTGCCAGCTAAAGCAGGCAGTCCCCTTGCCCTAATGTTTTAATATGGGAGATTTTTATGGATATTGATATTTAGTCATTAATCTCATAGAAGTTTATAGAAAAGAATAGCTTATGATACGATCAACAAGGCACACATTAAAATTTGCTACTCAGAAGAAGAAGGAATTGCTTAACCAGTTATTTGATATTTATGCAATTCACCTGCAACAAACTATTGATTTATTATGGGATGAGAAGATTCCTATAAAGAAGCTTATGTCATCTAAAGATATTAACTGGATGGACTGACTTTATTGCATGACGTATAACGCAAAACTCAGCGGCTTCTGTCCGCTGGAGTGATTTGTTATGACACGGAGGAGAACATGAATTTTGCTGAAAGACTCGAAGAATACACGCAAACCCATGATGATACAGACATCTGTGTATACTGTGGTGAACCAGGTTGCGACAAAGTTGCATTGCCCGACTTGTCATACTTTGATCATCCTGAACGCAATTTTTCGCCAGGCGATATGTGCCATTCGGAATGTGAACGAGAATTGATGAGGGAGAGAAGTGAGGGGAGTAAAGGAAAACTATTCCTTCCTAGAAAAGAAGATATAGAGAGAGGATAAATTATAAATTATGAAAATGTTTACTTTTAATCGGATTTTAATTAATGATAGAGGAAATGGGCAATATTGTATTGAAACTCAAAAAGAAGGAGAACTTCCTGAATATATACTGGTTGAAGTTACTGGTAGTATAAGGGTAGAGCTTGTTTCATTAAGAGATATTTTTTTACAGTATCTACTAGATTTTTTTGCTCGACCGGAAGAAAGAATAGGCTACCAGCTATTAACTATTAATAATAAGAAAAAAGAGGATAAGGAAAAGACTAAATATGCATAAAATATTAGTTCAATTTCAATTTTTTCCTGATTACCTTGTGATTAGTTTAGAATGTCTTAAATGGAAAGCAAGTTTTAAATTAGATGAGCATAAAAGCATAAAACCCCAAATTCTTAAATATTTGTATAAAGAAATAGTAGTCTGTTTACAAGCAGAGATGTTATACAAGATAAAGAAAAAGTAAACTCGAATGACTTGTTATGTGGAGGCGCGTTATGTCCAAATATTGGCATGAATTAACAGATCAAGAGATTGCCAGTATCCCGCCAGAAATGAAATGCTCGGAGTTGAGGCGGATGTATAAACAACCAAATTGGTGTTCATATCCAGAGGCCATTGCTGCCTTTCTTGGGTGTTGGAGTTTAGTAGGAGCTAATAGAACCAAAATAAGCAAGGAATTTTGTAAATCTTGCGATTGCTTTATTCCCATATAACAGGGAGAATAAGCCATGAAAGATTATCTTAACTGTGTCAGATGCGGTATTTTATGCCAACCAGGAAAACGGGGCGACCCGAAAGCTAGGCCATTTAAGGGAGCCTCAAAGGGTTTGTGTGCCGACTGTGCCGTGACACAGCTTTTTTTATCCGCTGATTTTGAGGCATTAAGGATTGGCATATTAAAGAATGGGATTGAGGTGTTGAAAGAGCCGCCAATTCAAAGACAGTTTGCTAAAATATTGAGGACAGGGCAATCAGACCTACAAAGCGAAGAAATTAATTGGGATAGGATAATCGCCCAATGGGACTTACCTTTTCCAAGAGGATATAAGCCATGAATATAAAAGAGATAGTAAAGCAGTATTTGGAAGTCAATAACTACGATGGGCTATGGAATGCCGATTGTGGCTGTAGCCTATCTGACCTGATGGTATGTGATAAGCCTGACCTAGACTACTGTCAACCCGGGTATAACCGTCCGGAGGAGGACTATGAGTATCATATCGGTCCGGAGAAAGGAATAGGAGGGTGAACCATAATGCCAACCAAAATAGAATATGTTGATGAAACAATAAATCCCGCTGGCTGGGGATGTTATATGAACTGCCCATATTGTTATGCCCATAGGATGGCACAGCTATACCGAGATAGATAAATTGCGCACTGTTTTAACAGGAACAAAATAATCCCTCGACAAAAGAAAAAGATTATTATATATTAATGTATAAACAAGTTAGAAAAGAAAGGGGATTATGAGAATCACTGATACTCCGAAAATAACTCAAACTTTTCTTCTCGATCAGGACTTATGGCAAGCTATTCGCCTTAAGGTTCAAGTAACACAAACATCACTCTCCCAAATTATCAATGAGGCGCTACGGGAATACCTAGAAAAAGATTCTCCTCTTAAAAAAGATTAGCCTAAAAGGAATAAGCCTATGGCTAATCAAGAAGAAAGGAATAATTCTTTTACTATACTTCCCAACGCCCTTTTGGAACGTCTGGCGGAACAAGGACTTTCAGGGTCAGAGTTTAAGGTTTTGTTGGTAATCTTTCGTAAGACTTTAGGCTTTCACAAAGAGGAAGATAGAATCTCTTTGACCCAATTTGAAAAAGCAACAAAATTACCTCGCTGGACAGTTTGGAACGCCATAGAGAAGCTAGTAAGGAAAAGCTTACTAGTAAGGAAAAGCTTACTAGCGGGTTCTATCTATCGGATTAATCAGGACTTTTCGTTGTGGCAAGCTAGTAAGGAAAAGCTTACTAGTAAGGAAAAGCTTACTAGGGGTAGTAAGCAAAACATTACTAGGGTAGTAAGCAAAACATTACTAGAGGTAGTAAGCAAAACATTACACACAAAAGAAAGTATTAAAGAAACTATACAAAAGAAAAGAACACTACCCCCTACCCCCTTCAAAGGGGAAATTATTAATAAGTTGGAAGACCCCTATTTTAATTTTAGTGCAGAAGATTTTAGAGACTTTTGGAACCTAACCCTGGGGAGTAATGACTTTAGTAGCTGTGAAAGTCTTGACATTAAAGAGAATAACCGTAAAGAAACCAAAACTCGGAGGCAACTTATAGATACCTTACTCACTCAACGCCGATGCCCAGGTTATTGGCAATATCTCTTCAGCAAGATTGCCGCCTCACCGTTTCTGCGGGGCGAGAATGAAAAGAAGTGGAAGTGCAATATTGATTTTGTTATTCGCCCAGGGAACCATATCAAAATTCTGGAGGGCAAGTATGATGACAGGTCAGGTTGGACAAAAGAAAGCTGGGAACTCTGGCATGGTAAGCGATAACCATAAAGAGTTTCAGAGAGGGCTAGAGATTTTGGAAGAACATTTTGCTAGAACTATTAGCAACGATTTGAAATCAATGTGGCTCGACTGTTTTTTGAAAGATGATATTGTAAACTGGGTAAAAGCAGTTCAAGAATGTATAGGAAGTTTTGACCACTTCCCTATACCCTTAGAGGTAAGACGGATAATTGATAGGATTGAGGGGGAAAAATTTGAAAGCCTCATAGGTAGCCAGAAGCAAGCTTCTCCCAGGGCTCTTCTGCCAGAGAGGTCAGAAGATTATTCGGAAGAATATCGGAAGGCTAACTTAGAGTTTATTAGTCTCTTAGCTTCTGGAGTAGGCCACTGCCTGACCTTCAGAGACGGGAAAGGCATAGGCAAAGAAAAACGCCGGGAAATATGGCAGGAAACGGAGACTAAAGTCGCCGCCCTGCAAGAGAAATATCAGCATCTTCCTTCCAACTATTCGTGCACTCACTGCTGGGATTCGGGATGGGCACATAGACCAGAAGGGGATTATGAAATGTCCTATCCTTGTAAGTGTGAGAAGGGGTTTGAGCGGCAAAAGGGAATCATCCTTTCTACCCTTAGCAAAAAGGCCAGGTCGGCAAAACAAACCCTTTCTCAATATCTAACTAGTTTGGCTTCCAGTACCGCAACACCCTTCAAGGTTAAGGCATATCCTTGTATTTCGGTGTTTGATGCGCAAGGGAAATGGGACTTTGCTTGCCAGCACCATTGCCCTCCTGAACGTATCAAATGGTGTTTTTTGCAGATCAACACAATTATGGCGACTGTTTAAACTATCCCCCACCTATCAAAGATAGGAAGGGGCTTCTATAGATTGGTTACTAATGCTCTGTATTCCCAGAGCAAGAATATTTAAGGAGAATAAATTATGAAAAATGTAAGATTTCAAGGTTGCTTTAACTGCAAAACAAATATGCCTGAAGTTATGTTAAGGAAAATAAAAGGGAAAAAGTATTGTTCCGTATGCGAGAAAGAACTTTTTAAAAAATGCGATAGTTGTAAGCAACTTAAAATAAAAGAAATTCTTGAATCGTTTTATGACCATGATGACGCTGGAGAGGAGTATGTCGAAAACCTTTGTCCTTCCTGTAGAAAGAGACGCTGTGTCTATCCTTGGAATGATATGCCGGAAGAAGAAGAGAGAAAAGATTTTCACCAAAAAATGCAAGCTGCGGTGAATTTAACGAGTATATGATCCAAAAATATCCTGATCCTAATGAGCGGGATCTTGTGATGAAGATAATTTCTCAACTTCATCTACTTTTATAGCCTGGAGACCCCTTCCGTAAGGGAGGGGTAGTTGACTCACCCAGTGAGGAATGGATAAACGAGGAGGGACTAACATGGAGGAAGAAAGAATAGAACTGATAAAAGAATTAAGAAAGATACTTCATAAGTTTTTAGAATTAGGAGCAGAGGTTACTATTCAGAGCGCTAATAAACTACAGGAAATAAAGGGAAAGTATGTATCTCAATGCTTCTCCTTAGAAGAGAAAAGTATTATTACTATTACTTTTTCTTATCCTAAAATAGGAGAGGAGATATTTGTCAAGCAAAAAATAAGGGATATAGTTCTCCTCCCCAACCAATTGGAAATTGGATTGGGGACTCCGAACTATGAAGGAGAAGTTGAAGAGAGGGGGTGAGAGGCGAATTATGTATAGCTGGAGAAACTGTGATCTATGCGGTGAGGAGCCGGATATAGACAGCGAACTATGCCCTGACTGTGGCAAGTATTTATGTGAACAATGCTGGGGTGATAGGACAAAAGAAGCCTGCGACCAATGTGTTTCAGGCACATAGGAGTTAAAAAATATGTTTTATAGAGTAAATGACGCAAAAAAATTACGGTTAACATTTGTAGATTTTGATTTATGCTACACAACCCATTTATACAATATGCAAAAAAGCAAAACATTGTGCGGACAACATAAAAACTATGAACCCATGAGCTTATGTGACCCGCATTATGATGAAAATATCTGTGGCAGATGTGAGCAAATATTAAAAAATATAACAGTGAATTGAGCGGCGGGGGCTGTATCCCGTCCACTCTAAGGATTTGTTATGATTTTATCTGTAGAATTAGTACCTCAGTCTTCATGGTTTACTAA
>ERZ1292632.3072-Hain-H43-01um-R2-3072-length-13165-cov-5_pt1 | contig 13165 bp, 17 predicted proteins | sample MGYA00564407_ERZ1292632 | MGnify/ENA primary metagenome ERZ1292632 (study PRJEB36523, sample SAMEA6512637) | groundwater metagenome | collected 2019-01-08 | study: AquaDiva: Metagenomics assemblies of 32 groundwater samples
CTCCTCGACTACCACCAATTCCGTGGACGAGAGAAGTGCCTCCGATTCCTCTCCTACCTGTCGCCCAATGGGACCCAATAGCGTTCCCGGACCCTTTGCCGCGCGCGGAGCGCGACTGAGCAGCTTCGCGAGGAACTGTTCGGGCGGAACGACCTTCGCCATGCCCAGCGGCGTGGGCCCGATGTTCTCGGGACTTCCAAGACCCATCAAAAGGTCCGCGAGCACGCCTCCACCGAGGAGCGTGTGCAACTTCTTGTAGACCGCTGCAATCTCGGGCGTCGTCTGGGGAGGTAGAACAGGCATCTCTATACCGCCCTGTAAGGCTGGAGCAAGACAACCGGAGCCCATCGGTCAACGTAGAACTGCTGGCTCGCGGTCTGGTTTCGCACGCGGAAGCGCACCTGCTCGCACCAGTCGTTGAACCACACCTTCTGCACGCTTGGAACAGACGTGAACGTGATCGTCCCATCGCTCGTCCAAGTCGAGCCGCCGTTCTTCGAGTGCTCGACCGTTACGGGGTCTCCGTACCCGTGGAGGTAGAGTCCGAGCAACCGTAGAGCCGAGTCCGCCTGTCGATAGTCCTCGGTCTCGAAGTACGTGTCGATGGCCCCTGCGCCGAAAACCTTGTCCGTCGCGCGAGACTGCCACGTAAGACCCGACGTGTCGCCGTAGATGAGCGCTGGTATGCCCCCGTGAAGCGACTCGTCCCAAAGCCAGGTCTGCGCGTTCCACGTCCCGACAAGCTCGTTCCACGTCACGCCGCTGGGTTCGTAGACTTGCGCGACCGCAGGGAAGCCAACTGTGCGCTGATTCCAGGTGTTGTCGAGCAGGTCCAACACGAAGCACGCGTCAGGCTGCGCGCCCGAGCCTGCGGGGTAGTGAAGCTCAAGCTGATGAAGGTCTTTGCGATACACGAGGCGCGAGCGGGAGAGCGTCGTTTCGTTCACCGCGGCGAAGAACGTGTGGCGAATCGCGTCGCCGAGCGGCTCGATACCCGGCGAGCCGTAGAACCGATACACGTTGTCTCGCCCGATGAACGCGTGCGAGCCGTCGGGTAGCACCGCGACCCCCTGCCAGGACGCGCACCCCTTTCCCCCCACGTAGCGCGTGAAGAGAAACGGCGTGTCTCCGCCGACCCACTCTTGGCGGATGATTGAGTCCGTGCAGTAGATCATTACCCAGTCGCCGAGCGGAGTCGCGTTGCGAATCGGACCCCAGGCTTGCGTAAGCTCCGCGCTTCCACTGCCCGTGCCGGTCCAGTCCTCCGCGTCCCCGCGCACACTCCACATGACGCGCTTCGGCCTGAGCGCCGCATCGACAAAGCAGTGGTAGAAGCACGCGTAGTCGGCAAGCGTCGCGACGTGCCTCGCACGCGGCGGCGAGCCCCCAAGCGCGGACGTGTCCCCCGAGCCTGTCCACTTCCGCGGGAGGTCCGCGTAGTTCGTGAGAATTGCCGTATCCTCGAAGCTCGCGCCGCTCAGGAAATCCTCGACGGTCGCGGTGATCGCGACGCCTGTGATGTCTACCCACGTTGAGTCGCCCACGTTCCAGCGGTAGAACTTCGTCGGCGTCATCGCGAGAATGTACCGCGTGTCGTCGTCCTTGCGAAACTCGTAGAAGCTCTTCACACCCCCGGTCAGGACGGTCGCGCTGAGCGCCGCGTAACCTGGACCCTTGCGCAAGTAGCCCTCGCGCAAGACGAGATTCCGCACTGCCGCAAGCTGCGACTCACCGCGCTCGCCGGAGATCGAGCGCTCGTCTACGCCGCTCGACTTCGCGGGAATCCACTTTGCAGAGGCTTCTTGAACCATTACGCGTTGAGTATCCCAAGAAGACGCTCAATGAGGTTCTGCGCCGCGCCCGCGATTTGCAGACGCCCTCCGCCCTCGCGCACACTCATCACCATGTCGCGCAAGAGCCGACGACCGAGACCGCCCTGTTGCTGGAGAAACGAATCGACGACATCGCCTGGGTTCTGGATACCCTTCGCCTTGAGCTTGTCGAGCAAGATCGGCGAGAGCAGGTCCGCGAGCGCCTGCGTGTTCTCCAAGTTGAACTCGCCGTAGCCTCCGAACGCCGAGGCGAGTGAGCCTTCGAGGAACTTACTCGCGAGATTGTACGAGGTCTTCGTCGTACCGGGTTTCGTGTCGCTCGGCTTCGTGCCCGGCGGCGTCTTGCCCTGGCCCTTCTCCTTGACCGTGAGTTCCTCGCCGAGTAGACCACGCCCCGACACGGGAGGCGTCAGGCCCGGATAGCCCGGTTGCATGGGCGGACCCGAGATCGGTAAATACTCGCCCGGTGGGGGCCCCGCAGGCGGTACGAGCGTCTGGTTCCCCGGATCGACAGGCTGTCGCTCGTTCCTGCGTTCCTGCGTGAAGGTCGCGCGCTCTCTCTCAAGCGACGCCTGGAGTTGCTCGATCTTTTTGTTCTCTGCCGCGCTTCTCGGGGGCGGGTGGTTCTGGCGATACTTGTCGAGAGTCGCCTTCGCGCGGTCTACCTCTGCCTGGCCCACGTTATATCTCCTTCTCGCCGACAAGTTTCAGGACAAGTCGCTCAAGCGCGAGCAAGCGCGCAGGAACGCTCGCGACGCCCTTCGAGTTCGCCTTCACTTCGTCGATTACGACGCGCCGCTCGTTCATCTCCCGCACGCGCGAGAGGTAAGCGGGATCGCTCGCCTTGCGCCTTTCTTTCATCCTGCCACGCTCCGTAGTACGTGTAGCTCGCCCTTCGCCCCCCACGCAACGAGGATCGCGCCGATGTCGGGGCGGATCGGCGTTGGCGAAGCGAGGTCCGTCTCATCGTACTCGTACATCGCGCCGTCCGCGCCGTCACTCACGACATAGACCTTCCCGTTCGCGAGGTTGAAGTTCGCAACGAAATCCTCCGCAAGCTCGTAGGGCTTCTCGCGGACATAGAACACCGTTGCGAGAAGGCGAACACCTGTTCCTTCTTCGCGCACATCCCCGTCGAACCATACGGCGAGTCGCGAAGACCGTTGCGTTCTCACTTTCATACCATCTGTCCTATCGCGAGCCAGGAGACAATGCCGTCGTACGTATCCGCCGACGCGTCGTTCGCCTCGACGTTGATCGCCATCGCAGTCGCGGTCGAGATCGAGCCGCGCACTACCCACAACTTACCTGCGGCGGTATTGCCACTCGCCGTCACGAGTACCGCGTACGGCACCGCCGCGAAGGCGCGTGGGAACGTGACCGTTACGTTTGTCGGGAGCGTCGCAGTCACCGCGGCCTTGCCGCACTGTATCACCAGGTTCGAGCGCAGGTAGTCCGTTGGCGTCTCGTCCTGAACGTCCACCGCGACGGGGAACGCGCCGTGCTGCGGACCGAGATCAAGCCGCGGCGTGTTGTACCCGAACGCGCACGTCACGCCGTCGAAGTAGCTCACGATCGTCGCCGCGCTCGTCAGGAGAATGTCCGCCGCGGTCGCGCCCGCCGCGAGCGTCGCTTGCGCGGTCAGGAACTCCCACGTATTAGCCGTTCCTGAATGATAAGCGCTGTACGTGACCGTCCCGCCGTCGTCAATCGCGATGCGAGCGCTCGACGCTGTGCTACACCGAACCCACGCGCCGACAGTCAGAACGTCGCCCTTGAAGACCGCGAGTCCGTAGAGCGCGGGCGCACCCTTGTCGAGTTCTTGTCGCAAGATGCCCGCCGCGCTCGTTCCTCCCGTTAGCTTCGCGGAGAACGTGCCAAGCAAAACAGTTGTACCTTCACGCGCAATCGCGCTGCCCGCCACCGAGTCGAGCGCCCACTGGTCGGGTGCCGCGCTCACGCCTCCCGACCAGCCGAGGAAGTGCCCGTTGCGCACGATGTTCTCGAAGCCTTGGCCTCCGAGCGCGTTCAAGACCGCCTCGTCTACCCAAGCACCCGAGAGCGCGCGCTGAAGCGTAGACTTCGTTGTGTTGATCGCGACGGAGCCGGTGCCGGGGTCGATGTAGTTCGTCCCGTCGGCTGAGTCTACGAGCTTCGCGAGGTTAACCGTCGTGTCCTTCGCGAGCACCGCAGCGCCGCCGGGGATATGCCGTCCCGTGTCGAGCCGGACGCGCGAGTTCGCGTTCGTATGCCCGCGCTGCGTCCCGTACTCGTGCTCGACTCCAAGACGCTCGCGCGAGTCCCGGTTCGTGTTCCGAATCTCGTCGTCGCCGCCACTCGCAACGTCGGTTCCCAGCGGGGTTCCCTCGCGAGCCGCGTTCCACGTCACTCGAAGTGCCATTTAATGCGTCTCCCTCAACCACGGCTCCGCAACCGAGCTGCGGTGTCCGAGGCCGATGCTCTCAGCGTGCTCCATATCCACGTCCTCGCCCGAGAGGTCTCCGACGCGCGAGCGGTACGCGTCGAGCTTACGCTTTGCTCGCGTCTCGAAGCGACCCGCCATCTCGTACTGTTCGAGGTTCATGATCGCCTTCGAGACAACCAGGTCGATGATGATTGACTCCGTGTCAACCATGTCCGTTGTCGAGCTGTCGCTCGCGAACGCGGTCGGCCTATGGTAGCCGCGCATTTGCCAGACGAGCGTAGCGTAGTCGCTCGACGGCTTCGGGTGAATACGCAGCGTACGACCGAGCTTCGTCCACACCTTCGGCTGGCCCGAGCTGTCGGCGTTCGGGTACTTGAAGTGCCTGTCGAAGCGCTCCCACGGAAAGAAGTCAAGTTCGTACGAGTTCACGCCGTCAATGACGAGCGCAAGCCGCGAGGAGACGTCGAACCACGCGGAGTCCATCGTGTACTCCCACTGGTTCAGAACGAGCGTCACATTGCACGTCTTCCAGAGCTCGGGCACCGAGACATCCTGAGCGATCTCAAGCTGCGCGAGTTCGAAGAGCGGGTCGAGCACCGCGTCGGTAATGATCGACGAGGGCACGACCGCCAGTTTCAAGAGTGTTTTCATCTGGCCGCGCGTGAGGGACATTGCCTACCTCCCCCTGGACCCGCGACGCGGTTTCGCGACGGTGGACTTCTTCTTCGGCTTCGAGAAGTCAGGTTTCGGCTTCGAGAAGTCAGGTTTCGGCTTCTCGCGAGACTTCGGGCGATCTACCTTCTTCTCGCGAGACTGCTTACCACCACCTGCTTCCTTCTCGCGCTTCTTCCGTCGCCTGCGCTTCTGCTCGGGCGTCAGCTCGTCTTTCTTCTTGCGCTCGCGATCCTTCTCCTTGCGCTCGCGGTCTTCCTTCTTCTCCTTGGGCTCGCCCGCGCTTACACTCTCAGGCTTCTCCCACGGATCGACGTCGAGGAGACCCCTCGCCTTCCGCTTGCGAGCGAGAAGCGCGGTCTTCGTGTTCCGATCTGCCATCTCCTACCTCTTCTTGCGCTTACCCGAAGCGCGCGTTTTCTTCGCTCAGGACTTTCGGTAGACTCGATATGCCGCGGCGCTCGCCTGCTTCACGGGATGTCCGCTCTTGACCATCTCGCGGATGTTCTTCGAGCGCGTCTTCGTCGAGCACTTCTTCGAGAGCGGCACGTCGCTACCTCTTACCTTTGAGCATCCCGCCGTGGACGCCCGCCTCGCGGCCTTGGGCCTGGTGGCAACTGTCGATCGTGGTCGCGACCTTCACGGTGTTCCGCTTCTTTCCACCGGTGCGCGCGATCCCCTTGTGGGACTCGTACACCGCGCTCTTGACGCGAGGCTTCTTCATTTCGCTTGCTTCCTTTCGTGTTTGGTCTTGCCGGTGCGACGCTCTCGCCGAACGTCCTGGCGAACGGTCTTCCGCTGCTCTTTCGTGAGACCGGCACGGCTCGCTTTCACGTCCTTGGGCGAGGGGTTCTCCTTGACCTCGTAGCGCGTCTGCTTGCGCACCGTCTTGCGGGACTCCTGCCGTGCCACTTTCCGCGGGCTCGTTGTCTGGACGCGAATTGGCTTGTAGCTACCCGAAGCCTGCTGCTCCGCAACCTGCTTCGCGTACGCGCGGTTCTTCGGCGTGTCGGGGAGCGCGATCGTCACGCTCACTTGACGCGACGGACTGACATGGCCCTCCTTGTGCGTCACGGGCACGCTCGGCTGAGACACGGGAATCTTCACACGGGGCTGGCCCGGGCGAGGCGTCAGTTGCGCGGGAGACTTCCCATGTGGGGCGGCCTTCTCGCGCAACTTCGCGAAGTTCTTGATCTGCTCCTCACCGAGGTTCTTCGTCGGTTTCTTGAGAAAGCGCTGCGAGGCGCGACGCATCCTCTCAGCCGTCGAACGCTTTGAACTACCCTTGACGGGCATCGCTATCTCCTTCTCGGGATAGGGAGGTACGCGCGAACGTACCTCCCTTCCCGCACTCGCAGCTTAGAAGAGCTGCCTTCCTGTCACGTAGGCGTACCCATCAACGGCGTGGGCGGAAGTCGTGTAAGTGATCGACTTCGCTGTGCCGTTGCAGAGGTGGACTTTCCGCGAGTATCCGCCGTGCTTCTCCACCGCGTCGCTTCCAAGAAGCTTCGCAGCGAGCAGAACGCCGGTCGTCGCAACCGCGCCCATGTAGTCGGTGTTGGTCCCAGCCGTCACGGTGACAGCGTTCCTCGGCAGAACCCATCCTGCGGTCGCGCAGGACGCTCCGTCGATGAACCCGTCGGCGTCTCCGCCGGTCTCGGTACTGAGAAGCCCCACGTCGATCGTGCTCGACGCGACGGCGGTGACGGCTTCGATGAACGCGTCCTCGACGCCGAATCCAATCGGCAGATCGAGAGTGCTGTCGGTCTCGGCAGCGTTCTGCGCGAACGCGAAGACGTAGTTGCGCGGGGCGAAGATGTCCCGGTTGACCTCAACCGAGTGTCGCCCACCAGGAGCGAGTCCATCGACGAACCCGATGAACCCGTCGCTCGTGTAGAGAATCACGTCGTGGGACGCGGCCACTGACCAGAAGGAGAGCCCGAGATCGGTCGCCCACACAGCGCGGGTGACAGGGTTCGTCTTCGCGGTCTTGACCTTATCCCCGTAGATGGTGCTCGCCGTGTACGCGGTGCCGAGGATAGACCCGGCAGCGAGCACGCGAGCGAGCACGCCTGTCTTGATCTCATCACCAGTTCGCGCATCGAAGAGCGAAAGCTGGTAGTGGTGGATACCGTATGCCATTTCGATCCTACCCCCTCTCGCTTAGTGCGCGACGCCAGTTGGAGCCGCAGCAGCGGTGTCGATGGCGATGACGCCAAAGTCCACCGAATTGAAGATGGTCTTGTCGATCCCGACGATCTGGCTCAGCGCGAACCCTTGCTGGTTGTGGTAGTCGTCGTCGTCTTCGAGACTCTTGAGCGGAGACCCAAAGGCAACAACGCCTGCCTGAGCGCCGAGCAAGAGAGCCCGAGCCCATGCGACGTTGGAGCCGGTGCCGGCGTTGTCCGCCTGGTAGCACCCCTCGTACTCATACACGATCGCTCCGTTCCAGATACCGATCGCGCCCGAGAAGATCGGGTTGTCCCAGCCGCGCACGTTCGCGTCGCGGTTCGCTGCGTACCAGGTCGAGTTCGAGTCCACCTTCAGATCGTAGATTTGCCTCGGATGCGCGAGGATGACGTAGAACTCGCGCCCCTTGAACGCGCCATCCGGGATCGTGATCGGGCGAATCTTGGGCGAAGCGGTCTTCGCGGTGTAGATCGCGCGATCAATCTCCATCGTGGTGAACACACACGTCGCAGCGGCCAAATCGCCGCCGCCCGCGGAACTCGTCGCAGCCCCACCGTAGATAACGCGCGTCGAACTTGGAGCGACAGGCGTGTTCGAGAACGTGTAGGCCGCGATCCCGGAGACCTTCATCGTGATCTCCGTATCCATCCACTCCTTGTACTGGATCGTGAGGGATTCCTTGGCGTCCTTCCGCAAATCAATCATGGTTTGCTTTTCCGCCCATTCTCCCTCGGTGATGACGCCGAATCGCTTGCGAGCAATCGACACGGTGTCGTTGTAGTAGACGAGGGCTTCCTCGTTGCCTCGAAGGCGCGCGTCGCCATCCACGCCGCTGCCCGTCAGCTTCATGCGGAGCGGGTACGTGATCTGGTTCCCGTGCTTCCCTTCGAGGTCGTCTATCCTTTGGATAATGTTGTTCGGCCCGGTCCCGATGAACCGAGACCAGAACAGCATATCCATTGCTTCCTGGTGCGCGAGCTGACCCCAATATTGGGGTGTCAAGCTCGCTGGTGCGCCAGTCTTAGCCATGGTCGGTTCTCCTCGAAGTTACAGCTCCAACTCGGCCGCGAACTTCTTGCGATTCTCGGGGTCCGAGAGGAACTTCTGTTGTTCCGTCGCCGTCAGTTGATCGAACGCTTCGAGGGCACGGCTCTTCGGCGCGCCTGCGCCTCCCCCACTTCCGCGAAGGCCCTGCGTGGGCGCTCGCTTCGGCTCGGGCACGGGTGCGGGCTCGCTCGGCGTCAACTGCCGAAAGCCCAGATCGTAGCGTGCCTTGTAGGGGTCTTTCGCTTTCCGAACCTCTTCGAGCAGCCCGGGGTCCGCCTCGCTCTCGGCGTCGAACTTCGCGACCGCGTCCCAGTACCGAGGGCTGCGCGTCGCGAGCTTCGCCTCTACGACGTGCTCCGCGAGCTGTGTGAGAAGAGCGCCTACTTGACGCTCCTGGTCTTCGAGCCCTGCGCGCAAGCGAGGGAGAAAGCTCGTGAGAGAGAGCTCTTCACCCTCGGGAGGCGCAGCGAAGACGTCGGATAGCGTAAAGCGCGTTTCGTCACTCGCGCGCTTCTCCAGGGACTCGAACTTCTCCTCCAGCTTGCGCAGGCGAGCATGAGACGCCGCGAGCGCCCGTTTCAGGCCGTCGCGCTCTTCGCGAACGGTCTCTGGAGTCTCGTCGAGTTCCTCCGCCGTGCCCTGATAGATGTCCTTGTCTGCCATTTCGTTTCCGCTCCTTTCTGGCGCTTACGCGCTACCCGTTTCCCATAGGGGTCGGCATCACCCCGCCCGTTTCCGGCGGCGGCCCGGCAAGTTGTTCGAGGAGGGCGTACCATTTCTCCTTGTCCTGCAACTCCGAGTTCTCGACAAGCATCCGCAGGACGAGCGGGGCTGCTTGTGGAGCCGCTTGGAGCGTCGCCTTCGCCATCTCCACAAGCTGGCCGAAGTTCGCCTGCCGCAGAGTGGGGCTTGCGGGAGCTTCGCTCACGACGACATCGTAGCGACCGACGCCAACGTCGCGAAGTATCTTGACCGCATCCTCGGGCGTCGTTGCTTGCTCGACGACCTCGGGCGCGGAGTTGATCTGAAAGAGCTTCACCGCGTCCGCACCGACGATGCGAATCAGCCTACGGCCCGTGTAGTACTTCTGCACGTACGCGATCACTTGTCGGCCTACGGAACGCGCGAAGAGGCGGAAGTTGTCGAAAATCTCGCCCGTAACGGCCTGTCCCTGACCGAGCATGAGCGCAGTGTTCTGGCCACTCGACGAGCGGTCGTACAAGCCCATCATGATCGGCGAGATTCCCGAGATGTCGTCGAACGCGCTCTGCGCGAGCTGGAGTGCCTGAACTAACGCTGGCTCCAAGATCGGCGGTGGGATGCGATCGAAGCGCTTGTTGGGAACGACCTCGATAACCGGATTCGCCTGCGCGCCGATGTTCTTGATCTGCTTCTTATCGACGAGCGCGCCCCGCTCCACGATCCAGCCAGAGAGCGGGCTCGCGTTCACGATGTCCAGGCCCTTTGACATCATCTTGTTCACGACGCGCTGCGGGTCTTTGAGGCCGCGCGCGACGCCGATAGAGTTCCCGCGCAGGAAGAGACAGTGGAGTGGCACGTACGAGAACTCGGGAAGCGGGAACGCGTCGTTGCCTTCGCTACGCTCCAAGACCTCGTTGTTCGAGAGCACGCCAAGTCGCACGTACGGGACAGGCGCAGAGCGGACCTCCCACATGCCGGGCTGCGAGCGCGCGAAGTCGAGGGCATCTCGCTTCTTCTCGAAGCGCTGCGCTTCTCCTTCGCGAGAGACCGCGTAGTGCTCGACGATGCGCTCCTTCCACTGGCTCTCGAAAAGTTCGACGTACCCGTCTCCGTTCGGTCGCAAGTGAAACTCGGGATACGTCGAGTCCGCGCGTGCCCGACTCCAGAGCTTCTTGCGAATCACGAACTCGCCGTCTCGGTAGTCGGGATACTCGACGCCCGGGTCCGGGTAGATCATCAGCGGGTCCACGTCCTCGGTGCGCAGCTCTCCGAGGAGGTCTCGCGAGTAGTCCATGTAGAGAGAAAGCCAGCCGAGACCGCAGATCGCAGCGTCCTGGAAGACGCGAGAAGCCGTCCAGTTGTGGTCGTCCAGGTAGATCAGGTTGTGCAGGACTTCGCCGAGGAACTGCGCGCGAGCGTCGTCCGTGTCGCCCTCAACGCCCACGACGCGGATTTCGAGGCGGTTCTGCCGCTGGTATCCGCAGAGGAGGCGAATTCGGCTCTGGACGTAGTTATACGTGAGGATCGAGCGATTCTCCGCGCGGAGCTTCGAGAGCGCGGCGCTCGTCCACTGACCTGAGCCGCCGTAGTAGAACGAGAAGTCTTCAGCCGCCTCTCGCCGCCACTCGGAAAGTCGGTCGTCGCTCTCGCTCGCCGCGAACCAGTCGTTGAAGCTCGCGACGAGTTCTGAATCGTTGTAGCCCATCAGTTAAGCCACCGCTCGCCTTCGTCGTCCTCGTCGTTCTCGATGATCTCCGGCACGACGTACGGGGGTCGCCCCGGATCGTCCGGGGGAGGCACTATGTTGAGTATGATCTCGTTGCAGATCGGCATCTTACGCTCCGAGGTAGGAGAGCGCGTCATGCGCTCGCGGGAGAAAGAGTTCATCGTAATCCGGCTCTGGCTCGTGCTCAGAGCGACGCCAATCCCACGTCGCGTTAACGTAGTAACGCAGCGCATCGACGGCGTGGTCCGCGCCCCGGGTCATCGCGGAGAGGCGCTTGAGTTGTTTCGCTGCGCCCTCCTTCCACTTGAGGCGTTCGATCTCCTCTATGAGTTCGTGCGCGAGAACGCGGAAGAAGAAGAGACGCGGAGAGCCGAACTTGTTGAGTATCGGATGCTTTCTGCCTGGGTCGATGAGCATCAACTGGCCGATTCGCTCGATCCCGGACATGTCGTTGTCCGCTCGGGAGACCGGCAGGCCCGCTTCTTCGTAGAGGTCCGCGTCGGAGATATAGGAACCCGCGCGCTCACTCGTCAAGTGGAAGACCGACGGGTCAAGCAACGTATCTTCGTAGGTCTCGCCGTACGAGCGCTTGAGGATTTCCTCGGCGTTGTGCGCGATAAGACCTGCTTGGTAGAGGCAGTCGTAGACGTAGTGGTTCCCCTCGGGGTCTTGCGCGATCCAGAGGCAGCAGGTCGGGTCTCGTCGCCCATGGTCGATAGCGCGCCAGCGAGGCCATTCGGGAGGTATCTCGAACGGCTCGATGACGTGGAAGCCCTCCAGCGGAGGCTGCTCGAAGACCTTGCCCGTGAGCGCGTCTCGGTTCCCGAAGACGTAGCGAGAGCGAAGTGCAGGCGGGAGCTTCATCGCATCGTCGATGTACTCCTGCGGCAAGTTCGCTGCGTTGTCGAGCATCGAGAAGCGCACGACTTGGTACTGCGGGTCTTTCTGTTTGAAGAAGCGCTCGTAGAGCCAGTCGTGCCCCTCGGGGTTCGCGTTCAACCAGATGCCCGGAACGTGGTAGCCGAACACGGGCTTGGGCTCTCCGTGCGAGTCAAGATACGCTTTGTGAAGCGCCGTCACGTCCTGTCGTAGCCGAAGACGAAGAGCGTCGAAGATGCGCGCGTCGCACTCGTCAGCCTGGTCGATGTACGCGCGACCGAGCGTCATGCCCTTGATCGCGCCGAGCGCACTCTCGATTGAAGGAGTGCCGAGATGTTGCCAGAAGAGCTGGCTTCCATTGACGTGTTCGCACCAGTTGTCCACGTCGTTACGTCGATGCAAGCGACCTCTCGGAATGAGCTGGTAGAAGTCTGCGCCCGCAGAGCGCTTGAGTCGCTGATAGTCGAGTCGCCCGAAGAGGATGCGGATACCTGGGACTTCCTCCATGTGGCGGATCGCATCAAGCACCATCGTCCACGTCTTGCCCGAGCCCATGCCGCCGTCGAGTAGGAGGTAACGAGAGCGCGAGCGGAAAGCCTCGCTTTGCTTATCGGTCAGCTCGACGTGCATCTACTGCGCTCGCTCGTAGGAGGTATCCATCACGACGAACCCATCTTCGGTCGTGAGGAAGTACGTACGCTTCGTGTGGTCTACGCCGTCCTCTTCGAGCGCGAGAGAGAACTGACACGCACCGCAGATCGGCGCCTCGTGAGAGAGTCCCTCTGGCACGTAGAGGCACGTGCCACCGCAGAGGAAGCAGGTCATCTCGTACGCTTCGCGTGTCAATGGAGGACTTTCTCCTTCGCGGTCGAGTCCGCGGCGAGATCGGAAGCCGCTGTTCCGCTACGAAACGTGATCGAGAGCGTGTCCGCGACCCCCTCGCCCTCGCCTTTCGGGAGGAGAATCTCCTTGAGCAAGCGCGCGGCCGCGGTGATGAGACGCGGCTCGTCGCTCTCGAAGAGCGCCCAAAGACGATCGACGAAGCGCACGCCGTAGTTCTTGCGAACGAGCGTAAGGTCGAGCTCCGCGATCCCAAGGTGCTCTACGACACGAGCGCGGATCTTCTCACGAACCCAACGAGCGACGAGTTGCGCAGCGGGGGACCTGATGATTTGCGAAACCCGCGCTGGGCTTTTCCCAACACGCTGCGCAATCTCGCGAGGAGAGAGACCCGCGCAGTGCAGGAAGACGATGCGGTCCTGCTCGGCGGGTAGAGTCGGTATTTCGCTCACGCGTGACCTCCAGCGGAAGACCTCATCTAAGAGAGTAGACCACGAACGAACTGTTTGTGCAAGAGAAAAAAGGGAAATACACAGCAAGTAACACGTCGCTCGACCGTTTCGCCACACGCAACACGTCGCTCGACCGCGTACGTATAACACAGGCCGCGTTTTACGCGCCACCCCCGCCCTCGCGTGCGCGCGGGAGTCTCGCGCGCGTGCACGCGGGCGTTCCGTTTCTTTGCTACGCCGCGCGGCGCGTGCGCGTGCGCCCCGGCGCGCTGCGCTGCGCCAGGCAACGTGCACTTGCGAGGTAGAGCTCGCTTGCCTCCCCGGGCATAGGGCACGCAGCACGCGCCAGTGCCTCGTAGCGACGAGAACGCGGCGTGCCGCATACAATTCCCTTCGCGGC
>ERZ1292632.3075-Hain-H43-01um-R2-3075-length-13159-cov-18_pt1 | contig 13159 bp, 19 predicted proteins | sample MGYA00564407_ERZ1292632 | MGnify/ENA primary metagenome ERZ1292632 (study PRJEB36523, sample SAMEA6512637) | groundwater metagenome | collected 2019-01-08 | study: AquaDiva: Metagenomics assemblies of 32 groundwater samples
TCAGTGTCGCTCCGTGAGTTGACAGGTCACGGTTTTTGTCAAACAGTAAGTGACGACCCTTGCGAGCGCCCTTCGCGCCCTTCACCTGTACGAACTGGCGAAAACGCTTGCTCGGTTGGGCCACGAGACGAAGTTGCTTGGAGAGTTCATTGTTCTGATAGACGGTTCATCTTCGAGCTTTCGCGCGAAGCCGGACTATATCATCACTGCGTAGCAAGCAGTGCAGCACGTATAGTCTCTGGGGATTTCCACGGAGTAACCAGATGCTTGCAGGCTACAACAAGTTCTACTTGTTCATCTGTGTACGGTATTTTAGTATGCCAACCGGGATGCTTTCCTTCAAGAGTTCTCTTGCGGGACTCGATGAATTTAAGCATATAATCCGCACGTTGCCTCTTCTCTCCAATGAGATAGGGAAACATTGCACGGAGAATGGGTTCTGCGCTTTTCATTCTGTTCGTGACGCAAACCCACTTTGTCAGTCGCCTTGCAAAAGTCGGGGTCTGTTTGTACGATTTCATGTACATATTGACGCCCAACCCTTTGCAGATGGCGACCACCTCTTCAATGATAGCCTTATCCGTATTCGTAAATTCGACCGTTGTAAGCACGTAGGCTTTCTTTGCGGCCCTGCCTACTCGGTTGAATCGAATCGTGATATGCCCGTCACCTTCGAGCATTCCGGTCATCCATCTAACTCTACCGTCTAACCCTGTGGAGCTTTCCTGCTGATTGTCCATTGTATTATCCCTCACGTTGTCACCTGTCAGTAGTGTGGGCTTTAGGATATTCCAGCAAATGGTGCTGTTTAATGCGGGCCTCTATCTTGTTGACCCGCCCAAACTATTCGTCCCAAATACTTGTCCAGCCAATTAGTGTGTCCTAGTGAGAGACTAGTAGCGTTGCACGACGTTTCCGCCGCTGATACGCTTTAGGTCAGCGCGACGACGTTCGATTTCCTCATCGAGAGGGTCTACGTCTTTCGTCGGGGCAGCTTTAGGCTGGTTGCCCGGCGCTGTCGCTACTGCACCTGCTGTTGCTTGGAGGGGCGTTACCGTCTCCCTTACTACCAACGCCTCCTGCTTCCCTTGGTTTCGGAGCGAAGAGAGAAGGTTGCGGACGACTCCGGTGGATTCACGAAGGATTGCTTCACCGGTGCCGTCATTGAGCAACTCTGGACGTTCTCTGGCAAGGGCCAATGCTGTTGCACTCACAAGAAACTCGCCGGTGTATTCTTTGCCTTCACCGACAGGGAGTTTCATGTCGAGGATGTCTTTGTTTTCACCGCGCCATTGTTCCTGTATCTGACTAGCGCGAATGGCCCTCAGCGTGTCCTTCTGCTGACGGCGGATGAATTCTTGTGGGTTCTGCACTTGCAGATCGAGCAATTCGTCATTGCTCATCTGCGAGAGGGACTTTTCAACGACTTGTTCGGCGGCGTGTACCGCCCCCGCTTCCTTTTCAACAAGTGTCTTTAGGCGTTCCTGCACCTTGGATTCGACAAGGGCATCTGCCTTCTTTGTTGCCTCTTGTTCGACCTTGGACATGAAGCCCTTTTGAGATTCCAGGTAGCCCTTCTCAAGCTCCTCAACTGTCTTATACTTACCCGCGAGGAGTTTAGGCTCGTCAGTCTTGGACGGCTCGACAGCGGGCGGTGCGGGTGGTTCTGCTGGCGGTGCCTCTGTAGCTGGCGCAGGCGTTACGTCCTTAGTTACGAATGCGGGAGCCTGCTGCGTGTCGTTCTTGATACCGAGTTCGTTCCGCTCTAGGGCATCTGCGCTTGTATCACGTGCTTGCGCTGGTGCAATGGGCGGTGCTTGCTCGGTTGGTTTAACTTCTACTGCGGGTGTAGCCATATCGTATTGCTCCTTTTGGCAGCGGGTTAGACCGCCGGTTGTCCTACTTGGAGTGTTGCAGCCAAGTGATTTCTATGAGTGAATAAAAGCTGCTCGCCCTTCTTCCTTCCTGAAACTAGGATTCGTCCTCAAAAGTTTGTCTTCGGCTTCTGCGCCGATGCGCTTCACGCCCTCAATGTAGTTTAGATAGGACTGTGCGGTATCTCGCTGTACGAGCAGGCGCAGGATGCGGAACCAATTCCAACGCCACGTGTTCAGCAACTTAGCTTCGGCATCATCTCGCTCCTGCTTAATGCGGGCGAGGATGAGTTGATAGCCCTCACTGCCCTCGATGGCAACAATGGCTTCTTTGCGGTGCGCCCAATCACGGAGTTCCTTGTCGGGAACTTGGAACATCTATTTATAACCTCGTTTCATCTGTCCTTCATCGGCGCATTTCTTGCCGCCACGAGGACACATATCGGCCTCGTGCTTCACTTTCATCTTCTTCATTTCAGAGTTATGCTTTTTGCCATCATGTTTCATCTTGGTATTCTCCAGCTTTCTTCGCCTCACTGACAGCGATAGCTTTGGCCTGTTGGCGGCTACGGACTTTAGGCCCGCGCTTTGAGCCACTATGCAGAGTGCCGTGCTTGAACTCACTCATTACCTTGCCGAATTTGTTGTTGTGCGGCATCCCCTCGTAACTAATTGGGCTGCATGTCACGGGCTGCTTGCCGTTTGTTGCTAGGCCAATTCCTGACGGGACGCCCAACCGCAGATATGCCTCCGAGTCTACTAGTTGTGGTGCAGGAATAGTTTTCCCCTCAAGAATCGCCTTCTTAATCTCACTCATTAGATTTCTCCTTCTTTGGATTGAACATGGCGCGTGCTGCCTCTTTACCTATCGACTCGATAATCGAACCGCGAGTCTTGGCGTCCTCGGCAGCAAGCATCGCCTCATTCTGTGCAGCAGACTTCTGCGCGGCAGCCTCGTTCCTCATCTCTGCTACGGCAGCGGGGTTGCTCTGAACAAGCAGGGCCGCCTGCACCTGCTGCAGTACCGCTTGATAATTCGGCACAAGCAACTCATCAGCATTTGGCAGGTGGAACGATTCATGGACTCGCTTGAACAGCGCGGGGTAATTGATAATCGCCTGCGCGGGGCCGAGTTGTGCGACGGTAGTGAGCCAGCCAACGAGTCCTTGGCGGTTGGCTTGTCGTTCAATGGCGCGGCTTAGGCCATACGACTTAAACGTGTACTGCCCGCGAACCGCCTCAATCTTCAACTCAACGGGCAGCGTGTCCAGCATTTGACCCAGTGGCCCACCGACAAGTTGCGTCCAGTTCGGCGATGAGGTCGAATCCATGAACTGAAACATCCTGTCCCAAATCATCTCGCCAAGTGGGGCCAAGCATTCTTGCTCTAGGTGGTTCGCAATGTCGGCCAAGATAAGCGTGGAGGCCATCGCCGTCTGCGTGACTTCGGTGGCGGTAGTTTCACCCTTGGCATCAATCAGTCCCTGTGTCTGCTCGGTGATAAAGGTGCCGCGCTGATACTCCTTATCGAACGCAAGAACTGTGTTAAATGAGTCCCCGGAGAGCGGCTGCGTAAGTAGTGGCCGGAAAATCTGACTATTCTCCTGCCCCATCTTCTTGCGGAAAATCTTGCCGGGGAAAACGCCAGTCGCAACGTCCTCTGGATTCTCCAACGCAGAGAGCGTTGCTTCCCACATCGGGAGAACGCTGAAGTGCAGGTGTTCTTCCCACATCTGCGCGATGCGGTCAATGGCTCGCTTGACCTCAAGGTTCATCTCCAAAATGCCGCCGCCGGGAAAGCGGCCAGCTACGATAAGCGGACTGAAGAGAAGATAGGGAGGCTTTTGATCCCATAGGCGATTTGGCTCAAACTTCACAATCTTCTTGCCGTCGCCAATGATGATGTGGATATTACGGGCGATGGTCTTCTGCGTAGACTCGTCAATCAAGTCGCCCCAATAATCCCACAGTTCGATGCTACGGCGAATAGTAACATCGCCTCGACCAACCGTTGTGCCCTTGCGATGGGCTTCGCTCGTGTCGTCTTTGGACATCTTCTCGGCGCTGCCCTGAAATTGGTCAAGATTCTCGAATCCCCCCAAGTCGTGTAGCGCGGCAAGGTCAGCATCGGAGTCCTCAATGATAAAGTCGATGTTACGCCCGCCTCTTGTACGGGGGCCGAAGTGAATCTTCCACGGGTCAACTGAGTAAAGCCCCAAACGTCCAACGAGACGCTCCTGTTGACGAAGTTGCATCCCCTTTTCGCCCTGCTCGATAGTCGTATGGTAGGTTGGAGTAAACTGCCAGATGACCTTTAGGGCACCAAACATCGTAGCGGCGCTATACTCCCAAGCATCGCGGAGGACTTCGCGGTGCCCCGCCAAATCCCCCATCTTGAGAACACCGGCCTCAACGACCGGGGCAAACGAGGGTTGTCCCTGCATTGCTTCCACATCTTCGACAGTCACCCACTGTGGAGCCTGCGTCATCAACTTCATCATGTTAGCTACGAAATGCTTGATAGCAGCATGGCCCTTGGCAAGAGTGATACGTGATTCCCACGAAGCCTTGTCATCGAAGTTCTGTTCGTTGCGATACTGTTCCCAACAAGCAAGTGCCGTGTCCATCAACGCAGAGTTGCGGTCGATAGACTCTTGGCGTAGGCGGCGCACCTGCTCCACCACTTGCTCATCGGTCAGATTGCCGATGCGCTTGGGGGAGGGATCGATGCGCTTTACATCGGTGGGTTTTTCAAGGATTAACGATGTCGTACTCAGATGGGACCCCCGTTAGATTTTTACCAATTCCGGTTCATGCGACTTTCTTGCGTTCTTCTGGTGCGCATTCCATTCTTTCTTTCTCACGTAACGCAGGCCAATGATGTAGATAGATAGTTCACCAGGAAATCCATTGAATTCGGATGTCGGTCTATTGTTGACAGTAAACTCAGGCTTTCTCTTCAAGGAACTTTCCCGACTCCGTTAGCCGGACGACATCGGAATCTTCGTGGAATGTACTGACTTCTAGGAGTGTGCAGTTACTCTCGCCTTCAGGTACGCCAAACCAATGAATCGTCTTTGGCGCAATCTCGAACTGGTCGCCCATCTTGGCGTCATACAATTCGTCGTTGACCGAAACAACGCAACGACCTTGTATGACTACAAAGGTTTCTTTCTTGCGGGGATGATAATGCTTGGAACATTTCCAGCCAGGTTCAATGTTCAGGTACTTGATGCAGTAATCTTGGTCGTTGTGAAGAATTTCCTCGAAGCCCCAGACTTTCTCGACTACCCTATGCGGTGTTATAACTTGGTTCATCGAGCACCTATCACAACGTCCTTGTCGCGGGGCTTGGGTTGCGTACCGTGACGAGGAGACGAATCAAACTTGGGGACTCGAATCTCTCCCTTCCACGGTTCGTAGGTCAGAAAACCACTGTTCACTATGTAACGTGCGGGATCGTAGGCATCGTCAGGAACTTTATCGTCACGCACGTCTAAGAATTCCTTTTCGCCCGTTAGGACATTGCGCTGCTCTTTGCGCCTCTGCTGCTGAATCTGGGCAACCAAATTAGGGCATCGCTTCGATACAAACATCCGAGGGCTGCCCATTTCCCCCGTAATGGGGTTCCGAAGGTCTGGCCGAATTTGTATAAGTTCTTCTAGCTTCTCAATGCTAGTGTCTTCATTGTTATCTGCGCGGATAAAACCAATGCCGTGCTGCGCATACTCCTGAGCGATGCTTTTCGTCATCACATTACGGTCGCGGGTGTCTTCGTGAAACACCGTTGGGTCGGCCAAAATAGCCTCTGGGGAGTATTTCGCTATCCGCTTTCTAATCTCGTTAGCATGTTGCTCAATGCTGCGATTGGCGGCAAAGTATTCATCGTCAAAGAAGACATATCCCTCACGACTTATAAGCGCAGTCTGGAGGCAGGTCGGGTGGGCCAAGCCGTAGTCGAAGCCTCCAACGCGACATCGGATGACGCCCCTGGAAATGGGGTCAAACTTGGTCGGGTCGTAGGTATGCGTGGACTCCTTGAACTGCGGGTGGATGCTACCCTCAAAGAAGTCCCTGTTTCCAAAGACCCACACCTTTTTCCATGACTCCGGCTTGCGGAGTAGGTTCTTAACGTAGCTCGGCTCGATCTTCTGCAAGATAGGCAGGTTGATGAGCGTTGAACCAAAGAAGTAGGCTTTCCCCTCTTTGTAACAGGCAATCGAGGGGGGAACTTGCTTGGGGTCTACGTTGATACCTAACTCGTCCTTAACCCGCCCCAGCATCTCTGTATCCCATTCTGGAAAACGGTCAATCTTGTCATACTTCACTACGTCGGGATGGTAGCCGTAATAAACCGCGTCGTGTCCACGGGGGTTTGATGTGCCGAAGAAGTATGGCGGACACGGTTGTTCCCAATGCGGAAGTTGCCAGCGACCCAGGCGGCTGTCCAATATCTCGATGAGTTCGGGATGAAGCTCTTCCATTTGGTCAGGAAAAGCAAAGTTTACTTCTAGGCCGAGCAGTGTTTTCTCATCGGCGGTGTCCATATGCAGCCAGTGAATCTCGCTGCCGTTAGTGAGCATGGTATCTTCACGGACATTGCGGGCTATCCAGCCAGCAGGACAAACCTTGTCAAAGGTTCTGCGCGTCGTCTTGCACAGGTCAAGGTACGTCTGACGGCATACGACGGCGCGGCTACCGGGGAAACTACTTAGAAGCAGTAGGAGCTTGATAAACGCGCTACTTGTTTTCGAGTTACCTACACCCCCATCTATGCACGTGCTACGAGCCGTACACCAAATGAAGGCATCGCTGATGGGGTTGGATGGCTCGAATACGAATTCACTGCTGTTCATTCTTGTCCAACAGTTTCAAGGCTTCTTCGAGTTGCTCTCGGTTTACTTTTTGGATGGAGCCATCTGGAGCGAATACGATGGGCACGTCGAAATCAATGCCTTTAGGCGGCTTCATGCGTGTCAGTGTTTGCATGACCCAGTTATCGCTAACGAGAAGGATGTCGCCCTTTTGCAACGACAACTTGGAGATGGCATCGCGTATTCCTGCACTCATACAGTAAGATTCTCCAACATCCGTACAAGGTCATCACGGCTCAGTTTGGTCGCATCCCCGATAATTACGGGAATCTCGAAACCAACATTATTCACAAACTCATCCATTGCGGCTGGCGGGAGCATGGAGAACCATCGTGCAGCGCGGGGGCCAAGAACGAGGACATCCCCCTTCTGCAAGTGTAGGGTCTTGATGTCGTCTATCAGGGTGCTCACGGTGTCGCTTCCTCAACGGGACTGACGTGAACATCTCCGGCCTTCAACTTCTTCATCCGGTCGTCCGTCCTGCCCACCACGACAAGCACCTGAGCACCTTGGCCCATCACGTTGATATTGGGTTGGCTTACACCGTCACCCTCGCCATACGCCGACATCGCCATGCGGATTGCCTGTCTGCCATCCGGCCCGCCACCTTCGATATAATCCTTGATTGCCATTGCGAGCAGCGGCTTAGTCACGCCAGCGGCGATGAGCGACTTGGCAAATGGTATTTTATCAAAGCGGTCAAGAATACGCTGCCCTACGGCACGGGCCTTCTCTACATCGTAGCCCGCAGCGACGGCGGCTTCCTGAAGTTTGCCGCGTTCCGCTCCATCTAAGAAGAACTTCTCAAGGAAGGCAGCCTCGCGGGGATCGCGGCGTTTGTTATCCTTTTTAGCTAACGAAGTTGTTGCCATAATCAAAAGGGTTGGCTGCCCCTACTCGGCCCGTCGCAAGGTAAGATTGGAGGAGTGGACGAGCGCGTGGATTAAGCGCCGGAGCAGCCATCTCGTTAGAGGGTTCATCACACCTCAATGTTGTCAGCATACTTATAGGGTTGTCCTTTCTTTGAGTGCGTAAACGCTAGGACAAGCCGCCGCTGACGGGCGGGAATTCAATCTCAAAAGTTTAGTGCGCCTCGTTCCACGCGCAGATTTGACTGCGAATGTGCCAATAGCGCCATCCGCCATCTTCATGCTGTCGCCAACATCGTTCGCCATTCAGCAGCAATTCACCGCAAGTCCTGCAAAGCTGATAACCGCCGCGTAGAACCCAGAAATCAACAATAGGCATTCCGGGGTCTTTCCTGCGAATTCTCTGAACCTTGACAAGTCGCTTGTAGTTCATGGTATTATATAGCCGCAGCGTGGCACTCCGTGTCAACTCTTACACAGTAGCCATTGCGCTGTCAAGTACCACACGGAATTAGATGCTGCATGGAGGAAACGTGAAACGAGTAATTTTGACCGTTTTGATGGTTTTGCTGTTTTCTACCCCCACCCTGTCTCAAACCAAGAAGAAGCGCGTAGCTGATAAGAAGTTCTGGATCGCCGCTGCTGTTATCGTCGCCGCCTCAGCCCTCGATGTCGAGTCCACCGTCTACTGGCAGAAAGCCTGCCCTACCTGCCGCGAGGTCAACTCGTGGCTCTATGGCAAACGTCCCTCCCGTAAGCGCATGTACCTGACCCTCGGAGCCATTAGCGCCGCCGAGATAGCGGGCATGTGGTGGGTCAAACGGGATGACATGAAGCACGGGACGAGAGTATGGCCTATCATCCCCATCGCTCACACGGCAGGGCATGGCGGAGCGGCATGGTATAACTACGCTAGGAACTATCCATCGAGATGTCCGGCGCTAGGGGCGGGGTGCGTGAGATGAGCATTAGAAAAATCAAGGTTTCGCCGCAACTGGTTTCCATGTGTCTGAAGGGCGTCGAGTCGTTCAAGAGCGATTTGCCTGACGATGTGCGGGCCCGCGACATCTATTGGGAGCCAAGAGAGAATTGCTACTTCCTCTTGGTGGAGAGTGCCGAATTTTCAGAACTAGCCGAGGGTGAGCAAATCCCAATAATCGCCCCTATCTTCACAAAGACGTAACTTTTTGTAACTTTGCCACACCCACAAGACACCAACAATGTCTTTTCTACCACAAATCCGCCCAATATCAAACAAGCATCCTTTTTCTCCCTAATAACGTGCGTATGCTACTGTACGGAAACAACTTAGGAGTAGCTGCTTATATCCGCAGGGGGCCTACCCGCCGTCCGAAAGCATCCTTTTCTATGGTAATTGGTACGGCTGTAGTATAAAAGACACACATTCTTTAGTCGCTATGTCACTGATGCACATACACTTACTGCTTGACGGTGGTGTAAGTTGTTGTGTGGTATGGCATTAGACGTGCTCTGATAACTACATCTGCGTGTCAGAGCTAACACAATGTCCACAAGCTATTCGTAACACTAGACATAAATCCAAGAGTCTGATACTGTTCTATTATGTAACTGGAAGAAAAGGCGAAACTGCGCCCATCAATGGCTGTGTGTAATTTATACACGGTAAATTCTACACTGTGTCGTTTGCCTTACTAACTATACTCATACAACGCCTGCGCAGAGATCGCATATCGGTATTCGGGCTTATGCCTAGTAGCTTGGTGGCCCGCCTTCGCCTATATTGGCCGTACTTGTTGTCTCGCGGTCGTAAGGCGGAGATCAATAGCTCTTCTAGTTCTAGTGCTGCTTCTTCGGACAGACACGCCCACATCTTGACAGTATCGCATTCTGCCCTAGCTTGGCGTGCCTGTAAGTGGCGTTTGGAGCTGGCGCGAGATAGAACACTGTCACTCATGCCCACATAGAGTGGCAAGGCATCTTTTAGAAATAGGTACACGCCATAGCTGCACATCTGCCGGAAGTCTGCGCCATCAAACTCTAATCCAGTGTCCGCAAGTACTAGCCCACCAATCCGATCTATTAGGTTCTTTGTCATACCACCATTCTAGCAGAATCATGGCCCAAGAGCAATTGTCGTACCTAAGACACGGTTTCAGCCTGTGGATAACGCAAATAAATGCAAATAATTAGCTTGACTCTGCCTGGCCGTTTTTTTATGATACGCGCATGGAGATCAAAGACAAGCTCGAAGCAGCAGGGATTAGGACGCTGGGAGACTTGGACGCATGGATTAAGGTGCATCCTCAGCGCGATAAGCATGGGCCTTTCCTAATGTCGCGGTACAACGCTCTACGTTTGATTGTGGGCGAGAATGCCGCGATTATGATGCTGAACGAGCTTGCTATTCAGACTTGCTGTAAGGCAGCGTCCGGTCACTCTGGGCGCGTGGGCGCATATCGTGGGCCGCGCATCAATAAACGGTTGGCAAGCGGCTTAGTCTCTCGCTTCGCCGGTAGGATCGCGGTGGGCAGCGTGGAATGCTTACAAAGTGGGACTCACACTCTAAACGGGAGGCAACTATGAAACGTAACTGGTACGGTTCGATTGGCAGTATCAGCAGTGGGACAATGCGCGAGAAAGACCTAATTCTTTCCTTCCTTTGGGAAGCTAAGAATCTGAGACTTACCAAAGACGAGCGGAAGGAAGTCTCCGCGATTCAACGCAGAAGCACAAGCGAATTGGATTACAAAACTACAAACGGCGAACGATGCGACTATTGGGAGTCCGAAACCGCATCCTTTGACCTAGATGCCTTGTTCGACATTCTCGACAATCACTCACTGCCTTACTTCTGTTTCCAATCAAGTGAGGGAGACGGCGCATGTTTCGGATGGTGGCTCGATCCGTCGTTTGAGGATGAGTTTGACGGGCTGAAAGTCTCCGACACGTCCGAAGTACCGAAGGGATACGCGGGCGAAGTGCTGCATGTCAACGATCATGGGAATATGACGCTGTACTCCGCTCGCAATGGCAGACTACACGAGGTCTGGGGTATCGTCTAAACTCTCTTGCTTGTCCCTAGCGCCGGGCGTGCTAGGAACAAGTTAGGCAGTTTGACTCGCTTCGGAGGAACAAGATGAACGGTACAGAGGATTGCTACCACGTCCAATTATTTAGCGGGTCTTTGGATGCGCGGCCACTAGACAACCTTTACCCACAAAAGTTCGGGACCGCCAAAGAGCAAGCTATCAAGTGGGCACGGAGCGGATTCGGCCGCTATGCTCTAATTTAGGATGCGGGCGAACATACTTTGCTGCTTTGGGATACGCGGTTGCCGAATGGCCGCTAGTCTCTCGCTTCGCCCAGCAGGAGGATACGATGTTTAGTCCGATTGCAAATGAGCTATTGGAAACAGGAATGCGGGCGGCAAGGGAATTGTCCGACTCCGTGGCAGCACAGATAACAAACGTGCGCTACGGCGAGCCAGGGACAATCTTAGTGTCCGTCGCTGGCAATACTGAATCCATCCCGGAACCGTTAGACGTACTCCTAGTGGGATACCCTCAAGCTGCGCGATGGATCGCACGGAAGCATTTCAGTCAGTTTGCGAAGTATGCAAGGTAGGATCGCAGCGAGTAGCGCGGAATGCTCGCAAGGGGGGAAAGATGTACCGCATATCTTGGCGCAATCCGAAGCACAAAGTAACACAAGTGGGTTGCAGTCTGTATCCAACACTGGGCGCGGCACAGGCCCAGGCTTCCCGCTGGCAGGCAATTTTCACGCGCAACCTGTATTACATCCTGCCAGCTACTGTCTAAACTCTCTTGCTCTGTCCTAGTGTGCTAGGGCAGAGTTAGGCAGTTTGGCACAGGGGGGATGCAATGCTGAAGCTACACTTTACGGATCGTGAGGCAAGGCAGTTTGAGACTTACTTCGGGGAACCGCTCAGCGACTACTGGGACAAGCTATCAGGCTTCGATGTGGTCATGTTCGACGAGCGCCTGATTAGGCCGCCCGGCGGCACTTCTACCGCTCAGGCGTGCGCCGCGCTAGGCGAGTCTAAGGGGTTCGCCGGAGAGAATGTAGTTGCTTTCATCCATCGGTTAATTGGACGCTAGGCGCACCGCTCGGCGCTACGGGCGGAGAAAAGAGAAAACATGAAGGAACGAGACAAATTCGTTGAAATGGTCAACGCCGCTTCAAAGATGGCAACTGATTCTTTGCAGCGCATGAATAAGGGCGGACCGGGCGCGACAATTCTCTCCGCGAAGATGCAGGCCAGGATTGAGACCTTTAGGCAAACATTGGAGTGGTATGAGCGGTATGGCCCGAATGCCCCGAAAGAGTCCTAACCTCGCCTTTCCTGCCATGCGCGAGTGTGGCGGGGAAGGGAAGGTTAGGGAGCGCACCGCCTAGCGCGGAATAGGCGAGGGAGCAAGCGAATGCCGAAGGTCAACAAGGTGTCTTTCCATTGTCCAAAATGCGGGAAGCCTACCTACTTCAAGTCGTGTGACAAGGCGTGCAAACCGTTTTGCTCGCCAGAATGCGCGAGGGCCAGTGCCAGCGGCGGGCGAGAATGACCGCACGATAGACTAAGGAGCTACGAACATGACAAGGAAGGATTACATTCTAATCGCGGAAGTTTTGCGCGTGGCAAGCGGTAGAGGCAGAGCTAAGACCGTGCCGGACGGCTGTTCAAATCCTTCTCCCCGCGCACAACCGCCAGAAAGTGCATACGGCTGAACCGTGCATTGTCGCGCTTGAGGGCGTCGGCAATCTCGCCAGCCACCTTGCGGATTGTATGCCTCTCGCTCGGCGAAACGCCGCAAGGCTCGGACGCATCTGCATTGTGATATTCCACGCGCAAGCGTTGGACGCTAGCCAAACCAAGAACGAAGGGGGGAATGATGAAAAGAAAGCTAACGGAGAAACAAGCAGAAGCAGCGGTACGTGCGGTTGACAAACTCCATGACTTCGGTCTGATTAGCGGCCAGGAGTATGAGGCCATCATGGATAAAATCCGCGTACTGGAAACTATCGAAGCCTAGCCTTGCCGCTAGCCGCTCCGCGTGAACGGCTGGCGGGAAGTCTAACAGGGGGTGTGCGATGGCGTATGTACGCTCGAAAATGAGCACTTTTGGGATGCGCGGCAAGCATCACAAAGGCCCATTGCGCGAAGTCCGTGAGGTGCTCCGATGGTCAAATAACTTATTCACACCTGACCGCGTTATCTTCGTTTGCGGCCATGATGGTGAAAGGACAATGGGAGCAAGGCGCGGGCGATGCGCCCAATGCAAAACGAAAACCGCGCAGCTAGGAGCGTGAGCTGTGAAAGTGAAAGCACCGTTTGCCTCTAACCGCGTGTTTTCTTTGACACATAGAGCTGTGAGCAAGTTTCGTTCCATAGCCAAAATATTTGCACAGATTTATTCTCGCCGGTTTCTAAGAATTGTATTGACAATGGAAAGGGCGGCGGTATGATGCGCGTAGAGATTGGAGACAACCATGATGCAGCGTATCAGTTTTGAATCTGTCACGCGGGCGGCGAATGCCAAAGCGC
>ERZ1292632.3077-Hain-H43-01um-R2-3077-length-13154-cov-5_pt1 | contig 13154 bp, 11 predicted proteins | sample MGYA00564407_ERZ1292632 | MGnify/ENA primary metagenome ERZ1292632 (study PRJEB36523, sample SAMEA6512637) | groundwater metagenome | collected 2019-01-08 | study: AquaDiva: Metagenomics assemblies of 32 groundwater samples
CATAAATACGGGATTAAGCCGATTTTTTGCATAATGAATTCTATTTATTATCCGTATCATCATTCTTGCATTAGTAGTAGAAACTCCATTTTCAAAAATAACTATTAATCTTCTTTTGCCATTTAATAACCGTAAAAAAGGTTCACGTTTTAATTTGATTGGTTCCATTATTTCCTTCTTTATGGTTTCTCTCTGATGCTGAACATATTTTCTGAAACATTTTGATTTTCGCAAATTGGTAAATATTCACACTTACTTCCGTATTGAAAATTACACGCTTTCCGATTCTTGTACCAGTTATTCGACCAACGAGCGGAAAGCAATTCAATTATAATCTGTTTATATGAGTCTTCTACCTCTGCTAACGAAAACTCTCCGCGATAAAAAACCTTACCGTACCGTTTGGTCTCCCGGTTGAAGCCGATGAAGTAGTTTGAAGGCCGCGATAGTATCTCATTATAAACTCTATTATATAATTGTTCTGGAGTTTCCGCTTCGGTTCGTTTTTTCGTTTCCTTTAATATCTTCTGCTGGGGCATTTGAATAACCTCCATTACAACCTTTTCTAGATTAGGATCGGCCAGTAGGTAGGTAGCCACTTGGCTGGTCAGGGGGTACACTTCTGTATAGTAGGAAGGGGAACCCGATAGTTTATCTTCCGCAAAATAAGTTGGATATTTCCGGTCATAAAACCCGGTAATCTTCAACGGGAATATCCACCGCCTCTCATCTTCAGATTGGTTTTTGACTTCTTTCCATAGATTGACCACTTCCTTCGCGTGATTATCGCCTACGGTTATTGACGGTACGAATTGACTTGGGGGTAATATAATATCGTAGGTCATGTCGATCTTAGCCTGTAACTCGTATCCAGGATCAACTTCGATTTCAAGGTATTTATAGGCTGAATAGATAGCCTTGACCTTCGCTACCGTGTAATCGTCAATTTCGTAGGTATTGATAATGTCGCGGAGTGACTGCTTCTTGCCAAGGTGTAATTGCTTAGTGGAATCCCATAACACCCCGGCCTTTAATGCTGATGATAAAAATGGTGGCCGGATTTCAATACCTAATATCTTCTTCAAGTAGTATAAATAATGGCAAGTACAGAAATCCGATACACTTGAATGAGACAATGGGATTATCCGGCAAACATCAGATATACAACGAAATTTACTAGGTTGTTTACAATACCCACATTCACCGCTGATTGGTTTCATATTATCATCTTGCGCAGGAATGTAATAATCACATTCCAGATTATCAAATGACGGCTGGAATTTTAAGCATAAAATTGTGTAGAGCAAGTTTCTCATCTTTGTTCCTTTCTATAAATCGTACCACTTACCATTTAGTTCAAAACGGTATTTCCAATTTCCTTTTACTTGAGTAATTTCAACAGTGGTTTTTGTAGGTAGTTTTCTTGATTTAAGACGAGATAGGATTTCTTGCTGACATTCAATTGAAATATAAGACTGTGAACCATAAGAATAAGTTCGAGAAGAAATGAGAACAGCAATAAAATAAAGAATGAAACAGATGATAATTACAACAACTAACCGATTGATTTTTTTCCATAGTTTTTGAAGTTCTTCTGGTGAAAAAATAGAAGTTCTAAATTTCCCCATTTCATTCCCCTTTCATTTTCCAGTTTCAGTTCAATTTCATTTACATTTTCCAATTCAATCTATCGTTGGATATGCTTATATAAAAGAATTATTACATTGTCAAGCATTATTTTTAATTTATTTGACATTTAATTATAAGCATGATATTTACACTCTAAAATATTTATTGAAATATAAAACACATTATAGAAAAGGAGAATTAAAAATGAAAAGATTTATGGTTTTTTTAACAATTATCTTATCCATCCTTTTTTCATATCCTGTATTTGCAAGTGATTTGTGGGATAAAACGGACATCGGTCTTGCAACAACTTCGCTGATATTAAAAGCAGTCGATTGGCGACAATCTCTATACATTGCTGAAAATCCCGCCCATTATAAAGAAGCTAATCCTATTATGAAAGAACATCCATCAAAAAATGATGTCAATACCTACTTTGCGGCATCAACCTTGATACAGATGAGCATTGCACATTATCTTCCAAATAAATGGCGAAAGATTTAGTTGTCGGCATGGATTGGTGTATCGGGGAGTAATGTAGCTGGAAATTACGTCATTGGTATCCGATGGTAAAAACGACATGCTTAAATTATAGTGTATAATCTTATAAGAGTTTTATTGATTTTGGAGAGTTATTAAATTATTCCTTCAATTTCTAAACTACAATTTGACCAACTTTGATATGGAATAACAATTTGAGGTTCTTTGCAAAATCCGTAAACTATTAAAGAATTATATGTTTCTGAACCTACCCAAACTAACATATCGTCTTTATGATCACATAGAAACTTAAACACAGCATCAATCGTGGTATTTTCCAGTATTAAACTACATATAAATTTCTTAGAATATCCACGGACTACGATAGTCCAATTACCAAAAGTATCTTGTGTTTTTGTTGAATAATTTCTGAACCCTATCTGCGGATTATACAGCATCTTACCGAGTGATGTTTTAATACCTATGATTAATTCTCCAATTGCTGCGGTTGTTGATTTATTAATCGTTACGGTTAATATCCCGGCTGCCCTTTGAGGAATATCAAGTTTCACGACATCAGTTTTTGCAGTTCCAGTTGTCACAGTTTCGCTGTATTCCGTGGGTGCCAAGATGATCGAATCGAACCAGACTATATCGCCATTAGCTTTTGCCATAAAGGATATTTTTACTGATACGCAACCTGCTGGGGTTGTGAAAACATAGGAAAACGACGAGTTTACTGTGCTGGATGTGAGGTCGGTCGTGGCTTTAATATCTACCGCGTTGGTCATATCACGAACAGAGTATTGAGCAAGATCGCCAGCAGTGTTCTTGTAAAGTCCCACAAGTTGATATTCCGTTGCAGCGACTACAGTTATTGTCTGGCTCATGCCCTCATTAGCCGCATCTACCGTGATTCTTATCATGCCGCCATCAATGGTAAAATCGGTCGGCGTTAGTACGGCGATCCATCCAGTAGGCGGTGTCGTGCCGGTTGCTCCTGTCCAAGCCGTGCCGTTTGTAACTAGATTATCGGCATTGTCTATTTCCACGATGTCAATGGTGTCGGATTCGAGGTTTAAAAGGGCCACGCTGTCTATTACCGCACCCGGAGTAAGGACATATTCAATTTTGGTTGCTTGCGAAGTTTGCGAACCGAGGACACCGTTGAACGCTTTCCAGCGGTTTGTTGAGTCGGTTTCAAGCCATGCAGTGTTGCCGACAGGAGTTGCTTCTATATTGGCTATTGCGCCGAGTCCCGTGGCTACTTTAATGTAATCAATATGACTTAACATATTATCGGTTCCATATCCGGCCTGTAAAAAAAGAATTACGCCATCCCCCTCTCCTGTATATTCTTGATCGCAATCAACAGTCCCTTTAGAGACAAAAATCCCTCCCTCCTCTTTCAAAAATACTTCAACTGTTGCGTTTGCTACCACTGTTCTGTCAACTTGAAACCTCCATGTTTGCCATGCTGCTGTCGCATTGCTCTTAATAATAGCTGACCCAATTTCCGTTTTAGCACCAAGCGCTTTATATATAAACATTCCTTCAGAACAAAACTCAATTTGAAAGCGCCAAGCTGCTAGCGAATATTCTATTTTCGCATAATCAGCATTAGCAAATGTTCCAAGAGCATCAAAATATGTTTTAATTTCTAAAGTAAAAGTATTTGGCGGGCTTGCTATTGTTCTCTTTCTTTTTGCTAACCCATTCCCCGCTGCACCTAAATTTGTATCAAACCTAAATTGTCCATCTGGACTAACTTCCGATACACTATTAATAGTATCACCATCCGTCCAATCCGATATGTCAGAACAATCTTCATCTAACAGGTTTGCCGTCAATCCCGCACTCTGAGCAACCAGACATTCATAAGTCTTATGCACATTCGCAACCGAAGTCGCCACCATCACCGTATCGCCAACCGCATAGGCAGTGCCCGCAGACCATTCCTGCAGGTCCGCTTCCGGCACATTCGATCCCGTAAATATCGTATCGTTTATTGCTATTGGAGATATTACATTAAATGACATTTTTTGCTCCTCTAACTACGAACAGGTGGCGTGCCGTCATCGTTCCATTGTTCAAGATATTGCAAAAACTTAGCCGATTTCTGCGTATTAGCGGCGATTTGATAATTACCTGCACCTAATTCGGCACGTAACTCCCTTATTTCATGCAATAAAGCATCATTATTTAATAAAGATTTACTATCTTTATTGCTATAAATCCAGCTTGGCCCAGTATATTCAATCTCTGGCCCAGATTCTCCTACTATTCGATATCCACCTGCAAACGAACCACCATCAGCATAAGAAGGAAGCCCAGCCAACGCTCTTTGATATGCAAGATTTGTAGAATATTGTTCAGGACTAATTCGTCCCCTTGCTTCCTCAAGATATTTATAATAAGTATCCGCCGAATCCGACATTTTCATTAACGATACATAGGCGTTTTGACCAGCTTCGGTAGTTAAGTTCAACGATTCTACCAACGACCGATATCCTGCACGTTGATTCGGCAATGAATATCCATACGCAATCATCATGGTGGTTAAACTGGATTTTAAATCTGCCTGCTTTTCGACATCGCTAAAAAACTTGTCATAGTAGGTCTGCATGGATTCTGTGAGTTTATCGAGTCCGCCGGCGACGGTGATTAGGGCTTCGGATAAATCAACAGTCGCTGATATTGCATTTTGGTTAGTCATCTCAAGAATATCAGTTACGGCTTTCAAATCAATATAAAGCCGCATTACTGTTTCTGCCGCCGCCTCGTTGGTTTTGATGTATTTATTGATGAACTCATCCCCAAAGATACTACGTGCCGCTATGTCTTCAACTCTGGACACGGCGGACATTATCGCTGTTTGTATCTTTTCGGGGGTGTCAGCACCCAAGAGGCTTATGTCGCCCATATTGAGAAAGGCATCGGTGATTACTTGTTTGGCTTTAGTTGCATCTCCACCAAGTCCCTGAGCAACATCACGGAACATTGTGGATATCGTTGTTGATAAACCATTTGGGCCATAGAAGAACGCTACCAAGGCCGAAATAGAGGCGCCCTGATTGCGGGTAGTATAAGGATCGCTACCACCGAAACCCCAAGACGAATTAACTCCAGCAGTATAAACCTCATTGTAAGGCGCAACGGCACCGCCCTGAACATTTATTCCTGATGCCGTTAGTGTTTGTGAGCCACCACTGCCCCCCATTAGAAAAGAACCAATACTCCCAAGAATATTTCCTACGAATGGAATATTTGTTATAGCTTCAGATAACTTACCTCCAAACAACTTATCAATTACCAGTCCCGGAAGACCAAAGGCAACCAATGCAGCACCCCCTCCCATGCTCGTACCAACACTTAATTGCCCACCAGTAGTATTGCCTATTCCGCCTAACACAACCTGTTTCACAATCCCCGTAATATTCGCGTTCAGTTGCTTCATATTCTCGTAAATGCCAGTTAAAGTATGCTTCTGAAGGTCATAGGTATCTTCTAACAGTTTCCATGTATTACCGATGGATTCGGAACCTTGGTTATTCGCACCGCCGAGAACTGTGGTGTTTTGACCGTAAGCAGGGCCAGATGCAATTGCACTACTGCCACCACCAAATCCACCAACAACGCTGACCGCACTCAAGACACCTGCGACAATAGCCATCATTGCCGCTATCCGGGCAAAGGCCGTATAGGGGTCGCCTGCTCCTTGAGTTAGTACCGCCTCCGCCGCTGTAAGTTGCAATGATGCCGCTTTTTTGGCCATAGCCACCGAATAAGCCGCATTCTGTGCCACCATAAAGGAAAGCAGTTGTACATTCTTGACGACTTCCATCGCTATCTCGGCAAGTTGAATCCCTTTTTTCCATTCAGCCAAGCGAGCGTATTCAGAGGAGTCTTTCTCATACATAGACATCGCGGCATCGAGGATTTTACCCATATTGGTTATGGTGTCCTTGGTGTATTTATTGTCGTAATCGAACTTCTCCTCTATCCCCCTGAGATTTTCACGGGTCAGCATGTCCCGTTGAGTTTGTATCCATTTTAAGGTAGCAACTTCTTCCTCACCCTTAGCCTTCTTTAACGCAGCCTCTTTCTCGATCCAGTTAAGTTTTGCATTGCGGTATTGTTCTTCCATCCCACGAATATCATTATAGAACGTGACCATCCTCCGGGCTTCGTCGACTTCTTTTTGGGGGCGGGCGATATCGTCTTTTTCAGCCTTAAATATCGATTCCCTTTCCGCAATGGCATCCTTTATTCGTTCTGCATCTCGCAACTCATAATATTCAATTAACGCCTGTACATCACCCTTTAACGCTTGTACATCACCCTTAATGGCGTCCTCCTCAAGTTTTTTCCTGATTGAGTCAATTTCTTTGAGACGTTTTTGCTCATTGTCGTACCAGGCAATAGTGGCTTTATTTTCTTCTTTCTTTTGCCATTCATTAAATTTGGCGAGGGCTGTCTGCCGTTCCGATATGGCAGCTTGTTCTACTTGCGTTCCCGCCCATCCCTCAGCAATACGTTTTTGTTTTTTCGATTCTATCCGCAACAGGTCTTTCTCATAGGCAGACTTGCCGATTTCTTCACGTTCTAATTGAGATTTACGGATAATCTCGGTGACTTGCTTCTGGATATCTTCAGCTTTCTTGAGTGCTGCGAGTTCAGCCGTTGATGGACCAGGTTTGGACGGCAATGGACTTTTAGGATCAAAATCACCAGCAAGGTCTTTAGCAATTGTAGTATTAATAAGAACTAATTGTTGTTTTAATTGTGCAATCTTTTCTTCTGTTCCACCTATATCTTTAGATAACTCCGACTTGCTATAAGATTCCCATCCCTTAATTTCTGCTTTGAGAATTTCGGCGCGTTTTTTAAGTACATCAGTAGATATGGGGTTCATAAGTGCTTGCCATTTTTTCGCTAGAATTTCCACGCCCTCAGACCATGACTTCATTGCAGGGAGCATAGTTTCTATAATAACCTCACCAACTATCGCCTTGCTTTCAAACATAGCATTATTGAACCTGTTGATTGCAGCCTGCCCCTTCTCTGCCGCATCAACAGCAGCTTTCCCGTATGTTTTGTGGAGTTCTTCGGCTAACTTGGGCAACAACACATCTGCTTGAACATCGCCTGCTGCAACCATTTTATTTAATTCAGCAGTAGTTACACCCATTGCTTTTGCTGCCATCTGGAAAGCACCTGGGAGCCTATCGCCCAATTGGCGACGAAGTTCTTCCATACTTACAGTACCTTTAGAAATCATCTGAGAAAGAGCAAGGAAAATTCCATCTGCTTCAGCGGCGGGCATCTTCATCGCTGCAACGGCCTCAGATACGCCAGTGAATACTTTACGAGCCGCCTCACCTTCAAGCGTAGTGCCACGGGCCGAAACGGCAAATTTACTATAAGCCAATGCAGCAGTAGCCATATCCAATCCAAGACGTTTAGATTCTCCACGGATATAAACCATCGCTTCAGCAGTGCCATATAAAGAGCCAGTAATGGTATTGAGAGTGCTATTAATACGATCCATCTTCAAAGCAGCACCAACAAATTCAGTAACAATATATTGGATTGCAGAGCTTACCACATAATATGCTGCGTACCATCTCAATATACCCCTCATCATGGACGCCATCGACATCTCGTGCTCTCCGGTCATCTCCTTGTTCAGTTCTTTCAACTTCTCATTCTTGGCTCTCTCAATTCTAATCCAATCTTCAGAACTCCTGCCGACTATGGCTTGCTGGACGGTGGCGGCATTAGTGACATCGGATATGCGTTGCTTGACATCAGCTGCGGATTTCATACCGAGGGTAGTGTAATTCTTATCAGCGGCTTCTTGTGTTATCCTTGCAGTCTCCTTGGTAGCCTCAATTTGCATCAAACCTTGCGAACGGGTACGTTTAGCATTTTCGGCCCATGCCTCCGCTTTGGTGGCTTCCATCTTACTTTGCCACTCCCTTTCGGTCATAATACCTGCGGCTTTTTCTTCTTGGAGGGTACGGGTGCGCTTGGCGTTCATCTCTGCGGCATCTATCTGCATCAGACCTTGCGCTCGTATCTTTTCAGCAGTTGCGGTTGCGGACGCTAATCTCTTTGCATCATTGGCTATTTGAACAGCGTTGAGTTCGTTATTTAATGCTATCAATTTAACATTGGTAGCCGCTTCTACAGCAAGACGTTCTTGGTCATTCTTAAACCCAATAACTTTTATGGCTTCAAAAGAAGCAATAACAGCCGCTTTCTGAGCTTCAATCGCAGCATGAGACCTAATCCCTAATGTCTCAAAAAGTGGATTATTCGCCATTTGCTGATTAGCAGCATTGATTGTTGTCACCATCGCCGCATACGACCGCTCAACTTCAGCAAGTGATGATTTCGCAGATAGACCAATTTTACGAAAAGCTAATTCAGCCCTTGTTGCCATTGCAGCATAGATTTGGTCGGAAGTAACACCTAACCGCTGGAAATTAGCATTTATAGTTGACGCTGCTTCTTTTGATTCAGCAAGTATCTTTTGTTGGGCTTTAGTGTAAGCGGCGGTCTCTAAGTCAAGGGACACGACCATCGTGCCCACGGGTTTTTTAGCCATTACTTCACCCCTCGCGGCCCACCGCCATTCTCACAGATGGAAATAATTTCACTCTCTGATTCTTTTATGGCTGGACGGAAAAAGGATTTCTTGCCACCTTTCCATCCTCCATGACCGTATTCGAGTTGTAATGCCCACCACGGGTCATATGCACCAGCCATCACCCAGATATTTTTCACCGCTGGGTTTTTTGACCGAACGGTACGGATGGTGTTCACCATTTCCTTGTGATATCGCGCTGTGTATGATGCCGTGTTGCCTGTTGCATAGGGGCCATGCTCTTTCCACCTTTCACCGGCCAGTGAATTGGCCTTCCCTCTTGCTGATGCAATACTTGCTTTCAGTTTTACCCTTGCCAAATTACGAATTACATCAGCAGCGGATTCAACACGGTTAAGTGCATCATGGAAAAATTCAGTATCCCATTTTGATAAGTCGAGATTGAATTTGACTGCCATCACTACCCCTCGCTATCCCGCTTCTTCTGTTGAGAAAAATGCCATGCTCTCGAAATCTTGGTGAAGCATCCCCACTCGTCCTTTATCCCGCCCGGAAACTTCTCTATCGCTTTCCAAATGGCTAAATGGTTAAGATCTATTTCTATATCTTGTTCGCCGTTCCACCTACATTCACACTGACCGCGTACCATCTGGAAAATTCGAGCAGCCTCTTCGTTTTCCACCATTAGCTCAACTCGACATAATTCACCCAATTCACAGATAGGCGTGGTCGGCGGCTTCCTTTCTGAGTGCATTTCCCGGCATTGGTCGCATCTGGTCAGCACCCTTTCATTTGGTGTCCCCGCATCAAGGACTACTCTTGATTGGGCTTCGAGTTCACAAAATTCAATCCAGTCACAGAGTTTTTTGTTTCCTTCTCCTCCATCTCAACTTGCTGACTATCAACTTTCTGCTGGCAATCGGCAAAGAATCGGTCGAAGAAATCAAATGCCATGAGGCCGAGTTTCACTTCTCTTATACATGGATACAATTCGCGAGTTGTCTTGTTCTTGAATCCCTTAAGGCCGGTAATGGCATAATCAAAGGCATCATCCCGTTCGGCCCTGGCTTCTTCTACGCTCAATTCCTTGAACTGGGTATGAGGTTCGTAAGCACGGGATTTAGGGTGTACCTTCCAGATAGTTTCTTTCTCACGCTTGGCAATCCGTTCCTCAAAGAAAGGTTTCATGCTGCGGATTTTGACTTCATGACCTTCTATGGGTTCGCTCCATATAATGTCGCCATTATTCGGGTCAATTTCCGACATCCGGAATTGGAACCACGTACCTTCTTTGGAACCACTTATATCTATAAACATAAATCATACTTACTTTCTGCCCGCAGGCGGTTAAAATGGGGAATCCGGCCTATCCTTCATCCCCATCGGGTTACACCAAATACATGAATGCACCGCTGACCTTGCCTTCAAAACTGGTCTTCGCTGCCCCATTACGGTCTGCTTCCACCTTGCCCGCTGAAGTCATCAGAATATTTCCTGAAGTACCTATCGTTAGATAAGATGTAGAGTTGATCCAGAACCGGATTCCTGAAGTGGTAGAATTGATGAGTTTCGTACCGTTGTTGACACAGTTATTAAGCGTAAGCTGCTCCGGATCAGTTGGATCATAGGCCACATCCGTAAGACTGATAGTCCCACCATCCGCTGATCCGAACTCAAAAATATCGATATCAACACCGAATTCACTGACATCGACCGTTTTTCTCACTGCACCACTGATTGAATACTTCCCCGCGCCAAGAATTTTCGACGTGGCACCGAGTGTCACCTTCTGAAAGCTCCCCGTTAAAGTTGCCGCCCTACCTGTTGCTGCACCCATGATACTTACCTCCTTGTTGATTCGGGGGCAATAAAAAAACCCCACGAAATTAGATTGTTATGTATCTAACCTCGGTGGGGCTTGGTAGCAGCGACCGACTATCCAGATTGTGCGTCTTTCGAGGGGCAATCTGAAAGCTATATGTTTCTACTTTACTTCTATTTTATTAAATCTTCAAGCAATTTTATCAACATTTTTGCAACTCGGATAATCGCTTGACAGATTTTCTTGCTGTCTTCGTTTAGCATTTATGCCGCCTTGTCGTTCTCAAGAGACTTCCTTGCCGCTTCCGTCTTCATTGCTTTATACAAATCATGCGTCGCCTCTGTTATGACCATTGTCGCGAGGTGCCCGATTTCAATAGAGGTATCAACGTAAATATCGTATCCCGCCACCTTCAAATCTTGAGCGAAGCCTATATCTTCGCCAATAATCATCCCGTTTTCCGGGTTCTTCTGGAACTTGAACCACGGGTAAGGGAGTTTGCGGAAAACATCCATGTCGTAGAGAATGCAACCCGTCCCGGTGGCGTCAACGGAGACTAATTCTCCCGGCTTGTAGTCGTCTATCGGCTGATAACCTTCATCGGTGATCCGCATCATAATCGGGTCGAACGGGGGATATCTGCGGCAAACTTTCCCCCCTACCACCGGCAACCTGTGGGACATGAGTTTCGTGATGGTATCCACCGGGTATATTTGGTCAACATCGCACATTAAAAGACTTGTCGCACCTTCCAAAAGAGCCTTCTCCACTATGTCGTTACGTAAGGTATCCAAAGGGCCGTTATCCGCATGTATGAAGGTAAAACTCGGCTTCTCCATCAACACAAATGAGTAGAAAAAGCTCGACGGTATATGAGGAAAGTCGCATGGGATTCCTATTGCTAAGTGGGAATTACTAATCTTCATTGTCATCCTTTCTTTTTGCCGATATTTTCTTCTCTTCCACCTTCTTGACTGGTTGTGCTACTTCCGCCTTCTTCCCCACACAACTCACCAGATACCACGGGAGGGTATAATCACTGTCAGTGCCGAGAAGTTCAAATCCCGCATCGGTGATGATTTTCTCTAATTGCTCCGGCTCGAAATTTCCTACCCAAATCGGATAATCATGCCGTGGCCCGCGCGAAGGGACAATGATACAGACAATCCCACCAGGTTTCAGAACCCTCATTATCTGAGTCATCAGGCCGGGGATATCAGCAACGTGCTCAAGCGTCTGGCCAGAAATAACGGCATCAACATTTTTGATTTTCTCCCATTCAGGGGAACCCATAAGCACATCCACATTCGGGCCTGCGAGAATATCTACTCCGGTATATTCCCCAGTGAACAGGCTCTTGTACGTTCCGTTAATGTCGTAGCTCCCCACGTCCACCACAGTTTTGTCACTGAGGCCATATTTATCGACAACCGTTTTCATCATGTTCATTGATATCTGATCCATTATACTACCTCCTTGGTTACTTTTGCTATTACATGAAGATGAATAACCCCTCTCCCGGAATCTATATTTTGCATAGATTCAATATTGAAATTTGCTTTTGTTCCATATAAATCTCTTGTTGCTTTGTCAGAATAATATAACCATGAGTTCTTTACCCAAAACGATAGATGAAATGGGTCTTGAAATGCTGCTTGACCGGATTCTGCATCGGGCGTGCAAGATTCAAAAATTCCATTAGATTTTAGAATTCGGTAGATTTCCTCGATTACTTGGTGAGTTTTACCGAGAGGAATATGTTCCAATATATCATGCGCCCTTATGTAATCAACCGAATTATCTTCAAATGGCAATGGCTGAGTAATATCGCAAATCAAATCAGGATTAACTTCTGGCCGGTTGTCAATGTTGATATATCCTTCTTGTGGTCGATAACCAGAACCAAGGTTTAATTTTATTTCATTAGGATTGATAGAAGCGGATGGGGATTTGATTTCTTGTATAAATACTTTCTTACCCCACTTTGATTCTAAATGACGGTCGTTACGATCGCAGATTGCTTTATAATTCACCTGTTTTGTCCTCACCAACTCCTTGAAAGTTTGACTGCCTTCGTGGTGGATATAAACATCCTTCGCTATTCCTATCCTGTATCCTCGTTTCCGAGCGTTCAAGCAGAAATCAAGTTCTTCCCCTGAACACGGCCATAATGATTCATCGAAGGGGCCGATCTCTTCCCAGAGTGACTTCTTGAAGGCCATACAGAAACCAATAATCCAGTTGACCTCTTGCGACTCACCCACGTGACCTGCTGCCCATTCATTCGCCCGTAAATTAAGCTCCTTCTCATCTTGATAAACAGGGATAGTTACTTGCTGCAACCCGGTGCAGTAATTAGTCATAGGGCCTACGATGGAATATGAATCAAGATGAGCAAGGAGCCTTGTTGCCCACCCCTGGGTGCAGATGCAGTCGTTATTGAGTAATACAATCACTTCACCTTTTGCGGCTTTTATTCCCTGATTCACCGCCACGGGAAAACCGAGATTTGTTTCGTTGCGGATAGTTTTATAGTCCACACCATCTATTTCAATTATGTCATCATTCACTTTGAAAAAGGACGGAGTTGATCCGTTGTCCACAAGATTG
>ERZ1292632.2603-Hain-H43-01um-R2-2603-length-14827-cov-4_pt1 | contig 13148 bp, 22 predicted proteins | sample MGYA00564407_ERZ1292632 | MGnify/ENA primary metagenome ERZ1292632 (study PRJEB36523, sample SAMEA6512637) | groundwater metagenome | collected 2019-01-08 | study: AquaDiva: Metagenomics assemblies of 32 groundwater samples
GCCCAGCCGGAACGATGTCCTTCGCCGTCAACCCAGCCGATTGTACCCGGCGCCGGCGTGATGCCCCGCGCGAAGATTCCGCCCGTGACAGACTTGCCGCCGCCCACGAGGCCGAAAAAACCGAAGCGGATGCTGGTCGATGAGATCGCCAGCGGCTCAACTTTGAGAGCCGCCTTGAAATCTTCAATTTGTTGTTTCCAGTTCATCGTCAATTCGGGTTGCACAGGTCCGCATCCGGCCTGGCTTCCGCCACGGCGGGCAGGCTCTCCATGACCGCCTGCTCACGCCACGGTTTTGGATTGATGACGGTCCAGCCGTCGTGACTGTCCGGCCCGGTTTCATAGTCTGGCCAGTGCCCGGTTTTGAGACATTGACAGTAACGCGCCATTTGACTCTGCCACCAGACACCGGCCATATTCAAAAGTTCAGCGCCCAGCACGCGCCGCCCGGTCTGGTAGGGCGGTTCGTTCTCGCTGATGACGTGTAAAAATAGGTGGCGCTTCTGGACGCCGGGCACGGCGTTATACAGCGCCAGAGCCAGCGAACCCTGAACATGGTATCCCCCATCAAAACAGATGCCTTCCCAGGCCCACGGCGACGCATTGCGAGCCGTTTTCAAGTCCGCCAGGCTTTCACCCATCCATCCGTTGCCGGCGGCCGGAACGATGTCGATCAGGGTCTTGATCGGGACGATCAACCCGGTCGCCTGGTCCTGCCACTGACCGCGCACCCAGACCTGATACTGCGCACCCTCGAGTACGGCCGCGATTCTCGCATCGTCCCTCAGCCGCTGGGCGGCCAGCCGCAGCGCGTTGAAAACTTCCACCTTAAAACATAGCTTCCCGGCTTCCTCGGCCTGCTGATTCCAGGCTTTGCAAAAGGTCGCGTTGTTGTTCCAAGGTTTCTCCGTTCGCGGATCGGCTTTTGTCGGCTCGCACGGGTAGGTCTCCGGGTACACAGCCAGCCGGTCCTCCACCCGCGATTCGTCCAGCGTCAGGCAGTCCAGCGCCGTTCCCCAGTCCTGCGCCTTGGTGCCCAACTCAGCGGCCGCGCTTTCCTCGGTCGCGAGCCACTTAACAGGACAGGCCCCGAATTGAACCAGCCCGCTCCGGGTCTGCTCATAAGCCGGATCGCCCCGGACCACCCTCCCGGTCCCCCGGCAGCGTTTGCAACCCGTCCGATTCTCGCCGCCGCCGCATTCCGGGCAGGCCGGCTGCAACAGGTATTCCCGCACGTCGGCGCCCATCGCTGCAATTTCAGCATTGGTTATCATTTGTCAGTTGCCCCGGTGCGCCGGTCCTCGCTCGTGATGGTCCCGATTAAGTCCGCGACGCTGGCGAGCGCACTCAGGGCAAAATCCGGTGCCTTTGACCACGCCAGAGCATTGCCGCAAATCATCGGCCATGCGGCCTGCATCATCAAAAAATCTCCCGCATTCGATGCAGCGATAGCAATACGAGTATCCGATGATGAGCGACGAAAGGATGATTATTATCAATCCTGCTCCGGACAAGAGTGCGAAAACGATGGCAAGAGTTTTCATGGGTTTAGGTAATACTTCTCGCGTGCTGCGTGAAACGCGACCGCGGCAACATTAACCGCTGGGGTTCGCAACAGAGTATCTTTCATCTCCTCTGGGAGAGAAGTCCACCAAGCAAAGAACTCGCCTTTTTTCAGCCGTTGGGTGGGGGCAGGTGCGGCGTTAAAGGGTTTGATCTCAGTCTCCAGTGCTGCCCGCGCCTTCTTTATGCTCCCGTGTTCCGAGCCGTCCCGCAGAAAGAAGAACCGCCGGGCATTGCAGTCCGGGTATTCCCGCAGGTGGTCAACCAGCCCCAGCATTTCCCGCAACGCATTACGAAGTTCTGCCGCGTGTTGTTTGTTTTTCATAACGCTCCCAAACACGCATTGCTCGCCGCGCTCCCGCGCACTTCATGCGGTCGCAGGGAACGTTCGCGGATGGCTCGGAAGTCAATCACCCAGCCAGTACCCTCACAGTTCGGGCAATTGTCGCGCTGTTGGCCGCGCTTGCATGTGCAAGGTTGGCCTGTTTTCGGTTGGTATTCGTTGTTTTTCATAAAGTCAGTGCCGGGGACCCGCCCCGGCTCGGTTTTGACAGATGACCCCAAGGCCACCCGCCGAAAGGGTTTACGATATAGCCACGACTTTTTCCGGTTGCGAATAGTAGTTTCGGATGACAGCCACCGGCACGTTCCCGAACGTACCTGGTGACACGAGATGTCCTTCCGCTCCAAATTCTGCGAACGTTTTTCCTGCCACAAAATCCGGCTCGTTAATCATTTTCACACCCTCTGGGAGTTGACCCGTACCAGCGGATTTGTTGTCGCTGTCGTTCCAGCGGTCGTAGCCGCAATTAACCTTTTGGAAAAGGAGCGATGTTGCAATTGTGGTTTTCATTTTGTCTTTCTACCGGGGTAGTCCGCCCGGCTCGGTTGGTTTCACGCAATCCGTTGTCTCTCTTCACGAAGCAGCTCTGCAAGAATATCATCCATTTGCCGCATCGTTGGTCCGCTGATTCTCGCCCTGTCTCCAGGTAGATCATCGCCCATTGCCCAGCCAATGAGCGCGTTGGCGCAATCCTGCGGTGAGAGTCCCTCGGCTCGTAATTCGTGCCACGCAGATGTAATTTGTTTTTTCATAGATTTTGCGCCGGGGTAAGCCGCCCCGGCTCGGTTTTGACAGATGCCACACGGCACCCGCCGAAAGTTAATCCTCGATTTCGATTTCGATTTCGACGGCGGCCTCGGCGATTTCCTCGCCAGCCTCGCGCCCGTAGGTTTTCGGACTGTTCTCGGTGCGAAAGCCGTCCTCCTCGTATTCCAGGCCAGCAGTTTCAGCAGCGGATTTCCACGCCTCGATTTCGCTGGTGTAGCCAGTCGGCGGTGCCGGCCGGTTGATGGGCGTTTCCCATCCAGCTACCATCTCGGCAATGTCGCGGCGGAGGCGATTCGCAGCCCGCTCGGCATCACTTTTTCGCGTAAAAATATCTCGGCATGGAAGACCGAGCGTCTCAAATGTCTGGCTGACTATGTAGTTTTTCATCTGTCAAATATCGGTTTGTCCCGACGTAGTGGCCAGTTGGTTCGCGCTCGCCAGCCGCGCTCTGCTCCGCTCCGCTCTCCCCTGACACCCTGTCACCCGGTTGACTCTCAGTCGCGTTCCTACTCACCGTTGAACGGTCTCGGTTCCGTCAGACTGCTCGTCATTCACTGCACCCAACCTCCTGCAACTGTCCCAAATCTACACTGAAAGCCGCTTCCTGTCCACAACTATTTGCATTTATTTTCGAGAGCCACCAAACCCGCATGAACATTGATCGGAACGATCATTAAGTACACTGGTTACGCTCATAAGTTCACTCTTTTGCAAGCTTTTTGGTGGTGTTTTTCTCCCGTTTCAACCTGAGACATTCCCGCGCAAATGCGGATGTTCTCCTCAGTACGCGCCGCCGCCTCGGGGTCATAGTCGCCCCGCCCCGTCTCCCGATCTCCCGCATATACCCTGTAATTTTTTCGTCAAGCATGGAACCAGAATCCCACAGCGACCGCTCTAGGTCAAGCTCAAAGCCGTCTCCTGAAAATAAGGTGTTGACAACTCAAAGCCGCTATGAGAGAATACGAAGAGTCGGAGATAAACCCGACAGAACCAAATCAAATTATGAAAGCAACTATCGAAGGCACAGACCTGGTCATCAGAATCCCCATGTCAACCCCACGCCCGAGCGCATCCGGTAAGACGCTCGTGTGCGCGAGCACGAATGGCAACGTCAAAACGGATTTGCTGGTGGGCGGGAAGCCGCTGACCATCGGCCTGAACGCCTATATCTCTAAGTGAGCCAACCGGCCCGGTGACAGCGGGCCTCCAAATCATGAAAACAACACCCGCAATCAAAATCCTCCATTCGCCCATCGCTGAATGGCCACAAAAAATTCACAACACAAAAGCAGACTTGCAGGACATAGAAACGGAACTGTCCGGCATAATTCAGAGATCCATATTGCTCCATGATTACGTCTCGTATCGCTACAATACGGGAGGCGGCGATCAGGGACATAGCCAGAGTGCAAAGCACGCGAATAAAGCTCTCCTTAGAGTCCGTACCGCAATGGGTTATTCCTATCCCAAAAATCTGCCAATGAGTATTCAGCCATGAAAAATTCTTCCTTCGGCCAATGGCTCCTGACCTTCCTGGACGAAAAGGGGATTGATCTCGAGTACGTCCTCAATGTCCCCGGGCCGTCCGGTGACAACCACATGCCGGTTGCGTGCCTGGTGGACGCAATTCTCCAAGCGTCGCCGTCTGAACAAATCGACATCAAGTGCATGATCGTCAGGATCGACTATTGCAACGGTGACGTTGTGAAATATTTGTGTCACCTGGCCCGCGCCATCGCCATCTAATCACAACCATGACTAAACTCTCCTCCCCAGTCACCCGCGAGACGGTCAAGACCTACGCCGCCCGGCGCCAAGCCCGCCGTCGATTCATCGCTGCCAACTCGATCCCATGAAAACCCGTGATTTGCTCCTCTCCGTGTGCGCCTGTCATGTGCGTTATTCGCAGCTTAAAGACGGGACTTGGTTCATTTGGCCGCCTGACGACGAAACTGCGAGGACTGTCTGCCGCGCTATCCTCGATAGCGGAATGGTCCGCCACGGTGATTCAGGCTGGTTCCGCCTGCGCCAGTTGGGCCTGGTCAGTTTTCATTTTCAGCTCCGCCTGCGCCGAACCTGCATCCGTATAATTCAGCCTGCCATTCATCCCAATGACCAATTCAGCAACCTCGATACCATGCCGGAAGCCCCTTGAACGCCGAATAGTCCGCCCTGCCCGCCGCCCCTTTCCCCTTGCCTTTCCTCGCTCACCAGTTACTTTGTCACCGTGCCGCTCTTCACTTCCGCCAATGCTCGCGCTATGGCCGCGCTCTCCGCCCAAAAATGCCGAGAACGTGCCGCAATGCTCGAGCGCCTCAAAGTCGAACGCCTCCTCATCCTTCAAGCTCCGCCTCTCCCACCGCCCTGCCCGCCGCCAGTCCCGCCTCCACCTCCACCGAATCATACGCCTGAATGTGCGCGCTTGCGTCGCCACCTGGACCAAATCGACAAGCTCCTCAGTCGCCACATCGCCGCCGAACCTGTTGACGCGCAAGCCATTGCCCGACTCGCTGATGCCAGGTGCACGATCCACCTGCAGTGGTGCCGACTGGCCCAGGTGCCCAATCCCGGGACAGTCCGCCCGGAACCCGCCCGCCGGCGTCAGGAGCCTCTGCCCGGCGTCGAGATGCCGATTTAGGCAAATATTTGGGCAAATCACATAGGCATTGCTAGTAACGTATTGAAGATCAACGACCATGCATAGGTTTGTAAAACCAACGAACCGTCCACCTGATGATTCGTGCTGGTGCTGGTGCTGTGGGATGAAGACGAAGAAAAAATCCACCCAGTGGGCAGACGAAGTCGAAGGGGGTGGGGAGGGGGTTTTCGAGGCCGGGTAGGTTGAGCGTAGGGGACCCCTTTTTGCGACGCCCTATTTTTTGGGAGAAACTGGATGGAGAGTGCGATTTTCTCAGATATGCATCTGCATCTGCTTCTCGTGACAAAACGGGACAAGTCAACCGTGTCAAAAAAGTCATTGACATTATATTTTTCTGGTGAGATAAGGGGGAGAATGAATAATGAATGGAAGATCAAGCCTGCGTTTGGAATTCCCGACGGATATACTTGCAGGCATGTGGTTTGGATCGAAGGGAAAAGGCAAGAAATCGCGGTGATTGGCGGCGAATTGAGTTTCAAGAGCGATTCGGGTTTGGGTGGACCTGGAACGTTGGAATTGTCGGAGAGTTTGGACTGGGTGCAAGAGACGGTTGAGAGAATACGCGCAGAGTGCGCAGAAATGGAGTGACTGATGTATGCGAAGATATTTGCACAGATATTCGATTCGAGCATAGCAGAGAACTACGAAGTTAGGCACGTATTCGAGGATTTGTTAAAACTATCGGACCAGCATGGGATTGTGGATATGACAGAGGAGGCGATAGCGAGGCGTGCGAACTGTCCGTTGAAGAAGATTCAGTTTGGCATACGCGAACTTCTCAAACCCGATCCGCGAAGCAGGTCGCGGGAAGAGGAAGGGCGGCGGCTTATTCCTTTGAACTCCGGGCGGTGCTGGGGCTGGCAGATCGTGAACTACGAGCATTATCGGGGTTTGCAAAACGAGGAGGCACGGCGGGCGTACAACAGGGACGCGAAGCGACGGGAGCGAGCGAGAAAGGCACGGAGTTTCGGCAAGCCGTTGCCCGGGGAGGTTGTGGAAGTGGCGAAGTATGGGGCGGGAGAGGCGAGCGCGTGTGACGTGGGGGTGGAGATATGAACGCACTTGAGAATTACATTCTTACGAACGAACTGGACGAGGGGATCGTGATGAACGCTTTACAGGAAGATGGGGTGGTGAGCGACGAATGCGTGGCCGCGCGGGACGTAGCGGACAGGGATTGCACTAAGGCGATCAAGTTTCTGATCGAGAACGGCCTGGGTGAATGAAAATTGGACATTATGGAAGAGGCACGATGAACGTGAACGACGAAATTAAAGAGAGGATCATAGAGGTCATGGGTCATCTTCCGATAGCCGACCAAGGGCAACAGGTGATGCAAAGGCTTCGTGATGGATATGTGTGGGTCGTGAGGACGGAAGGAAAAGCAATCAAATCTTCTCGTTTCTTCGTTCCAACTGTGTGGGGCGGGGGACGGTGAGAGGACAAAAAACAACGCCCCGGAGCTTTTGCGGGCCAGGGCGTTGACCATGAAAACCAACAACGATGGGAAGGTAGGCCGTTAGGTGGTGGGCGTCAAGGTCCGATTAATCAGCATGCGATTCATCCCTGGCGTCGAGACGTTTTTGCTGGGCGGCGGCGGCTTGATCGAGACGGGCTTGGTTGGAGGCATGGGCGTCGTTCTGGCGTGATTCGTCGGCCAGAAATGATTTCTGTTTGATCTGGTGATCGAGTTGGGCGGCGGCCGCGTCGGTTTGCAGTTTTGCCTGGGTGGTTTGCTGGAGGGCTGCGATGTGGGCCTGGGATTCGGCGATCGCAGCAGTGGCCGCGGCCGCTTCGGGGTTCGTGGGCGGCTGGATTTCTTGGGAGAGGTCTTGCACGGTTTTCATCAGTTTTTTCAGGTCAGTCTGGAATTTCTTGGCCAAGGGTGCCTGGGCTTCATCCTGGGCGAACTGTTGGATCAGGCCCTGCAGGTGTTGGGCGACGGTTTGCAGGCCGATGATTTCCTGGGGGAGTGGGGGGGTGCCGGTTTGTTGAAGGCGAAGGGTGAGACCGGACATCAGGCCGAGCAGGACGGTGATTTGGTCAGGAAGATTGAGGCCGGGTTTGACGGGGACGGGGAGGCCCAGCATAAGAACGGCGAAGGAAGCGATGGCGAACTCAGTCGCGTGGGAGACTTTCGTTTCCTGGTCAAGGGGAACCAGGTGCAGGGCCTTGCGCGGATCTCCGCTGACGACCGCCACGGCCTGATGCAGGACTTCCTGTTGGGCCTGGGGATTCATCAGGGGTCGAAGTTCCATCATTTGCTTGGACTGAACCATTTCCATCGTGGGATTGCCGAGGCCCATGGGGATTTCCGGTTCAATGTCCCAATGCTCTTCGTTGACGTATTCAGAGGGGATTCCAGAGCGTTGGCATTCTCTTTGAAACTTGATGGCGTCCGGATCGGATGATTTTCGCAGGGAAAGGCGGCGGCATTGTTCGCGGTAGTGAAACTGTTCCTGAAAGATAAAGACGGTGATGATGCCATTGAGCATGGCGGTGACCTGGGAGAGCTTGACGGAAGTCTCGAAAGCGGTTTGTTCCTTTTGGGTGCCCGTATCGGATTGCTGGGTGTAGGAGGAGGACGCTTCGTTCATTAACTGTTTGAATTGCGCCATCAGGGTTGTCCAAAATTGTTGGTTGATCTGGTGCCGTTCATTTTGGGGAACGATGGACACGCCGGGCGGCATAATGGTTCTGTCCGCCAGGTTGATTTCGAGGGCGCGGGCGCGGTCGGCAGGATCGGCGCAACGCAGCCAGATGTTGAAAGACTCGAAGAGGTACTGCAATCCACGGCACCGGACGAGATTGGTCCAGAAACAAGGTTCCATGAGCATGAATCCCAAAGATCGAACGGCGTGGATTTTGGCTGGGGCCGTGGTCGAAAGGTCCCCGATCTGGGCTTGGAAAAGGTGTTCAAGTTTTTCGGCGGCCGGTTTTTTTGACTCGAACAAGAACTCGGACGGGTCAGGAACGCCCCGGCAATTTGCGTGGGGAACGACCAGCAGATACCAGCCGTTTTTCCCTTGATAGTAGAACCGCCACAGCGGGATGGTGGGAACGGCATCGGAAGAATGGAAGCCGGAATTTTGCTTGATCAACTCGGCCATTTTTTCCGGTTGCTCCCAAGTGGTGTCCGCGTCCTCGGTGTTCTGGGCGTGATATTCTTTGAGAATATTTTTCAGGGCGGGTTTGTTCCAGCCCGGCAGGGAATTTTCACCGAAGACTTTTTCGGACAATTCCCCTTCGGTATTGTGATCCAGGATGGCAAACCACATGAGGTTATCGAGAGACACGTGAGTATCTAGGGCAATGCGCACGTCGGCCAGGGGTATGAATTCAGAAAGCCAGTTCTCTTTATCTTTCCACAGGCGAAAGGCCAGGCCATGGGGAATGACAGACATGAACACGTCGCGTTGGAGAAAGAACCAGGACCGGGATTTCTTCAGGAGGCGGTTGATGGCGTTGGTGATGACCTGTTCCCACTCCATTTTGCGGGGTTCCGGGGCGCGCGGTATTTTGACTTTGAAAAAGGTGTTGGTGCGCTGAAAGGCGTTGGTGAACTGTTGGAGGGCGTGGGAAAATAGGACAGCCATTTCACCCCAATTGACATTGACGTAGAGGTTTTGTTCTTGGGCATTTTCCACGGTCAAAGGAGGCACGCCATTGGCGGAATCGTTGATGCGTGTTCTATTTTCACCCTGAGTTTTGGCGATGTCATCACCGGCTTGGATGGTTTGCAGGACTTTTTCGGGTGATTTGAAATTCATGGGATTCTTTGATTTAAGAGTTCACGCCGGATCCAGCAGTACTCAGGATAGTGGGCGAGTTGTTTGATGTCGGTATGACGCCGGATATGATCGAGCGGCACCCAAACTTTCAACTTCAGACAGCAACCACAGGCGCGGCACATGTGCAAGGTGTCTTCCCTGGGCAACTCAAGATCGAGTTTCTTTTTGAGTTCCAGTTGATGGCGGATGATGAGAGCAATGGCGTTCTGGCAGCGATCCCACCATCCTGGCTCACGGTTTTCGACGCAACAATTGTCCAGACAGGTGGCGCCGCGCCGCGCCGCCCTGGGTTCGGGGACGGTGTACCCGCCTTCGCCCAGCCAATCGGCGAGCAGATTCAGGCCCGTGCCGGTTTTGCGGAGTTCGTCCAGTAGGTTCATGCGATTTTTGCGCCACATCCCCGGCATCCCTTGGGGGCGGGCGTGAAGACTTGCTGGGCGGTTTTCTTGGTGTCGTAACACCACTGCTGGTTGTTGTTCAATCGGGCACAGGTGAAGGCCACTATGTCTTCCAGAACCTCCTGATCTTTGGCCCGTTCATAGCCATTGCCCGCTCGAAAATCGGCCACGCGCTGGATCAATGAACCGATGAGCGGGGTAGATTGGAACGGTTTGACGCGCTGGGGGTCTTGATACCAGAATTGGCCTGGAGGCACTTTATCGTAAGAAATAAGCGCGAACATGATGTTCTTTTACTCCTTCATCGGTGAACAAGCAACCGGGAACGAAGGGCGTCGCGCCATTCGTTTTGCCGATCTTCCAGGTTTACTTCGGCCTTTTTTGCCACGGCAAAGTCTTCGCCTAACCGCTGGATTTTGAACCCGCGCTGGCGCGCGCCTTCGACGGCGATGCATAACCAATCCATCAAATCAGGAGACTGGCCGATGCGCTCGATGGTGTCTTCTTTTTTCTCGACCTCGATTTTGTTGCCGGCCACCTCGTGATATTCCCGCATGGTCCCCTCCTGCATTACGTCTTCGGGCAGCTCCCGCATTTGGTCGCATTCAATGACGTACCGGACCGAGAACCAAAGTTCCGTGACCAGTTTGCTGTAATACTCGTCACAGGGGACAAGGAGGCTCTTGCCCTCACCTGATTTCTTGAAGAGGTCATGTCGGACCGGGCGCGTGGTGGGCCGGTCCCCAAAAGCAATCGGGACGGGAACCAGGCTGCCAAAGACGCGGGCGAAGGCGCTTCCCACGGTTCCGCGACCGGTTGAATCGTAGAAGATGTTGGTCGCCGGGATGTCCAGGGATTTGGTTTGTTTCCGGATGAACAGGGCAATCTGATCGTCCGGCTCGACATCCAAAAGCGTGTTGATGGGGATGATCCAGGGCGGATTGACCCGGATGATTTGCTGGCCGGTGTCGGCGGTGCCAAACTCGATCCAACCGCCTACGCAACGATCACCCCCGCCCCAGGCCGGGTCACAGGCGTAAATCCTTGTGCGCGGCGACCCTTCCCATGTGGCGCGCTCCAGGGCGTGATGTTGCCGGCAGAGTTGCACGGTGATGACCCTGTTGCCGATCATTCCGAAGCGCATGGCGCCAATGCACTGTTTTGAGTACTGCAGCGAGTCTATCCCCCAAAACTTGGCCACGGATTTGATCCCTTTCCACCCCACCAACCCCTCGAAATGCGTGGGTTCGTTCTCCGGGTAATCGAAATTGGGCGAGTCAGTTCCAATCAGGTTGACCGTTTGGCCGTTCTCGAATTTGTTTTGCCAGACGGTTGTCTTTTTCACTTCCCCAATGGATTCCCAGCCGGTCAGAGGCTCGGCGGCTTTGCTCAGGCAATCTTGAGGGTCGTGTTTGGGATTGCCGCTGCCAAGGATTTTGAGAAATTCCGAGTGCATCATCATGTTGGGAATGCATTCCAACATCGTGGGAGCCATGAATTGCAACTCGTCGGCCAAATAGATGATCCTCTTTTGCGCAATACCGCTCCACGTTCCAAGGCCCACCCAATTCCGGCCTTCAAAACAGGCCAGGCCCTTGATGCCCATCCTCATGTCCCTGGCTTTTTCGTCTTCGATGTTTTCCGTGGCAATCAGGTACTTGTGATCCACCGGGTAGCCTGCCAGATTTGGCCATCTCGATTTGGCCGCCTTCCACAGTTTCTTGATTTCACCGAAAACGGCCATGTTCAGCTTGTCGGTCGTGGTGGTAGAGACAAGGACAAGGGTTTCCCTCGGCCATAGCCAGTAGGAGATCAGGCAGAACTCAGCGGCATGGGACGTCTTCTGCGACGCGCCACATCCCAGCATGATGGTGACGCTGTTCCCGATAAAATTCCGATAAAGCAGGTCTGTCCAACGGTGCCGGTAGCGGTTGGGCCAGAGCAATTTCCTGGCGCGCATGTAGTGCTCGAACAAACCGAGTCCATACACGATCCCGTTCTTGGTTGTCCACTGGCCGCCATGCCGGATCATCTGGAATTCGATGTCCAGATCGTTGTAGGCGATGGGGAAGGAGATCCCGTAGCTGAGCCGAGTTTTGGCCATGATAATTTCCTCAAAGGTAGCCTGTCTCATAAATAAGAATAGGCAAAACTGATGTTGGGGGTGATAATCGGCTTGATGACCGCCTCTTCGTCACCTTATGACAGCGCCGCAACCGGAACAGGATGCCGGAACCAGCCGAAGACCGGAAGACGATGGGGCGCGCCCGGAACACGAGCAAAAACGAGCGTGAAAACCGAGTCGTTGGCAGTTGTAGAGCACGAGGTCGTTCCGGGCTTCGTCCGTCTTGATTCGCTCAAGGTTGTGCGCCTGACGAAAAGCGATGACCCGTTCAATTTGCCCGTCAATTTCATCTGTGCGGGAGAAGCGATGGCCGTTTTGTTCAAACAGAAATCCGCCTGGAATGTCGGCAGCGATTTTGCAGTCCACAACCCACCTTAAAACGAAAGATTGAATCATGCCAGCCACAAGCCCATGCGTCCCCTGTTGTTCTACTCCGTTGTCGGTAAACGTTCCCGGAACCGTTGGAGCCGGTGGACTTAATGGAGCCGCCGGCCAGAGTGCTTTCACGACGTTGACGGCCATTCTGACCTTGCCGGCAGCCGTCGGCGACACGGTGGCCGGCGTGGCGGTTGCCGATACCTCGTGGATGGCATACGGCCAGACTGTGATTGTCGGCGATGAAGGAGGGACAAAGTTCGCTGAATTCAAGGTCATGGCGATCAATAGCGCGATCTCGGTTGACCTCAAGCTTTTGGGGTACCCCGGGAGCGTCGCGCCGACCGGAACCTTGGCTTCTGGGGCTAGGGTGTCAGCATCCGGACAGTGGGGACTTCCGGCTCCGATCACCTCTTACAAAACCGCTCTCGCCTATAACGTGGCGGGCACTCTCATTGCTCTGGCGGCTATCACTGGCGGCCCGTCCGTGACCCTCACCCAAGCCGGGACCTACGTGATTTTTGCCTGCGCAAAAATTGACACCATCGCGGCAACGGCGAATGCTGATAAGACCACGGTGCAGTTGTTTCGGTCCAACAATACTCCGGCGGCCATTGCCAATTCCGACGCCTCAGCTATCTCAGTCGCTTACGCCACCGCGCCCACCACCATCGGAGTTGTGTCGTTGCCAGTCATCATTTATCCGACTCTCAACGCGAACGATAACATCGTCATGTACGCTGGTTGCACCACAACGCTTCACTCCACCATTACTGACGCCGACCTCGTTGCCGTGCGCATCTTTTGATGACCACCGGGTTTGAACCGCGCATTTTGATTGATGACCTGGGCAACTTCGCCAGCGGGGTTCATAGTGGCGTGGCCCCGGCGCTGTTGCCCAAGAATCAGATGGCTGGGGCGCTGAACGTGACCGTTCGGGGAACCTACGTCACGCACCGGCCACCGTTCAAAAAGGGGAGTTTGACGTTCGCAAATTTGACTGAGAAAGCCCTGTTCGAGAATGGGGTGTGGAAGGGGGGATGCTATTACAAGCCGGAAAACGCGGACGGAACCTTGCTGGCGTCCATTTCCGGGAAGTTGTTTCAACTGGTGTTGAACGGGGCGGG
>ERZ1292632.3083-Hain-H43-01um-R2-3083-length-13132-cov-4_pt1 | contig 13132 bp, 9 predicted proteins | sample MGYA00564407_ERZ1292632 | MGnify/ENA primary metagenome ERZ1292632 (study PRJEB36523, sample SAMEA6512637) | groundwater metagenome | collected 2019-01-08 | study: AquaDiva: Metagenomics assemblies of 32 groundwater samples
ATAATCTTTATAAGAGATAGTTACAGCCTCGAAGAATTGTGAAAGAGAAATTTGACTGCAAACCCCTTCTTCCAAAAAGCTCTGTTTCTCTCTTAAACCCCCCAATAGTAAAGGCGAGTCATCAAGAGAAATCATTGTTGTTTCTTCCTTGGGAGTTCCACGCCACCCCCCAGTGAGAGCTTGCATATTTCTTGTTATTTCATTTTGAACACTAGAAATGACGGCGCTGGTGGGGTTTGGGTTTTCTCTTTTTTCGTACCTTCTCCTCGCCTTCCATAAGCCAGTCATCCCCACGCAGATTCTCTCAGAAAAGCTTGGGCCAACAGGTATAGGATTCTTCGACCTCCCTGCCATCTTAACAACTAACCAGAGATATGCTTTGAGTAAATTGGCAAAAGCGACTTCCTCATCTCCTTCTGCTAAAAGAAGCTCATGTCTCTCTTCTCTACTAAGATTAGGAGTGGCCTTTTCTGGAGGAAAGGGCAGAATAATCTCCTCTCCTCGAACACACCTTGGTTTGAGTTCTACTCTCTCCATTTTTCTTAATAAAAAACACCCTAAAGCGGGTGTTTTAAATTTTACCTTAAAGAGATTAAAAAATTTTCAGCCAATTTATTTTTTCTGTCCATCTTCACCTCGGCTAAAAGGTAAATATTGTTCTGACAATTTCAAATTATTACATTTTTCACGGGTTGTCAAGAGGCAAATTACTTTCGGAAAAGAGGTAGAGTTCCCAGAAATGAGAAGGGAATCTCAAGTTCTTCTTGTTTTTCTCCTTGTTTTAAAACCGCCACCGCTCCAACAACCTCCGCTCCAGTCATTCTCATAAGTTCCGAGACAACCCTAATCGTTCTTCCGGTTGAAACGACATCATCAACAATAACGACTTTTTTTCCCTTTAAAAGCTGCGCATCAGGTCCGTTTAAAACCAGAGTTGGCTTTGATTTATTAGAAATTGGTTTAACCATATATCCCATGATATTTTTTCTTAAAATGATATAGCGGGGTTTTCCCAATCTCTGGGAAAGAATATGAAGTAAAGGAACGACTTTCACCTCTGGTCCCACCAAAAAGTTAAAATCAAATTTTTTAATTTTTTTCTCAAGTTCTTCGGCGACTTTTTCCACCAATTCTCCATCACCAAGTAAATTAAAAGAGGCAATCTTTAATTTCGGCCCCAAAGATACAATAGGCAGTTTCCGAGTCAACCCACAAAGTTTTAGGGTGTAGTAATCCATAAATCTATTTTAACATTTGATAGCCGCTTTTATAAATTCTAAAAATAATGGATGGGGAGAAAGTGGTCTTGATTTGTACTCTGGGTGGAATTGAGTTCCGACGAAAAATGGATGGTTGGGGATTTCAACCGCCTCAATCAATTTTCCGTCAGGCGAGACCCCGGAAATTTTCATTCCTGCTTTTTCAAATTGTTTCAGATATTTATTATTAAATTCATACCGATGTCGATGGCGCTCACTAATTATTCCAGTTCTACCATAAGACTGGGCTAGTTTGGTTCCAGGCAGAACCCGACATTTCCAGGCTCCAAGCCTAATTGTTCCTCCATATTGATGTTTTTCTAAATATTCTTTTTGGTCAGGCATAATGTGGATAACTGGATATGAAGTTTTGGGATTAACCTCAGTTGAATTTGCCCCCTTAAGACCAATGACGTGTCGTCCAAATTCTATTACTGCCATCTGCATACCAAAACAAAGACCAAGATAAGGAATTTTATTCTCTCGAGCAAACTTGACCGCTTTTATTTTTCCTTCTACCCCGCGGCTTCCCCATCCTTGAGGAACAATTATTCCAGCTACCCCTTCCAAACCTTCTACCCCTTCTTTTTCAATCCTCTCGCTATCAAACCAGACAATTTTAGGTTTGACTCCATTTTTCCAGGCGGCATGTTTTATTGCTTCAACCACACTGATATAAGAATCCTCTAAAGAAAAACCTCCTGAAGTGTAATATTTGCCTACCAGGGCAATTTTGACTTCTTTTTTGACTTCTTTTATTGCGAAGCAACAAACTCTGTTTATTTGCTTAACCATTTTTTTCCAAGAAGAAAGGTCTTTTTTCTTAGTTTTTAAATTAAGTTTTTCCAAAATTTTTTTTGTTAGTCTTTGTTTCTCCAAAATTAAAGGGACCTCATAAATTGAGGGCAAATCAGGATTAGAAAAGATATCATTTGCTTCTAAGGCAGCTGCTAGAGCCACTTTTTCTTTGCGCCGACTATCAATTTCCTTTTCGGCTCGGCAAATTACAATATCGGGCTGAATTCCTAATTCATTTAGTTCGTGAATTGATTGTTGGAGTGGTTTTGTCTTCATCTCCCCTATTGATGGGGGAATAGGTAAATAGCCAACATGAACAAATAAAACATTCTCTTTGTATTTTATTTTCATTCTCCTAGCGGCTTCAAAAAACATAATATTTTGATATTCACCAACTGTTCCGCCAAATTCGATTAAAACTACTTCCGCCTTCTTTCCAAGCGCCTCAAATCTTGAAATTATCTCTGGTGGGACATGATAATAAGCTTCAACGCATTTCCCATCGTATTCTAAAGCCCTTTCTTTCTCCAAAACCCTTTGATAAATCTGCCCAGCAGTAATATAGTTCTCTCGCGCAAGAGGAACGTCTAAAAATCTTTCATAATGGCCTAAATCTTGATCTGCTTCGGTGCCATCATCGGTCACAAAAATTTCTCCATGTTCCAAGGGATTCATTGTTCCCGCATCAATATTCAAATACATATCGCATTTAACCGCAGACACTTTTAAGCCAGAAGATTTTAAAAGAAGCCCAATTGAGGCGGTGGTAATCCCTTTTCCTAAACCAGAAATTACCCCTCCAGAAACAAAAATAAACTTCGCTACGCTCGTTTGTTGCTTCGCAATAAATTTGGTGGTCATTAGTTTAACTTTTTATCAATCTAATCCGAGACCGGGAATTAAAATTAACAAAACTCTTAAGCATCTTTTGGGCCCCTAAAAAAAGCTCCGAACGTCCTTCCCCAAATTGCCGATCCCCAGCATCGCCAAGCCCTGGGACAATATAACCTGAAGGAAACTTTGTCTCGCCTGGTCGAGTTAAATGATTGTCTAGAACAACAGTAAAAATTTCTGCTTCAGGAATTACTTTTTTAACCTCAAAAACCCCAAATGGAGCAGAGATTATGTTTGCAATATAAACACCAGCAAATTTTTGCTGTCTTTTTTGCCGGTATTCCTGATCAATTATTTTCCAAACGCACTCAATTGAGCCACCAGTGGCATTCATTGGATCTAAGATTAAAATTTTTCTACCAGAAACATCTGGGGGAAGATTATAATTTTCTAAAATTCCCTCAAGAGTTTTCTCATCACGATGAACATCAAACTCTCCAATTGGTGTCCCATAAGGCAAAAATCTGGCCGCTGACAGACCCATGGTTAAACCTGCCCGATTAATGAAAAAGATTGCCACCGGTGTCTCGAGATCAAAACCATCAGTTCTTTTCTTAAGCGGAGTTAAGACCTTAATTTTTTTAATTTTAGGTTTAAGAATTGCCTGAAGAAGATAATCAGTTAAATTACCAACATGATATCTAAAAGTATGAATATCAGTATTTTCATCGCGAAGCCGTGTCAAAGAAGCTTGAATAACATTAATTTGAGGCGTTGAAAAACAATCGTTTCTCTCCGTCAATAACCAAACATAGGAAAGGACATCTTCTCGATTTGGTTGATTTTTTAAAAGATCAATTTTAGACATTATCCACCTCCTTTATTTAGCAAAACTTGGCATATCCCAACGCTCGAATCGCCGATAGTCTTTTATCAAGTCTTTCAATTGTTCTTTTGTAATCACATTTCTCTCTTTCATATAATTTACAATTTCATCCATAGTTATAAGGCTGTAAAATTTTAAGTTCCATTTGGTCTGGAGAGAAGGTCCTTCTTTTTTTCTTTGGAGTTGACGATCGATTACTACAATTACATCTGTTACTTTATAGCCGTGGTCCCTAATAATTTCTATTGCTTCATTCTTACTTTCTCCAGCAAAAATTAAATCATCGATAAGTATTAATCTTTTATCTTTAGGTAGGATACCTTCAATATACCTACTACTCATTTGTTTTTCCAACTTCTTCCGCACATAAAGCATTGGCAAACCAGAATAAAGACTACAGACTGTTGCCCAGGCAATCCCTGAAGTAGACATTCCAATCAATGTCTTACCAGAACATTTAGTCTTAGCAATCTCAGCCATTTTTTTGCCTGTATATTTTAATATTACCGGTGAAGAGAGCAACTTTCTTGGATCAAAAAGGCATGAACGAGAATCACCTTTGTTTTTCAAACTTTTCCCAAAAAAGGGCACTTTCAAATCAACAATGGCTTTAGCCAAAACTCTATCCATAATATATCTTCTTTATTTGATTTTTTGTTTGTAATAAAACCAGTAATTTCTATATTTCTCATCGCCCGGCTTCTCTAAATAATCAAAATCATTTGTTTTATCCCGACAAGTAAAAGTACAACCTGGGCAAGCATTACCAATAATATCTTTCGACCATTTCCTAAAAAGATCTTGTAGCTTTTCCGGGGTCAACTCAAGAGCATTAAATTCTTGTGATTCGCCGATCTCTCCGTCTTGCCCAACACAATAAGTGATTTTACCATTACGGGTAATTCCTAGGAGGCGAAGTTGTCGGCATTTAAAATTCTGTTTAATGGCAAAATCGGCAAAATTTCGTAAAAATACTATTGAATTAACAATTTTATTCCCTGGTTTTTTCTTGATCTCCATTAATCTTTTCAAAACCCCAGTAAGTTTTGGCCGATCTGCTTCAACTAAACGAATCGGGTACTCCTCTGGTAGCCCATATTTTAAAAACTGCAAAGGAATTAGATTAAATAAAAATCCCTCGCTTGCTAACATTTCATGGGTTGGCAAAATCTGATCAATATTTTTTCGCATCACCGTAAAATTGGCGGAAAGTTCTTTTACTCCTTCTTTTTTAAGTTGCCGCAATAGTTTAAGACCAACAATTGATTTATAAACTCTATCTTCATATTTTTTCTCTCTTATCTCACTCTCCTTAAAAATCCCATCAACACTAACAATTACATTCTTAAGTCCTGCCTTAAGTAATTTTTTTAAAATAGGCTCGGCAATTACTCCGTTAGTCGAAAAGATATAGTCAATCCCTGGTTTGGAATTAATATAAGAAATTAGCTCGTCAATTTTAGGAACAACTGTTGGCTCGCCCCCAATCAAATTGACTAGTTTTATTCCGCAGGTCTTAAGATTATCAATTACTTTTTCCCACTCATCTATAGATAACTCTCTTCCTATATGCCTTGAGTCCCACTTATAACATCCCTCACAATTGAGATTACACCGCATTGTAATCTCAATCTCTGCTTCATTAATTTTTGAGTTTGTCAATTTTTAATCGCTTTCTTCCAAATAATTTTACTTAATGGCTTCCCGGTTTTTCGTTCAGCTTTCTCAACTGTCTCTCTGGCATATTTATTTTGTCGTCGAACAATATCATTTAAATCAATTGTTTTTAATGTTCCTTTCTCAACTACTATCTTCCCATTAACAATTACATATTCTGCTGGAATTGCTTGAGAGGTAATTAAAGAACCTACGGGGTCACAAACCGCTCCCGCATGAGAAATTTTGTTTCTTGGATCAAAAACGGCGATGTCAGCCGCCTTCCCAACCTCGATGCTCCCAATATCGTCTCTGCCTAAAACTCTTGCTCCTCCAATTGTCCCCATTTCTAAAACCTCTGAAGACTTAAGATAAGTAAAGCCTGGCCTTGCTCCCTGAAGAGTTCTTGCCCAACGCATTTCTTCTAAAATATTTGAGGAATCATTTCCGGCACTTCCATCAACTCCAATACCAACAATCACTCCCTCTTCAAGCATTTCTGTAACTGGCGCGATACCCTCTCCACGAGCGTTAGAAATTGGACAGTGAATAACACAGGTTTTAGACCGTCCTAAAGCTTTTATTTCTTCTTTATCTAAATAAATACAATGAACATAGCTAACATCATGATTTTTCCAATCTATCTCTTGCAAATAAAAAACGGGTCTTTTCCCGTATTTTTCTAAACAATAATTCACTTCAAATTCTGATTCAGCTACATGAATTTGTAGATTCACTCCGTACCTCCTTGCTAACTTAGCTATTTTTTCAAAGTCTCTCTTTGGCTTTGTAAAGGGTGCGCAAATTCCCAAGCCGATACGAAGCATCGAAAATCTCCCAGGCTGATGGTATTTTTCTATCAATGCTTCACTTTCTTGATATAAATGAAGGCGCATGCCAATGTCCTCAGCTGCTTTAATTATCATTTCGAGAATTTCCTCTTTGTTTTCCGGAGAGATATAGAAAAAGTCAGCAGTAGTCGTACAACCAGACAAAAGCAACTCTGCTATAGCAGTCATTGCACACCAATAAGAAGCTTCGGGAGTAACTTCTTGACCCATTGCCATCATTCCTGTAATCCAACGATCAATCCTCTGATTTTGCAGATAGGGAACATTTCGAAAAAGTGACTGGAACATATGATGGTGGCAATTGATAAATCCTGGCAAAACAATCATTCCAGAAGCGTCAATAATTTTATCTGCCTGATTTTTTCTTGTAGGGATTTCTTTTATTTGCTGATTTTCAATTAAACAAGAAACGTTGCGAAGAATTTCCCTTTTTTTATTCATCGTCACCAAATACTCAGCATTTTTAATTAGGATAGAACTCATAAATTTTGATTTTTGCCAAACTTTGCTTGGTAAAGCTTTTCCGCTAAGTTTTCCGCTACCTCAAGGCTGGTTACCAGTGTTGTTCCTGTTTCAATTGCCTTTTGACGAATAATTTTTCCATCAGTTATTTCTTTTTTGAAACCCCTACCTTTTGGAATATTTATAATTAAGTCAAATCTATTTTGATTAAGCTGTTCTAGAAGATTTGGTTTTCCTTTCTCGCGAATTTTATAAACTAAAATACTAGGAATTCCTGCTTCTTTGAGGAAAAAGTGAGTACCAGTAGTTGCAAAAAGTTTGTATTTTAAGGTAAAAAGTTTTTGGGCAACTGGCAAAAGCTGTTTTTTATCAGCAATTTTTCCAATTGACAAAAGAGCAGTTTCTTCTGCTTGTTGGGCTAATCTCATCTGTAAAGTATAAATTTCAATAAAGCCTGGGCTAGCATTTTGATTAAAGGCAGTTGATTTCATAAAGGTGGCTAGTTTCTCATCAAAAATAGTATTAGGTGTCTCAAGGGCCACCACTTCGGCGGTTCCTTTAAATAGCTTTACTACTACTTTTCCGGTTACTTTTTCATTAACCTTATCTATATAAGCATTAAGATCTGCCATTAGAGGTTCATACCATAAGGCTCCATAACAAAGATAGCCCCAACGTTCATCAATAATTTCTTTAAATTCGTTTTCTTGTCTTGTTGAAACATATTTTTCCAGGTTCCAGTGGGCGGTAATAATTATCTCAGCCGCTGGCGCCTCATAGACGCCTCTGACTTTAAGACCAACCACCCTGTCCTCTAAGTGATGGGTAATCCCTACTCCGTGTTTTGCCCCAATTTTGTTGAGCTTAATAATTAGATCTGCCAATTTATAAATCTTCCCGTTTAAAGAAACCGGTATCCCTTTAACAAATTCTAAAGTGATAAATTCAGGTTTATTTGGAGCTTTTTCTGGCAGACAACACACTTGAAGAATTTTCTCCAAAGGAGGAATAAGAGCTGGGTTTTCTATCTCACCCGACTCTCCAGTTACTCCCCACATATTATCATCATAAGAATAGGGGCGTTGGACTGTTTGTTTAACGGGAATTCCATGTTTTTTGGCATAGACTAATTCTTCATCTCTACCCATATTCCATTCTCGAACCGGAGCAATTATCTTAATATCAGGATTTAAAGTTAGGGCGGTCCCCTCAATTCTGACTTGGTCATTCCCTTTACCAGTACATCCATGAGCGATACAATCAGCCTCTTCTTGTTGAGCAATTTGGACCGCCCATTTCGCCAAAAGTGGTCTACCTAGGGGAGTTGACAAACGATATTTTCCTTGATAGTGGGCATTAGCTTTAATTCCCTTGGCAATATAACTTTCAGCAAACTCATCCTTGGCATCGATTACAAAAGCCTTTATCGCTCCCAGTTTTAAGGCTTTTTGGCGAGCCTCCTCAAGATTTTCAGCCTGTTGACCAATATCAACTGTCAAAGCAATAACCTTAGCTTTATACTCATTCTGAATCCATTTGAGCATTACCGAAGTATCAAGTCCCCCAGAATAAAGAAGAACTACTTTTTTTATTTCACCTTTTTTCCCTTCGTATGATGAAACCTTAAAATAATCTGTACTCATAATTAAAAAAATAAGCAAAGCTTGTTTTTTGCCTTACGGGCAAAAAATAACCACCTCTCGGTGGTTTCAATTTTAAATTCTTGCGTCAGATTTATCTTTCTGTCCATATTGTTTTAATCATTGCTATTTACATTTTTTAGCCGCAAAAAATCCAGAGTTGGCTCTGGGATTTAAGAGTAACAATTTCTACCAATACGTGTCAAGAGGCAATTTAACTTTACTCGCCGATAATTTCCCTGATTTTCTTCGTCAAGTTTTCACTATAATCAATTCCAAAAGGCAAAACCATCCTTCTGGCTCGACCAAGATTGTCAACAAACAGTAAGGCGACTTTATCTTTGCCCTGATTCTGCTTTAGAAGTTTATTTAATTCCACTAATTTTCTGGGGGACATTTGTGAGGGAATTTTTACCTCAAAATCCCAGCCAGCTGCTGATTTATCTTTGGCAGAAACGTTCTCCTCGCTTGCTTCTAATGGAGAGGCATCCTCAACGACTAAATTTTGAGTTTCTTCTCTTAACTCAATTCTTCCTTTAACTAAAATAATCCGATCCTTTACCCAGCATTCTCTAGTTTTTAAAAAGACCCTAGGGAAAACCACCGCTTCGATTGAACCACTATCATCTTCAATTTTGGCAAAAGCCATTTCTTGAGCTTGATTTCTAGTCAAAACAATTCTTATGCCAGTAACTACCCCGCCAATTTTAACTGGCTGACCTCTTTTTTCAATTTGTCTTAAGTCATAAATTCGATGCGATCTTTGAGATGCTAAAACTGATAAAATCGGCGTTAACGGATGTTCAGTCAAATAGAAACCCAAAAGGTCCTTTTCCAATGATAACAACTCCTGACGAGTAAATTCTTCCATGTCTGGAAGACTATCTTCCCCAAGACTAGTTGGGTTTTCAAAAAGACTCTCTTGTCCATTAGCCTGTTGACGCTGGCTAATTACTCCTTTGGCTCTAATCTTATCTAATCCAGAGAGCATTGGCGCTCTTTTACCAAATTTATCCATTGCTCCGGCTTTAATTAAACTTTCTAAAACTCTTTTATTTACTTTTTGTTGGTCAACTCTTTGACAAAAATCCATTAGAGACTTAAACTCTCCTCCCACCTCTCGAGAATCTAAAATTACTTTGATTGCTGCCTCACCTACATTTTTGATTGCTGATAAACCAAAACGGATCGCCATTCCATTTAAAGAATTGGCATCATCTTCGATAGTAAAACCCACTTTTGATTGACTAACATCCGGAGGTAAAACTTTAATTCCCATTCGCCGACACTCCTCAACCGCTAAAGCGATTTTTTCTTCTTTAGCCGGACCGGAAGAACCGACTGCTTCGGCCGTCAGTAGGGCTGCCATAAACTCAACTGGCCAGTGAGCCTTAAGATAGGCAGTTTGATAAGCAATCATGGCATAGCAGGTCGAGTGAGCCTTATTGAACCCATATCCGGCAAATCTCTCAATTAAATCAAAGACATTTTCGGCAATTTCTTTTTTATACCCAGCAGCTTGGGCTTTTTCAATAAATCTATTCCTTTCCCGAGTCATGATAGCCTTTTTCTTTTTGCCAATTGCTAGCCGAAGTCTATCTGCCTCAGCCATGGTATATTTAGCCATCACGTTGGCTATCTGCATACATTGTTCTTGATAAACGGCAATACCGTAAGTGCTAGCTAAAATAGGCTTAAGGTCGGGATGGGGATAATGGATTAACCGAGGATTATTTTTGCTGGCAATAAATTCATCAATCCATTGCATTGGACCTGGTCGAAAAAGAGCAACCATCGCCGCAATATCAGAAAATTTATTTGGTTTGAGTTTGCGGGCTAACCGACGCATTCCAGCGCTTTCTAGTTGAAAGATACCGGTGGTTTCCCCCGAGGCAATCATTTCAAAGGCCGGTTTATCATCAAGGAGAATTTCCGAAAGGTCAATCTCTTGACCGTTAATCTGTTTAATGTATTCAACCGCTCTCTCAAGAATGGTCAAATTGCGCAACCCTAAAAAGTCCATCTTAAGCAATCCAATTGCTTGTCCAGGAACGACTGCTTGGTTTAAATCAAGGTCGTACATATCATATTGGGTAATTATTCTCTCTCCCCGTGTTTCTTTTTGAAGTGGAGTGTATTCAGTTAAATCTTTATCGGCAATAACCACCCCAGCCGCGTGGGTCGAAGCATGCCGGGCAACTCCTTCGACCTTTTGGGCTAAATCTAAAAGTTTTTTAAATTCTGGTTGACGATAAAAACTGGCCAACTCCGGAACAGTTTTTAAAGCCTGAGAGATTGACATATCAAAAGGAATTAAACGGGCAATTTTGTCTGGTTCCAAATAGGGCATTCCTAAAACTCGACCAATATCCCGAATTGATTCTTTGGCTTTCATGATGTTAAAAGTAATAATCTGGGCAACTTTATCTTTGCCATATTTTTCGGTCACGTATGCAATCACCTCATCGCGTCGGCGATCGGCAAAATCTAAATCAATATCTGGGGGGGTTGGCCGGTCGGGATTTAAGAATCTTTCAAAGGGAATTTGGTGTTTTAAAGGATCTATTGAAGTAATTCTTAAAACATAAGAGACAAGGGAACCGGCAACCGAACCTCTTCCTGGTCCAACCCTAATTTTCTGCTGTTTTGCCCAGTTTACAAAGTCTTGAACAATCAAAAAATAGGTGGCAAACCCCTTGCGACAAATTACCTCTAGCTCATAATCAAGTCGTTTTAAAATCTCCTGGGTGGGTTTTTGATAACGATCTTTCAGTCTTTCATAGGTCAATTTTTTCAAATGTTCTTCAGCCGTTTCCCCTTCTGGCAGGGGATAATTTGGTAAAATCCATTTTCCAACAGGAATTTCTAAATTACATTCCCGGCTAATTTTCCGGGTGTTTTCAATAGCGTCGGGATAATCTTTGAAAGCATCAGCCATTTCCTCTTGAGAGCGAAGATAAAAATCAGGGGAATCAATCATCAATAGTCGGTTTTTATCTTTAATCATTTTTTGGGTTTGAACCGCCAGTAAAGCATCTTGGGCTTCAGCATCATCTGCCTCAACATAATGAACATCATTAGTGGCTACCAAGGGGATACCTAATTTTCGAGAAAGGGCGATAATTTTTTTATTAACCTCTTCTTGACCCTCCTGCCGTGGGTGATGTTGAATCTCTAAATAAAAGTCCTTGGCAAAAATTTCTTGAAATTGGTGAGCCTTCTCTTCAGCCTGTTTTTCTTTATTTTTAATTAAAAGTTGAGGAATTTCCCCATCCAAACAAGCGGAGGTGGCAATTAGGCCTTCGGAGCATTGGCGAAGAATCTCCATATCAATCCGAGGCTTATAGTAAAATCCCTCAAGATGAGCTAGGGTGGTTAGCTTAATTAAATTTCTATATCCAGCTTCATTTTTAGCCAGAAGAATTAGGTGGTAACGGTCGGAGTCCATGTCCACCTGTTTATCAAATCGAGAGCGGGTCGCCATATAAGCTTCCATTCCAATAATAGGTTTCAACCCAAACTCCTTAGCAGTTAGGTAAAACTTAACTGCTCCATACATCGCTCCATGATCAGTTAAGGCTAAAGAGTCCATTCCCAGCTCTAAGGCTTTAGCAAAAAGTTTGTCGATTTTCGCCAAACCATCCAAAAGTGAATATTCTGAATGAACATGAAGATGAGTAAACTTAGCCATTGGATTTTCGGTGCTCCTCTCGTTCTTTTTCTGATGCGCATTTCCACAGAGCCTGAAATAATTCGCCTTCTGTCATTTTTTCACTCTCCTTAATTTCTTTAAGTCCCACAATCCCCAAAGTAAACGAGATATTTCCACTAGCCTCCTGGGTTTCCCAGTTCAATCTTTTGTTTTGAAACTCACGAAGTCTTTTTTCAATTTCCTCCGTCTTAAGTCCAAGAAATAAAACACCAAACTCATCCCCTCTGGCATGTGATCGCATTCCCAATCCATTTTCTCCTACAATCTCCTTTAGTTTATCAGCAAATGTCTTTAATACTTGGTCACCAGTTTCATGGTCATATGAATTATTAATAACTCCTAATCCTCGAATATCAAATAAAGCTAAAACTAAATTTTGAGAGCCCTGAAGAGCTTGTTTGACTCTTTCTAAAATAACTTTTCGTCCCCATTTTTCAGTTCGATAAAGTCCAGTTAACTCATCAAAGGTAAGCTCTTCAATTAATTGGTTACGTTGAGCTAATAGTTCTTCGTAGGAAGGTCTGGTTTCAGTCTCGCTCATTATTTAAAATAATAACTGTTTTCACCCTAATTTTTCAAGAAGCAATTTACGGGTTTGATTTGGGTTAGCTTTACCTTTAGTTTGAACCATCACTTTTCCAACTAAAAATTCAATTACGGTAGTCTTTCCTTTTTGATAATCTTCAACCGCTTTTTGGTTTGTTTTTAACACCTCCTCTACCGCCCTCCGAAGTTGTTCTTCACTGATAATTAACCCTACTTTTTTCTTTATGATTTTCTTTACCAAATCCTTTGGGGCAATTCTCTCGATGTCTACTCGCTTGTTAATAATCATATTAGCAATCTTTTTAGGTTCAACTCTGTGTTTTATGCCCGCCTTTACCGATTGTTCAAAATATTCTGCCTTCTCTTTAGTTTCGGTTAAAATTACTGCATCATATTTTGATAAACCATATTGCTTGATAAATCTGACGATTTTCTGGTCAGGTAATTCAGAAATTTGAGATTTGAGATTTGAGATTTGAGATTTACTC
>ERZ1292632.3085-Hain-H43-01um-R2-3085-length-13121-cov-30_pt1 | contig 13121 bp, 17 predicted proteins | sample MGYA00564407_ERZ1292632 | MGnify/ENA primary metagenome ERZ1292632 (study PRJEB36523, sample SAMEA6512637) | groundwater metagenome | collected 2019-01-08 | study: AquaDiva: Metagenomics assemblies of 32 groundwater samples
ATCTGCCGGCATACTGTCCTGATTCGGAGAATATCGCCATTTCTTTTGCGATCAATTCCGGATTATATTCTTTATGCCAATCAACGAAAGAATCAATCTTATACCATTCCTCAAGAGAATAATTCTGCTCAAGTAATTCTATCCCATCTTCAAGCGCGTCGCAGGCGGCATGAATCCGGGTGCCACGCTCACCTGCTTCGGACTTAATACGCTGCGATTCATTCCAGCCCTTCTCTGCGATCCACTGCGTGAGATATGTGGACTGCGGATAGGCGTTTAAGATCGTCGTGCTTGAAGGAAATACACCGAGGTATTCTCCTTTCGCACCGTCCGGAAGCGCGCGCCAAACATGATACCAGTGATGGGATAATGTTTTAGCGAGCTCTATGATGTATGGCTTGAGAATTTTCATAATGTTATCTCACCCACCTTCTTATAGAGAGTATAGGTATTGCCTTTAACTTCGATATAGAACTCACCGGCTTTGCGCTGCGACCAGCCGTGCATGGTAAGAAACTCCTGATACTTTTTATCCTTCGCGAGTTTTTTCTTACGCTCGGCTTCTGCTTTCGCCTCCGCTTCCGCCTTTTCCTTGCGCTCGCGTTCCTCGCGCTCAAGTTTTTCTTTCGCCTCCTTTTGCAATCGTTCAGTTTCGCGCTCAAGCCGGTCAGCTCGTTCTTTCGCTTCGGCTTCAACCTTCTCGGCCCTTTCCTTCGCCTCCCGTTCTTCGCGGGCAATTCGTTCCTTTGATTCCTTCTCGGCTCGCTCGCGCTCTATTTTAAGATTTGCTTCAGCTTCTTCGGCGCGCTTATGCTCATCAGCTCTGGCGCGATCCTCCGCTTCTTTAATCTCTTTTTCTCTTGCCGCCTTTACTTCCATTTCTTTAATCTCTTTTTGTTTTGCCTCAAGCTCAATCCGGTCTTTCTCATTCTTATCGGCGAAACGCTTGTTGCAATAACCTTCAAAAGCAGTGCTGTCCATTTCAAGCAAGCTTTCATCGTCAAGATTATCAATGCCATCATTGATAGAGGCAAGGCGTTCCTTGCGTTTCGGCAATAGTTCCCGGCGCTTTTCTTTTTCCTCAAACGCCAGCGCCTTATCCTCAAGACCTTCAAGCCGCACCTCTTCGGGCTCAACAAGGGCGATCAGTTCTTTTTCCTTTCCAATAACCGCTTTCTGAAAATCAATCGCTTTCTGTCGGTACATCTTGCCTTGTTTGGCAATAGAAACGCGGATTTCTTTTAAGCGAATCCGATGATCCCTCACGGCTTTAACCTGAAGTTTATTTGAGAAGTCGCTGATGGTGATACCGCGGCCGTCATCGACGATCTTTTGGATTTCCATGACCGTCGGATTGAACTTCTCTATTTCTAATTTTTCTAATGTTATTTCAGACATGTTATGGTTGATAAATTAAATCATTACCCGACTTCGTAATGAGTTGAAGTTTTATTAAGCGATTAATAGCAGAAAGATATGAGGAGCTGGTATAACTTTTTCCAGCTTTAATCGCTAATTGTGAGCGAGTAAAAGGAATGTTCGGATGTTGGCGGATTCCTTCCATAATATCTTTCTCATATTTTGGTAAACTCTCAATAAGAGAATCATTTTTGCCGGAATTTAAAACAGATGATGCCGATGCCGACGGTGCGCCGCCAACTATTCGCCTAATATTTTCAATGATTGCATCACGACTTCGGATTTCTCCATCTTTTTGGATAAGCTTTGATTCATATTCGTTACGAAGCTGAATGAGTTGCTGGGGTTCAACAACAGCCGGAGTTGGAACTATCATTGGTTGAATATCTTTCTCTTTTATTTTTCCCTTGACCTGCACTGTCTTTAATTGCGAAGTAAATCTCTCAATGAAACTCTGAACATCTAACTGGCTCAACTCCGGCATCACAAATTTACTGTCAATCTTTTCTCTATCCGGATGGAAGGTCTCCCGCTTACGGATCTCGAGCGGTTTAAAGATTCCAAGAAATTCCGGCGACCAAATCCAACCCTTGCCATGTTTAAGAAACGGAAGCGATTTCATAAACTTGTCAAAATCACCTTCAGCAGAATGATATTCAACCCAATCAGCCAAAGCTTTTCTGTCCTGCGGGGAGTTATTTTGAAACGCCAAAAGCGTATCAAGTTGCGTCAGCACGTCTTTATTGATAGTGGCGGCGCGCTGGTTAAGCATCGTAACTCCAATGCCACGGTTCCGGCCCATCACAACAAGATTTGACACGGCATTAAACGTCTTTCCTAATCCGCCGAACACTCTTTGCGGGACATATTCATGCGCCTCTTCAATAAAGACATGAATTGGAGTTTTAACAACCCTCAATAATTCTTCAGAAAATTCAGAGATAAGCCAACGTTCTGCCGTCTTTCCACCCGGAATCCCGAAGGTTGAAATTACGCAAGAAATATTTTCACGCACCACTGCCCGCGCAATTTCTCTTCCCATATCTCGATTAAGAGGAATATCAGCATGTTCGGTGCCAAAGACCACGATGGGTAATCCTTTATCTTTGCCGTTCGCGGCGAGGCGTAAGCCCCACCAGACATCAATCGGGTCGAACACAACGAACGGAATGTTCGCTTTATAGAACTCCTCTGCCATCACCGCACCAGTATAGGTTTTGCCAGCACCGCGCTTCGCAAGAATTGCAAACGCTTTGGTTGCCGCGTTGATGGGCATTTGAATTGAACCTAAATTGATGTTCATTTATTTCTTTTTATTCTTACCCTTTTTCTTCGGCTGCGGCTTCGGCGGAAACTTGAGCCACACATTCTTTAGAGGAAAGTGCATGTGTGCCTTTTTACACATACGAACATAATCTCGTTCCTCGTAGTTCGGATGACCGATAGTCAAGGTAATCTCGAGATTGCCGACGTTTGAGAGTTTCTTGCGTTCGAGCTGACGGGTGGCACGGACGATGTATTTTTCAGAGATAAACTTCGTTGCCTTCCATGCGTTGGCTTTCAGCAAGTTTTCGATTGTCGCGCCGATTGTCGAAGTATAAGCAGTATATTTTTTACTCATATTATTAAGCATCCAACGGACGAGATTCTAACCACTCGGTGTCCATCTCGCCTGTCGTGTAAACTTTAATGATCTTCGCATCGTTACCCATCGACGAGGGTTTCGACTCTGTGAACTTCAATCCGAACTTCTGTCCGATCTGCATACGATTCATCTGCGCGTCGAAGATGTCGTTGCGGCCCCACACGCCCCACACATCGCCGGCTTTGAGCGTGACCTCTTCGCCTTCTTTTGTGTGGAACACTCCACCTTCGGCCTTCACCTCATAGATAGTGTTCTCGCCGAACTTGGTGTTGACCCCACTGCGCTGTCCGACCTTCGTGCCGAAGATGTGATCTCCGACCTTGCCCCAGTTGATTGACTGCGGCTGAACTTCATTTTTGTCATCGAATATATCTTTAGACATGGTTTTATTCTTCTTTATTATTTGTTAATTGCACATTTATGCCACTCGACTTGAGGCAGTACACACAATACGCGGCGTATCTTCGCGGATCTTTTGATTCGCGTGGAAACTCTGCGTGATAGCTTTCAATGATACGCCATTCATGCCGACACTTCGGAGGACGATCCATAAACGCTTCTTGAGGAAACGGCACGTCTTCTGTCTTTATCGGCGACATTTTTACTTCTGTACTAATCATACGTTTTTAGAACCGCTAACCACTTCGTTTGTCACGATGTTAGCCGTTCTGTTTATTTCCTTCCTCGACCTTTTTTTGTTCAGATTCTTTTGTGAGAATCTGAACAACCCGACCCTTTGTCAGGTTATGAAAGGAAGCAATGTAATCAAGCGGATACCCTTTTTCGGTCTGATTGAAAATAATTTCATCACGTTTCCGCTTTGCTATGGCTTCTTTTTTTGTTGGTCTTGGCATATAATAAATTTAGTTTAACATAGATAGTATAATTGAAAAGGTATAACTTATCCACAACCTAAACATTTCTATTTACATTATAACTTTTGGTATACTAAAAGAGCAAGTGTAGAACTGTGGATAAGTTAAGACAGTATTTACACTCCAAACCTATGACTCTACCTTTAAACATATTGGAATGGTTGCACGCTCGGGGAATTACTGACGCGGTGATCACCGCGAACGGCATCACATGGAACGGCACGCATATTGTCATTCCAATCAAAGACAAAGACGGCGCCGTTCTTTTTAATAAATACAGACGCGACCCATTCGGTCCGACCGACCAGCCAAAATATAAATACGAAGCCGGATCCACCGCCCACCTTTTTAATGCTCATAAACTAAAAGAACGCCACTCCATTATTATCTGTGAAGGCGAGATGGATGCCTTACGTCTTGAATCTCTCGGCTATATTGCCGTCACTTCTACCGGCGGCGCCGGAACTTTCAAAGACGAATGGGTTGAACTCCTTACCGGCAAGGATTTATATGTATGTTATGACAACGACGAAGCCGGACTGAAGGGCGCGGCGAAACTTTTAACTAAACTACCGGCAAAGATGGTTCTCGTTCCGCGCGCCGAAGGAGTGAAGGACATCACCGACTATCTGAAAATAGGCGGCAGCTTTCCTATTCTGCTCGAGCAGGCGCAGAGTTTTCCGGTTCTCTCCGATCCTATACCGGAGTTCAAGTTCATCAAAGATGTTGAGGAACAGAAGAGAAAATACAAATACGCGCTCGAACACTTAATGGTTCAAGAAAGAAACGCGAAGAACTCCGGTAAGTTTTTCTGGCACTTCGATGCAATCCGCGAGCTTTTCTTAACCGCGCTCGATAACCTTGAACGCGAGATCCGCAAGCTCCGCTATTTCAAGAAGCCGGCGGCAGTGGAAGATAACGACGGAAGAATTACAAACGATGATGTGGCGCGCGCGAAGGAAGTGCCGATAGAGAATTTCCTTAAAATTAACCACGCCGGTTTTGCTCATTGTCCTCTTGGACATACAGACAAAACACCGAGCTTGAAAGTTTACAGACAACAAAATAAATGGTTTTGCTTTTCCTGCAGTTCAGGAACAGATGTTATTGACCTTATTCAAAAAATGGAAAGTTGTGATTTCATTACGGCCGTAAAAAAATTGATAAACAAATAATTTATGTCAAACGGAGGACTGCAAAAACTGGAAACGGAGATCGGAATTATCTATCTGATCAAAGACCCTCATATCACCAAACTGCTGACGGCGGCGGTTGTTTCGCAATTCCTCTCGAGCGATCCAGTTTGGATTGTCATAGTCGCTCCCTCCGGCGGCGGCAAGTCGGAGTTCATCAATATGCTCGGTCTTGTGAGGTGGACGCCGCCCGGAGAAAACAAACAAGAGCAGATAGTTCACCCCGTTTCTACTCTTACCGCGCGCACCTTTGTTTCCGGCTACAAGGCCGGCGGCAAAGACCCTTCGCTTCTTTTACAGATTTCAAATGGAATCCTCACTTTTAAAGACCTCACCTCGCTTTTGTCGGAACATAAAGACGACCGGGCGGTTATCATGGCCCAGCTCCGCGAGATTTATGACGGCAGATATTCTAAACGATTCGGCACCGGCGAGGAAATTAACTGGATCGGGAAAATCACTCTTATCGCCGGCGCGACTTACGCTATTCATACTCTTAAAGCGTCCTATACCGCGATGGGCGAGCGTTTTGTTTTTTATAATCTTATCCAGCCGGACCGCGAGGAAGCGGCCGAAAAAACAATGGAGAATCAAGAAGAGGGCAAGATGGCGGCGCACCGCCAACATCTTGCCGAAGAGTTTGCCGGCTATATTATTCAGGTATTAAACAACATGCCGAATAAATTGCCAGCAATGGACAAAGCCACGCGCAAAGACATGATTGCTCTGGCTGAACTTTCTACGCGCGCCCGGTCCGACGTGGAACGTAACTGGCGCAGCCCGCAGCAGGAAGTCACAGAAGTTCATCCGCCGGAAATGCCGACACGCTTCGCCGGACAGCTTCAGACCGTGGTGCAGTCATTAAAAATTATCAATCATCACGAGACCGGGAAGTTTGAATTGCTTGAAAAAGACAAGGACTTAATTAACAAGCTGGCGCTTGATTCTGTTACGAAGATGCGCCGCATAGTCATGCAAGAGCTTTCAAAATACGAGGTGATAGAAACAGCCGGACTGGCAACGAAGCTCGGACTGCCGACAAACAGCGTTCGTAGGTATCTTGAAGATTTAACCGCGCTTGAAATTGCCGACAGGGAAAAAGGGTCGGGGCCGAAGGGCGATCGGTGGAATATCAAGAAACACTACCGCGCGCTTATGGCTCGTTTTGAAGGCGTAACCATTGAGGGCAAGGAACTTACCGAAGCGAACGCCGAACCAACTGATGAGCAGCTTCTTGCTGAAGCAAACGAGGCGCAGGCCGAAGAAGAAAGTAAGGAAGAAGGTCTCAATTTTTAATATGGAAACAAATAAAATTTTTCAAGGCAGCGTATTGGATGTTTTAAAAACCTTTCTGAACGAAAGCGTTGATTGCATTGTGACCTCGCCGCCTTACTACGGCCTCCGCGATTACGGAACTGCTTTATGGGAAGGCGGGAAAAAAGATTGCGATCATCAGATAGGCAGAAATACCCGCAAAGGAAATGCGTGGATGAAAAGCAAACTAACCGAAGGAACTTATGGAGACGAAACTATAAAAAATGGCGAGAGGTGTCCTAAATGCGGCGCAACGAGAATAGATCAGCAGCTTGGTTTAGAATCTACTCTTGAAGAATATCTGCAAAACATGCTGGCGATTACGGCCGAACTCAAGAGAGTTTTAAAAAAGACCGGAACGATGTGGTGGAATCACGGCGACGCGTATGCGAGTCAGCACACCGGCGGGAATCCTTCTTCTAAAAGCATGAAAAAAGGCAGGAAGTTGGAATCCGCTCAGTCAGTCCGACAACCTGATGGCAAGAAAATGTTTCTCCAAAAATCTCTTTTATTGCAAAACTTTCGATTAGCGATTCGGATGATGGACGAGCAGGAATGGGTCATGAGAAACACCGCGATTTGGTATAAGCCGAATTGTATGCCATCCAGCATTAAAGATCGCTTCACCGTTGATTTCGAACCTGTATTTTTTTTCGTTAAAAATAATAAAACCGCTTATTATGTCAACATAAAGACCGGGGCGATTTCTTTTAAAAAGCCGTTAGGACTTAAAGGAAAGAAAGACATTGACTGGGAGTGGACCACGGTCGGAGAGATTGATGGCGTTACCAACTTTAATGTCAGGGTCCGCGATTCTTCAAAAAACAGATTTATCCAAAAAGCGACGGACGAGGAGATTAAAAATTACGGAAAACCGAAACTAAAGAAAGTGTCGTTGTGGCGATCTCGCGATTACTGGTTTGAAATGCCTTATGAAAAAGCCGACTACGACGGCCGTAAAGACACTCTATACAAAGGCGGTCCCAAAGACATGGCCGGCGGCGCGCATGAACGCTGGCAAAAAGACGATGCCGGAAATTATCTTCGCAACAAGCGCTGCGTCTGGAAGATTCCCACTAAACCCTTGTCAGAAGCTCACTTTGCAGTTTTCCCGGACAGCTTAATTGAAATGCCTATTAAAGCCGGTTGTCCGGAGTTTATTTGCAAGAAATGCGGGAAGATGAGAGAGAAAATATCCAATAAATTACTAAGCAACTGCGGTTGCAACGCTGGTTTTAGGCCCGGCATAGTGCTTGATCCGTTTATGGGAAGCGGAACAACGGCCATAGTTGCAGAAAGTTTAAACCGAAACTGGCTCGGTATAGAATTGAATCCGAAGTATATTAAAATGGCGGAAAAAAGAATCGCCGCCATTCCTAAAAGTTTATTTTCTTTATGAAATCCGAATTACATCAAAAACTTCAAGACAAGGCCATTAAATATCTATTGGATAAGGCATATTGGATCACTCGGCAAGAAGCGCAAACTTTGGGGGGAATAGTAGATGTATGGGGCATGAGACATATTGATTACAAAACAATATGCATTGAGGTAAAGGTTTCAAAATCAGATCACCGTTCTCGCTCGCAAAAATACAAAGAACATAATTCGGGAGTTATCGCAAACAAAAATTTTATTCTATCTCCCAAATGGTTGATTATGCCGGAAGAGATTAATCCACACTGGGGACTTCTTTGGTATGACGAGAAAACCGATAGAATACAGAACCTAAAACAACCGACAGAATTGGAACAAACCGAACTTCAGAAATTAGAAACTTTAATTCATTTTCTCTACAATGGAGTGAATAAAAATAAGTTATGAAACTTACTTAGCCAGTAGTCCGGCGCTTTCTCTTATGCTTATTCCGGTGATAGCTCTCTAATGCCTGTTTCCGGCGCTTGATCTCGTTCTTCGTAACCCACACTTTCCAATTCACCAGCTTCGCCTTGCGGAGCTGGTCTTGTTTTTCCTTCGGCTGTGCCGCAAACCACGGCCTCCACATCTCCAGATACCACTTCCGGTAATATGGCCGGCGGCACTTCCAGCACAAACCAAGCATGGCAAAGAAGGTATACCGCGCCGGCCGGTATTCAACTCCGCATTTCTTACAGAACTTGATTAACTTGATGTCGTGGTAAAAATGTTTTGACATATTAACAAGGATAGCCGGCGGGACAAATATCCTCCATGTGTCCGTTATCCGGAACATTTAAATTCGGCGTATTATCGGTTCTTGCCATTAACCACCAAACCAATAAAATCAATAAGCCCCAAAACAGAATCGGCAGCACTGCTTTTTGTAGTTCTTTATTCATATTTCAACATCTCCTGTATCGTCTCCATGCTGATCGGCGTGTCGCCGAGTATCTGATTCGACAATTCAGCTTTCGCATGAAGCACTTTTTTAACATAGTAATCAACCGTGCCTTTCGCCAAGAGATTATAGACAAGCACGGTATCTTTCTGACCGTAGCGGTGCGCTCGACCTTCGCGCTGCTGCATTTTAGCCAAAGACCACTCTTGATCGTAATGAAATATCACTGACGCGCGCTGGATATTTAGCCCGAACTGGCCGGCCGATGTCATTATCAGCGCCTTGTGATCGTCCACTTCATTGAAGCGCGCCACCACATCACGATATTCTTCTTTTATCTTGCCGGATATTTTAAGCGGCTTCCATTCCGCTAACTCACGCTCTAAAATGTCCGCCATCTCTGAAAACTGCGTAAATACAATCGCTTTGCGTCCGTTATCTAACGCGTCTTTTAACATCTCTTTTAAAACCTCAAGTTTTGAGCTCTGGGTATTATGCCCGAGCAATTCCATGCTGTCGGCAAGCTGCCGCAACCGGAGCATTTTTACGAGGGTATACTGGATCGTCATGGGAGTTTCCATTTTCGCAATATCCTTGTGTTCAATTTCAAAAAGTATTTCCTTCTTCAGCTTCTTATAGAGCGCCAACTCTTCAAGTGTCATCTCAAACGGAATATCCGTTATAATCTTCTCCGGCAACTCCGGCAATACTTCCGCCTTCAAGCGCCGGATCATGTAGCGCTTCAACTTATCGCGCAATTCGTCCATGTGCTGATAGCCGAATATGCCGCCCCACTGATTTTTGAGGCAGTAGCGAGTCAAGAACGCGTAGTAATTGCCAAAGGCCCCCGGATTCGTGAAGTCAATTATATTCCATACTTCATTTGCCCTGTTTGATACCGGCGTGCCGGTCATGGCTATGCGCCGCTTCGCCCGTAACTTCTTAATCGCCTTGCTTTGCTTTGCCTGCGGATTTGCTATGCGTGTCGCCTCGTCCGCTATAATGACATCCCACTCGCGCGAATTGATAACCTCAAAATCGCGCAACAACAACTCGTAATTTGCGATATAAAACCGGCAATCGCAGCTCCACTGATGTATTCGTTCCTCCCTGCTTCCTTTTGATCTTGTAGAACCAATAACCTGAACCGAAGCGCCCGGAATAAACTTCTCTATCTCCGAAACCCACTGCCACTTGACCGCCGCGGGCGCGAAGATCAAAACCTTCTCCGCTCTCACTTTCTCGCATACCGCCAAACTTTGAACGGTCTTGCCTAATCCCATCTCATCTCCTATCAATCCGGAGCCGATCTTCCATAAAAACGCGCTGCCGACTTTCTGATACGGAAATAACGGCAAAGGAGTAGTGAACTCCGTATCCGGCAGTATCGCTAACGCCTCCGCTTCGCGCGCCTGCTCTTGATCCTTTCTCACTTCTGCCCAGAGCTCGGGATGAATTGTGAAACCTCGTTTAGCAAGGCGGTCTACTGACGCGTGAGAACCTGCAAGCGGAATATACCAGCACTTTGTCGCCGGATTATACTTGCGTCCTTCAAGCGACTTAACAAAACTCACGAGCGCCTGATCGTAGGCGAAGGATATTTCAATAATGTTGTTATTCTTACGGACGATCATTTGTATAGTTTTTTATGTATGTCTTTTAATTGAGAATTGACGATATGCGTATAAATCATTGTGTTATTCAAGCTCCGGTGTCCTAAAAACTCTGATACGAAACGAATGTCAACGCCTTGCTTTAATAAATCCGTGGCCAGCGAGTGCCTAAAAACATGCGGGGTAACTCTTTTTGTTATCCCTGCCGCCTTCGCTCGTTCAATAACCATTTTTTGCGCGCAACGGGATGTAATAGGAAAAAGTAATTGCTCGTCAAGAATATCGTTTCGCGTTTTCATATACTCGCTGACCGCCTTCAATGCCTCTGGTGAAAAGTAAATCACGCGTTGCCACCCACCCTTGCCTATAATCGGAAGTTCCATTGTCTTGCCGGTTTGCTCTTCAAAATCCGTCCACTCTAACGCCAGCGCCTCGCTTATTCTCAAACCAGTTGAAAATAAAACCGTGATGAGCGCGCGATCCCGTAAGTTGCGCGAACCCTCCGGCTTGATGCTGCTGATTATTTTTTCCACCTCTTTTTTCTCTAAAAAACTTATAGTTCGTTTTTGATTTTTCATTTTATTTTGTTGCTTTTCGCTATATTTTTCTTCGCCCATAATGGCTGAAGATTTGTATAATGGCATGCTTTCTTTATCTCTGATGACTTTGTAAGGTCAAACGCATTAAGCGGAATTATATGATCTATGTGCCAACCTTTCATACTCCAGTTTTCCCACGACATACCAGATTGAAACTTCTTCTCCAAATAAGTAATCAACTCCGGAATACTACAGCCAAGATCACGAACAGCAGACCCACCTCTAAACTTTCCTTTAATTGCCAGCGATAATCGCCTCCGTAAATTCAAACTTAAGCGATATTGAAGATTATTTTGTAGTTTCTTTTTCTTTTGGTTTTGTTGTATTTCAGGATGAAGCCAGCGATTCATTTTAATCCGAGCATTGATCTTTTCACGATTTTTGTGGTAGTAATTTTTTCCGTATTCACTTGCCTTCTTTTTGTCCGGCGGATTTTCTTTCCTATATTTTTTAAGATAAACTCTTATCTTTTCACGATTTTCTTCTCGATGTTTTTTCCCATAAAGATAGAATTTTTCTCGGTTTTCCTGATAATACAAACGCATCTTCACCAAGAGTTTCTTCCTGTTGCGCTGATAATATGCGTTTATTTTTTCTTTAGAATTGTAGGGCATACTATGATTGTAGCAGTTTCAAGAAACTTAATCAACCCTAAACACTTTTTGCTGACAAGCCATACACATACCGGATATTTTATGCTCTTTAATATCAAGCTCGGTCCGGAATTCTTCCGGCTTGATAACTTCCGCGCAGATCGGACACCTGCCGGCTTCAATACGGCGTAGCGCGTCCGGAAATAATTTTTCTATAATGTCTTTGTTCATATTAACCCCGAGCCGCTTCTTCTTCGCGGCGTTCAAACTCTTCAAGTGAGAGCCGACCACTTTCCCACTCCTTTTTATCGCAACTCCAGCAATGACCAAACAACTCAAGATAGCGATTATCAGCAACAGACCACTGCTTCTGCTGGCAGCGCGGACAGATATATTCACCGTAGTATGGTTGTGTTTTCATAATTTTATTATTTATGCCGGCTATCTCTTAATTTTAACCGGAACCAAGCTCTTGCGCCCTAATTGTGAACAGCAAAAACGCCAAGTTGCCTTACGCTACCTAACGCTTTGCTATTCAACTATCAAGGCGCAATTTTTGCTTCGTGTGAAGCAGTTTAGTGTATCTGCTCACGCGAACCGGTGCTTGCAAACCGGAGAAGTTTTCGTGGCAAGGACTTCCAACTGCAGGGAGCTGTTTTACGCCTTTCCCGTTCGGGCGACTTACACTCCGCCGGCAATGCCGGCTTCGGCAATACCCGTCTTTCCGGATCGCCAGCGCAATGTTTTATATGTCTGCGCATACATAGGCACTCACCGGCAATAAAGGTATTCCGAGTCGCTTACCTGCAGCGCGCCAGCAGTTTTGTGTTTGAGGGGCAACTTGTCAGTAGCCCTCACAAAACCCATACTCGCGCCGTCAAGCGTTAGCTCCTCGTTATTGCCGGCGATAACATCACCAGCAATACCAAGAGCTTACTCTCTTATCGGCATAATCATACCGCGACCTTTCTGCGTTTCTCCGGCCTCAACCACCACCGGCTTGTCTTTACCGTAGAACTTAAACTTCACGGCTCCCGTCCGATCCAGCTTCGCCATAATTCCCAGCAACTCCGCCAACAACTCGCCATTTATCACCACCTCCGCCGCCGGCGCGCCGGCCGGCCACAACTGCTCATAATCCGGAAACTTACCCTCAACTCTCCGGGCCGTGGTTATCTTCGCCGTCTCTAAATCAGTAGTCAAGAACTCGGCCCGCTTGTCGTCAAGATATTTAATGGCGACATTTTGTAGTATAGGCAAGCCGTTTTTCACCTTCGGTATCTTGATCTCCCGCAAACTCTTTGCCGACACTATAAACGGCTGACATCCTCGCATAGCCGCCGCGCCATCCACTACCGGAAACTCCTCCGGCTTTACTCCAACTGGCGTTGTTATCTCCAACAGCCGGAAGCCGTCCGTTGCGGCCGTGAGGTTATTTTTGAAAAGCACTCCGGCTATCTCCGGCTTCATCTCCGACTTACTGGCGATCTTCGCCACCTCAAGATTTAATGAATTGTATAACATACTCGTTTTTTTATTTTCGGTTAATTTTC
>ERZ1292632.2327-Hain-H43-01um-R2-2327-length-16095-cov-6_pt1 | contig 13116 bp, 24 predicted proteins | sample MGYA00564407_ERZ1292632 | MGnify/ENA primary metagenome ERZ1292632 (study PRJEB36523, sample SAMEA6512637) | groundwater metagenome | collected 2019-01-08 | study: AquaDiva: Metagenomics assemblies of 32 groundwater samples
AGCGATCCATCACTTCTTGCTGACGAACTGTCGCTATTTACGCGATCCTAAGACGATAGAGTTGGTCAAAGCCCCGTACAGGGCTGTATTAGAGATCCTGTCGGGCCGCAAACCTTCCTTAGATTGCGACGACTTAGCGGCACTAACAGCCGCGCTGCTCCTGTCGGTCGGGTGCTCGGTGCGCGTGGTCTGTGTGGCGTTCGACGATGTCGTATACAAAGGTGAGCGCCAGTATGCTCATATCTTTGCGCAAGCATTAGAGCCCAAAAGTGGCAAATGGATTACTTGTGACTTCGTGGCTGGCGAAAAGACCGCGCGAATGCACGGGCGCGTGAAATACGCCAAGATCTTTATGATTGCTTAATGTATAATTAGCGTAAGGAGTCCCATGTCCAAGATTATGCCATATCTAACCCACAACCGCCCAGGCCGGGTGTCGCGTGGGTCGATGCTTAAAAAGACCCACCCTTGGTATGCAGGGTACGCGCTCCCTAGGAACGTCTGGGACGAGTCCAGTTCGGGCGGTTCGCTCGTTACTCGGGGTGCTCGTCGGGGCACTGGCCGCGGTGGGCCGGCTAGCGTTAGTCCAGACCGCGCGCGGGGCACTATTATGCAGACGATGCGTAATCAGTTCCATGTTAGTAGCCTGTCGGGGAATACTGTCGGCGGGTCCTCGTTAGGTGACTATGAGCCACTAGAAAACTGGTTAGGCGACGCAGCACGCGCCACTTGGGGCGGCATTAAAACTGGTGCTAAGGCTGTTGCTAGTCTGACTTGTAAAATGAGCGACGCGGGGCTCCTCGACAAGGCTCTGGGCGCGGCGGGCGCAGGCGCGGGTAGTTTGGTGACTCCTGGGGTTGGAACAGCGGTCGGTGCTAAGGCCGGTATCGCTGCCGCGAACGCGTTAGCCAAAAAGTGTGGGCGACCGCCTATCTCGCAGGCTGCCGTAGCAGCAAAGTTCGGTCCCGCAGTGGCGTCCTCCTACAATCCTGGTGGCATTAAACCGATACATCTAGCAATAGGGGGCGCGGCCTTAGTTGGGCTGTTCCTGGTGCTGCGCTAATGAGTTACTTAGTTGTGGGGGACATACCGACCGTAGGGGCGGCTGACGCGCAGCGCCGGGCGGCTGCCGCAAAAGCCAAACGTGACGCAGAAGCGGCTGAAAAGCAGCGGCTAGCTAGGAAGAACGACTGGCGCACGGGCTCGGCAGATACCGAACAAAAAAGGTTAGCGCGCGAACGTGTTGCTGCGATGGAAGAGCGGCGGATCGGTAGGCCAGATTTATTCGTCGGGGATCGCCCGGAGATGGTCGCACGTAGGGAGGCCGCGGAGCAACAGAGATTAGAAATGGAAGGGGGCGCTGCTACGGGAGGTATCCCGACCACGTACCTACTAATTGGTGGCGCGGCCCTAGTGGGGCTGATCGTCTTTATGAAGAAGAGGAAGAAGTAATGAGTTACATTGCTGTAGGTAGGGACGCCCCAGCGGCACAGACCCCTGAACAGATCGCTAAGCGGCAGCGCGACGCCGCCGCCATGAGGGCCTATCAAGCCACACAAGCGGGCATAGCAGATAAGGCCCGCCGTGACGCGCAGGACGTTGCCCGGCGTCAGGCTTTCTTAGTGTCTACCGAGGGGCAGCGGCGTGTTGCCGAAGCCGACGCGAAGCGGCAGGCGAAACAGGAAGTTGTAGATGACGCGATTTTAACGAACGACAAGGTGCCCGACCCGTCCGGCGGGTCCTCGACGACTAAATATCTCCTAATCGGCGGCGTTGCTTTGGCGGCGGGCTGGTTCTTTTTCCTAAGGAAGAAGTAATGTCTTACCTGACTCTCGGGATCACTGGAGCCGATGCGGCTTACGGTAAGAAGGATTGGGTCATACAGCTAGTTACGTGGAAAAATGCCGCGTGGACCAAGTACGGGGCCTACGCGCCGCCGTCGGCAACACCAGGAATGGCAGAGAAGACACCAAAGATTACCTGGCAAGAGGCTCTCGCTCACACGAAGGAACTACAAAAACTGCTACCCGAGGCGCACGAGTACGCGCTAAGTACACCGATTTTCTTCGCCGGAGAAAGCGGAGCAGCGAAACAGTACTTCAGTGCGGAGAATCGTTGGCTAGCCTTTACTATGAGATTCTCTCTAGACTCTTTGCAAAGTAGCGGCGGCGCGTTTGTGCCTGTTCAGCTAGCTTATAACTATTGGGACGAATTCCAGAGAATCGCCATGAATGTGAACGCTATTTGGGGCATCGACACGGCGTGGGATACGTTTAAGCAGTCCCTACCTGATGCACCAAAAATGCCTGGGATACCTCAGTGGGTTTGGTGGATGATGTACGGAATGGGTGGACTATGGGCACTTTCGATGCTCCCTAAGAAGAGGAAATAATATGGCGGACTCTAGTTATCTTGGTAATTACATGGCGAGTGACAACGCTTCCAACGGCGCTGTCAGTAACTACGTCGAAGTTGGAGATTTGGGTGGTGGTGTTTCTTCGGTGTTGTGGATGGCTGGCTCGGGCGCGGCGGCCTATCACGGGTACAAGCGCAATGGCTCGGTCAAGTGGGCGATCGTGTGGGGCCTCCTAGGGGGCCTAGCACCGATCATCACTAACGGTATCGCGCTAGCGCAGGGTTTCGGTAAACGCAAGGGGCAGTAATGATCTACTCGGTCTGGGTTCCAGGCGAACGTAGGTACAACTATTACTCGGTGGGCGGGATGCCTACCGAGGACGACACCCCTACACCTTCGTTCGGGGGTGGTAGCAAACTCGGCTACGCTCCTGGTGAGGCTACCTGGGCGTTACCTGCCAACGCTCAGCACGTAGGTTCAGGCCCGCGTGCTCGGGGCGTCGTGGTGCATCCCGGCTCGGGCGGCCAGCGCGGAGCACTGGGAGACTTTTTCGACTACTCGGGACTCTGGGCATTTTACGCCTTAGTAGGCTATTTAGCGTACAAGTCTTTTGCAGATAAGGACTAACCGTGGCTAAGCACACTATCAAGAAAACTTCCAAGCGCGAGAACTGGTGCGGGCTGTGCCATCGTCATAATATGGCGGGCGCGGCCTGGGCGTGCGAGGTTTGTCGAATCCCTGTGTGCTTAAAGTGCCATGACGAGACACAGTGCCAGGGTAAGTACGCACGCGGCAATCCCGGCCGGGATACCGAAGCAGGGATTACCATGTACTCCGAGTTCCATCAGTATGCCCCTAAAAAGCAGGGTAGGTTTCCTGGTAATCTAGAAATCCCTATGGAAGTATTCAAGGTAGGGTCGGCCGAGTGGATGTTCTACGCTTCCAATAAATGGGAACATAAGCAGAACTTCTACATGCACGAGCACGGCTGGGGCGTTGGCTGTTACCTAACAGATGGTGGCGATAAGCGCGTCGAGGTACCAGAGAAGTACCGTACCGTGGACACGCTAGTGCGACTAGGCGAGTGTCGCGGCGGGCCGGCTCGGCTTCCTAGCCGCGCGAAAGACCTGCGAGATAACGTTGGCAAGACCGCGAACTCGGGTAAGGGTTTGGGCTTCGTGTGGACGGGGCAGGACGGAGTCCTCGATGGTGCGATGGTTGGTTCGCCATACCCCGAACTGTACTGCACGCCAGATGGTGGGTGTTTACTAGTTATAGAGGGCAAGAAAAAGATCCGCGCACTCATTTGGGGCGGCGGTATGCGCGTTAAGAGTCAGGGGATAGTGGGATAATGAGCAACTTAACGTGGGCCTTCAGCGGCGGCGTGGCGATCTTCCTCTTTATCATGGGCGGGCTGATAGCCGGTGTTAAGGCGATTACCAAATTGAATAGCACTATCGAGTACTTAGGTCCGGATCTGGCTAAGGTTAGCGTTAGCGTATCCGCTCTCTCGGTTTCGGTTAATCATTTAATCACTAAGGTGGCGGTGCTGGAGTCCATTGCGGTTAAAATTCCAGAACTAGCCGACTCGGTTGCGCAGCTAGAAAAAGACGTTGCGATCCTGAGCGAAAAGTACTAAATGTATTTGACGTCAAGTTCTAATTAGACTAAACTTAGTACTAGTAGTACCCCTCCGTTCAACTCCTCTTATATTTGATGGCCCTAGTGTTATATAAGGCATTACATGAGCCTGTGGTTCGTAAATCCACGTCGCAAGTCAGTTAGGCCGGGACGCAAAAAGCCTCGGCGTGGGCCCGGGTACATAAGGCGTATTCGGCGGCAAGCTAAGGCAGGGTACATGGATCGGCCGACCGCCAAGGGGTATGCTTCATGGCGGCGCTTTAAGAAGGCCTCAGCGCGGCAGACCGCGACTATTCTATACAGCACGAAGAAGAACCCCAAGCGCAAACGCGCTAAACGTAAACCGGCTCGTAAGAGCCCAAGGAAGAACATGTCCAAGAAACTCTACGGTGCGGCGCTAAAGGCCCGCAACAAGCGGTTAGCTAAGGCGCGGCGCGCTCGCGGTCGTCGAAAGACCTCGCGCCGGAACCCGTCGTACTTCAAGAAGCGTAAGGGCGGGGCCAAGGGTTACGTTCGGCGCTCGCGTATCCGCACTCTTGCGAAGGCTCGTGCGGCTGCTCGGCGTAGGGCGGCTGGGTACTTCGCTAAGGGCGGGAACACTCGCGGGGACGCGAAGCGTGTTTATACAAAGATTTGGTCGCGAACGGCTGCTGGCCGCAAGCGGGCCAAGAAGGCGAAGCGCTCGCGAGTTAAGCGCATAAAGGGGCCAAGCATGGCGAAAAAGGGAACTAAGGCCTCGCGCAAGCGCGCGGCCAAGAAGGCGGCTAAGACTCGCGCGTCGAAGCACGCTAAGCGTGTTCGCGCTGGCAAGAAGGCCGCTCGTACGCGCGCTCGTAAGGGCCGCAAGGGTGGGAGCAGAAAGATGGCGAAGCGTGGGCGCAAGCGTAGTGTTCGTAGGTTAAGTGCTCGTGGCCGGCGCAAGCGTTACGGCCGTGGCGTTCGTGCGCTTCGTCGCGCGCGGCACTCCATTAAGTTCGCTCGTAAGCATGGCTCGGGTCTAGCCAAGCGGTACCTCCGGCGCTACAAGATGCGCTCGAACCCGCTGGCGCTCGTCAAGCAGATCATGAAGGACGTTCTGCCTGTCGCTGTCGGTCTGTTTGCGGCTCGTGCTATTGGCGCGAACGTGGACCGCGTCCCGATGGTTGGTGGTCTACTCGCTAAGGCGGGTAGTGCGGAGCCGGTTGCTCGCGCCGTGTTAGTTGGCGGTGTGATGTACGCGGCTACGATGAGCAAGAGCCCGCTCAGCAAGTTCCGTGGTCCGGCGATGGTTGGTGCTGGCCTGAACCTAGTGATGGCGGCTGTCAATGCCTTCGCGCCTGCCTCTGTTAAGGGCTACATCGGCGCTGGCGACATCTCGTACGACATGGCGGGGTACCAGTCCGACATGGCCGACTACGAGCAGACCGGCGAGTACTCCGAAGTCAGCAATTATGAGGAGGTCGGCGGATGGGCGGACGGTTTAACTAGGGGCGTCGGCCGACACAGTGCCCTTAAACAGCTGGCCTCGCGTTCGATCGTCGATGAGGTTCCTGATTTCTCCGAGGACGATGTGCAGGAAGGCATCTTCGCGGGTTCGGGTTGGGGCGTTAACTAAGTAATTCTTGGGGCACATTGTGCCCTAATACAGAGGGAGACACCTCTTTACAAAACAGAAAAGGAAGAACACAATGCCTAGACTACACGGTGTAAAGGAGCGGCGCCATCAGCCGTTCTGGGATACTCTGATTCGGACCCTGGCGGCTTCGCCGACCGCGGTCGCCAACAGCACTCGGCTTTTCGGTAACGCGAACGTTGGTAACATCGCGCTTACCAACCTACAGGTCGCCGGTCAGCTCGCGTCTGACCAGACGTACGTCATCCTGGCGCTACGTTGCTACCTGTACTTCAACGGTGTCAACCGGCGCATCCTGTACCTAGGTGTCGCGTCGCAGCTGTACTTCACGCTGACCGTTGGCGATAAGCCGCAGTTCCAGTGCCCGGCGTGGTACCTGCCGGCTGGCGGTGGTATCCAGGGTTTCGACTCTGGTACCTCGATCTTCAGCAACGGCGATCCTTCGCAGGAAGCCATTCTGAAGCTAGCTCGGCCCATCATGGTGCCGGTGCGCCAGAACTTCTCCGTCACTGCCGAGTTCTTCACCACGGGCTCGCACGACATTCGTAACGGCGCGACTTCGCTGAACACGGGCGACGCCACCGACGAGAAGATTATATCTTTCATGCTTGATGGTCTGCAGACAAGGGATGTGCAGTAATTTCAAGCACTTAGCCTAGTCTAGCCAGAAAATATTCGACAGCGCTAGATTCCATGCTAAAACTCCTTTATTCGAGAATTTCTCTCGGATAAAGGAGTTTTCTTTTTATGCCTAAGAAGTTGCCGATATATGAAATTGGAACCAAATTTGGAGATTGGACGGTGATTGCCATTGAGGTTAAGGATTACGCGGGGAAGGCCAACGTGGCCTTTTCGCGTGTTAGCTGTGTTTGTGGCACCGAGAAGTCTATTCCCAACTTCACTTTGCGCACGGGCAGAACCAACGGGTGCGGTTGTAGGGGGCGGCGCATCGCTGGAGAGTCTAGAGTTACTCATGGAAAATCCGGTTCGCCTATATATAGACTTTGGCTGGGCATTAAATATCGACTTAAAACGCAATTAGCGTATAAAGACATTACACTATACGCTGCTTGGGAAACTGATTTCCCCGCATTTGAGAAATTTATTTTAGGGCTAGGAGATAAGCCTACGCCAGCACATACCTTGGATCGTATAAACCCATTCGGTAATTACGAACCTGGAAATCTCCGTTGGGCAGATAAACAGACACAGGCACTGAATCGTACAAATAGTGTAGAAAATACGCTCAATAATAGCAAAGTACTAATAGGACAAAAGTACGATATGTTGACGGTTTTGGAACTTGTTATCAAGGCTCGGGGTAAACGCAATTGGCCGGCTGCGCGTGTAAAATGCGAATGTGGTACAATTAAAGTAGTATATTTAATGCAGTTATTCTCTGATCGCACAAAATCTTGTGGCTGTTACAAGAATAGAAACCTACTTTTAGGGCCAAAGACCGTCGAGAAACTGTTAGAAATTAATGGCGTCACTAAAAATTATAGCCAGTGGGCGGCTGTAGCAGGAATATCTCTACAAGCCTTTGCCTATAGGATAGCCTCCGGCTGGACTCCTGAACAGGCAATCTGTCCGTCCGATCGAGATGACGGTATGATTACCGCGAATGGGGTAACCAAGCACCGCTCAGAGTGGGCAAAGGACCTCGGTATACTGGCCGAAACCATCACCCGCCGCCTCAAAACCGGCTGGACCCCTGAAGAGGCCGTTTTCACAGGAAAGAATAAGCGTTACCAGCGCAAATAATTTCCTTGTAGCGTTTTTAGTGGTATACTTATAGGTAATCCTTCCTTTCCTACTCCCAATGACATCATACCGCGCACTCTGCGCGGGGGCGCACAGAGCGCCGACCCCCTCTGGTGTAGGAGACTTCAATGGACGCTAATTCCGCCGCGCTATTACGGCAAATGCGCGCTGAACTTCAGCGCGTTTCGCAGGAACTGCTTAACACTCGAACCCATGTCGCTGAGTTAGCTCGGCGTCCGCGGAGCATCTCTGAAGAGATTGATGCTATCCCGGGCCGGCGCTTAGTCTATACGCTATCCGGCGAGCAGTCGTTTACTGCTTCGCAGGACGGTACCCGTGGTAACCCCATCAACATGCTAGTGTCTCAGGACGGCCCGTTCGTCATGACCCACTACCCGCTAGTTGGTTGGACCCCGAACCTGCCGTCGAACGCGGCTAACTTCGGTATTTGGTCGCCGACTCGTAGCTACCCGATGCCGACCCAGCAGCGCCAGATGCTCGCGACTTCCTCGGCGTACTCTACGACCATGGATGTCATCGACATCTCGTACGAGCTAATTGACTCGGGCTCGCAGCGTAACTTCCAGAACATCACCGTTGGTGGTGGGCTGCTCTCGCAGGCGGATCATCTGATCCCGCTGCCGGTGCCGACCCTGTTCCAGCCGAATACAACTGTGTCTATCATCATCACGTACCATAACATTCTGTTTGGTACGAACGGCGAAGACACCACGGGCGGGTTACTACACGTTGACCTACCCGGCTACCGCATCGCACAGATGTAATAGGGGACCAGATGGCCTATATTACAGCTGATGGAATGATTGTTCTACCGGACGACAACACCGGCGATGATGGTGGTGACGCTTCGGGGCTGTTCGATTGGGTGGCGGCTAAGAAAAAGGCCGCTGCTGAGATCGTAGCCGCTATAGAAGAGGAGAGGGTCGCGCCTACTACCGCTGCTAAGAAGCGTGCCGCAGCTAAGCGCGCTCAGGCCGAGGCCGAACTAGCGGCGGCTAAAGCGGCGCAACAGCAGCAGGGCGGTGGGGGTTTCACTATCACCCCTATGATGCTCGTGGTTGGTGCGGGCGTGGCGTACTTCATAATGAAGGGTAAAAAGGGCGGCGCTAAAAAGCGCCGTAAGCGATAACTATGTCCTACGGAAGCTTAGGCACTACTGTTTCTGCCCAAACCGAAGGTCAAATGGCTGATTATGCGGCCATCCTAGGGCCTAATCCGGCCCCTAAGCCGCTGTCTCAGATCACTAAGCAGAGTGAAGTTGCTGCTTACGCGGCGGCGGGCTATACTGTCAGTGGTAAAAATGGTTGGGATCGGGCTACTGAGATGTACTTTGATGTCTTCGTGGCGGCACGGCACGGAGGGTTCATCGATAATATGAAGTCCCAGCTACGCGCCGCGGATAAGCGCGCGGACGCATACCGAGCGGCGGCCAGCAACACTGTAGTGACCCCTACACCGGAAACAGAACTACCTACGCACATCAGGTCCGCTGGTTTCATGGGCGGGATGCCTTGGTGGGCTCTGGTTGGTGCCGGCGCGGCTGTGTACTTCATGGTTAAGAAGGGTAAGAAGTCGCCCGCTAAGCGTAAGGCGGGTCCGCGACGCAAGCGGCCAAGCCGTTCTAGTAAGCGCCCGCGTTCACTACAGCGTAGGCGGCGTCGGAGTCGCTAATGTCTAAGGCGCAACTAGAGTTAGACAAGATGCGTGGGTCGCTCGCGACGTGGCTAAAGTACCGTTTAGCTAACGACGCTAGTGCTCGCGGGCTAACGCCCGCCCCACTATCTCCCGAGCCCCCCGCCGACATAGTGTCGAGGCGTAGGGACTTGGGCACCGAAGCGCGTATGGCTAAGCGGTTGCACCAACTCTTGCTGGAGATTACACCAGACGAGCCCCTCCCCGCACCGGACTCGCCGAACGCGGCTGTCGTGTTAGCGCAGATGGTAGTGTCCCCGCAGCCGCGGAAGTCCCCTACAGGGTTCATCCCGTTACTTATACTTGGCGGGGCCGTGATGCTGATCATGATGTACAGCATCAAGAAGGACGCGGACGTAGCGGCAGCTAAAGAGAAGGCGTCCTATGAATGTATACAGTCGGGTCGGTGTACCGATAGCGGGTTCTGGCTTAAGTGGGTCGCTATCGGTGTCGGGGCCTGGTTCGTTTGGAACAAGACGCCAGTTGGCGATCAGATCAAAGGGTTAATTACAGACGGCGGCGAACGTGCGCGCCGACGTGTGAGGGGATAATGGCTTACCTAACTACTGGCGCACTTACTATGAAGGAACTGGCGACTTCTTACGCTACGCCCAAGTCCACGGCTGCGCAGGCCTGGGACTGGCTCAAGGGCACGGTCGCGGACGTGGCTTCTAAGATGTCCCCGACGGAGCGCGCCTATACAATTTCGCAGGGTTCTAAGGATGGCGGGGCTACGTATGTTGCTCCGGCGTCGAAGGGCATTACCACGACCCATCTAGTGATCGGTGGCGCGGCGCTCGTTGGGCTTTTCCTGGTACTAAAGAAGAAGTAATGTCGTACCTGCCCGCTAGCGGCGTCGTAGAAGATCTTTCTAGCCTTTATAGCGGGGCTAAAAAGTACGGTGCTAAGATCGGCACGCTGGTCGCGCCGGCTAAAGCCATCCTAGACGACCCAGCACTACCCGAGGTTGTTTCGCTGGTTATGGAACTAAAAGCGCTCAAGGCGGCTAAAAAGAAAGGGCTAGGTTCCCTCGACGGCGTCTCGTTAGGGGGCTCGTCGCTAGGGGACATCGGCCTGAAGGACATAGTTGGGCCCCTACGGTACTATGTCGGTATCAAGAAGCAGCCGGCCTTGGGCTATCTGACAGCTGCCACACTGTTCGCTATCCCGTTCGCTATAGGGTACATGGTTGGCAAGCGGAAGTAATAAGGTTGCTATATACCTCGAAATATGGAAAAATGGTAAGTACCCAGAGATTACATACATGTTCGTCGGGGAGTACCGCGCGACCAAGAACCGACTTAAGCATTTCACACGCAATATCAAGTTCGACGGGCTGTCCGTCATAAGGATCACCAAGCTATGAGTTACCTATCGGTTGGAGCAATTATGGGTTTTGGTGGTCCGCGGGGCCCGGCGCGCGTTAAGAAGCCGTCGCGGCCTATTCGTCCGGTTGCTGTGGCTGTTGCCCGGGCTGCGTCCCCGATCAAGTTCGCGCCTGGTGTGCAGAAGTTAATCTCGGTATTTAAGGGCACAAAGCGCGTCCCTACGCGCATGACGGGTCCGAGCCCGGTTCCGCCCATGATCCTAAGTCCTGTGCGGGTCGCGGCTTCCTATACTAAGCCGACCTCGGTGCTGGCCGTCAACACGCTGACTCCCTCCGCAGTCTACTCGTCGCTGGCTCCGAAGGTTGCTACCGTGTCCGCTGGGACGCAGCCCGGACAGTCGTGGGGCCTAACACCCTTTACTCCGGGCGAGTCCGATGAAATGAATGACGAGGACTTCGGCGAAACCGTTGAAACCGTTGAAACCGACGGTTCGCCGGTAATGAAGGCGGGGGCTGGACCGGGCTCTAAGGGCGTTCCGTGGGTTCCTCTCGTGGTCGCTGGCGTCATTGGGTACATTCTACTCAAGGGCTCTAAGTAATACTGGCACTTACCCTCCGCGTCTGCTACATTACTGTTCATGAAACCCGCGTTTGACCCAGCCACCGAAGAGATATACCACGTCGCCGGCGATAAAGATACCGGCATCAGCACCACGGCCGACATGACTGCCGGCTCCATTAAAGTTCAGCTAAGATACAACGGGCGCTTTGGCAACTATGTAAGCACCGTGGATGTTTACCACATTCCTGGTGTGGAAACATCTGTGATTATGATTTGTCCTAAGTGTAGGCACTCGTTAAGGATGACCTCGGCGCGCAAGGACATTGAGTGGGATCCAGACAAAGGAATTTATATCTCTCAGAGTGAGTGTACCTGGGAACAGGACGCCCGCGATGGTGAGCGTATGGATTTCGGTCTTTATTTATGTCGCTTTAGATTTGAAATAGCGGGTAGTGAGATCCGGGATGCCTAGGCCCCGACGAACTCTAGAACAAACCTTCTGGGACAAAACTAGTAAAACAGATACTTGTTGGTTATGGACAGGCTGGACACACCACGGGTACGGGCGCATCGAGATGGACGGCGTCCGTGTAGCGGCGCACAGATTTTCTTGGGAACTACATAATGGCCCTATTCCCGCCGGAGAGGGATATCACGGAACCTGTGTGTTGCACAAGTGTGATGTTCGAGCTTGTGTGAACCCTGAGCATTTATTTTTAGGGAGCGCCGCCGAAAATAATTTCGATAGGACCAACAAGGGAAGGCAAGCCCACGGCGAGGGTGTCGATTCTCACAAGTTAGTTGTCAAACAGGTTAAAGAAATTCGTACTCTGTATAAGAGTGGCGGGTATACACAAAAGGAACTAGGAATGCGCTACGAAGTAAGTCAGGCTCTTATAAGTAAGATAGTTCGTAATGAACTCTGGACAGACGTGAGGGATTCATAATGCCAAACCTCACTAACCGACAGTACCTCACTTTAGTTTGCAATAGGGATGTCGTCGAGGAAAATCTAGAAGAAGCCAACGTACAGCTAAAAATACTCAGAGATCAGTTGGACCTCCTCCTGGACGGCGATGATGATGCTTTCGAGACTTTGCGGGACGCCGAGAACGCCGTTGCAGCGGCGGCTGTGGCGGCTGCTAAAATAATAGTTGTTGCGTAGCGCGTTTTCTAAGCTATACCCGTAGTATGATAAAAATCCTGCTTCCGGTTTTCCTAGTTTTCTCCGCCTGCAATCCAATTGATGATGCCCGACAGGACTGCCGCGAGGTTGCCGAACAGGCCCTCGATGAGTGCATCGCGTTCTACGAGGATGTGGCTATCCCGGAGATCACCGAGCAGTTGAACGGGGCCTTCGCCACGATCCGCCAGTGGTTTGAGGAGCAGATCGTGTTACTCAAGGCGCAACTAGAGCAGGCGCTGATCGACGCGAAGATACAGGTCCTGATGGACCTAGGCTGCGTCAAGGATCCGGCCAACGACTTCGGCTGGACGTGTACGGATACAGTCATCTGTAATTAGCCTTTTCCTGCCAGACCTGCTAAAATAGTAGTATGTGCGTCAAAGTAACTTGCGACCGATGTCTTAAACCCACCTTCAAGGGGTGCGGCGGCCACATTGAGCAGGTCCTAGCTAACGTACCCCCCTCCAAGCGCTGTAAGTGCGGTACTAAGGCGTGCCGCCCCTGTAGCGGTATGCCTGAGGATGACCCCAAACCGCTCCTCAGCGGCGCGTCTATACCTGGCGTCCTGTTCTTGGTGATTGTCGTGGGCGCGGCCTGGTGGCTAACTGGGGGCAAGAAGTAATGTACATAGCCGCCGAGGGCATGCTCGACGGCCGCCCGGATTATGTCCGGGGCGTGGTGGTCGCGGGCCTGACGTACGGCTTTTCGCGATATCTGATGAAGTATAAACAACGTACGGCTGGCGCTTGGGCGGGCCTGGCCTTTATTTTGGAGCTACTCTAGTGAAAATCGAATTCGACCGTACCGCCCCCCGTGGCGTAGACACCCTCATGCATATGGGTAGCACGTCCCTGGACGGCGTTCTGAGCGACTCCGAGGAAAAACTGAAGGGCGCGGCGATAGCCGGCGTGGTTGGCTACCTAGCGAGCCGTTTCCTGGGTTTTGGCCCTCCGAA
>ERZ1292632.3086-Hain-H43-01um-R2-3086-length-13114-cov-9_pt1 | contig 13114 bp, 20 predicted proteins | sample MGYA00564407_ERZ1292632 | MGnify/ENA primary metagenome ERZ1292632 (study PRJEB36523, sample SAMEA6512637) | groundwater metagenome | collected 2019-01-08 | study: AquaDiva: Metagenomics assemblies of 32 groundwater samples
AGCTGCAGCTGCGCAGACAATGGTAAGGGAAATTTCATCTTCGGTTAATGCTGGAGCTACCTTTAATGTAAGGTACCAGGCGCAGGATGCAAGCGGAAATTTTGGAGTGCTGATTGATGATGACATATCCGGAGGCTGCACACCAAATTCAATAACAACTGGATTTTTAGGCCCGGCAACATATGCAGACATTTCAGTAAAAGCGCCATTGTCAGGCGCATGCACTTTTGCCGGAACATATCAATTTGCATTTGCAAATAGCTCACAGCCGGAAAAGAATTTTCAGTCACAGTCAGTAACAATCGCATCAGCAGCATGCACACCATCAACATGGACCCCATCACGCTCGGGCCATTGCACAGGAACCAGCTTCACTCAAACTTCAAACTGCAATACAACAAGGTCATCAACCGGAACTAAAGATTGTGATACTGGAGGCACAGGAGGCACAACCAAAAGCTCAGGAAGCGGCGCAATCTTCATTATTGCTGCTGTTGGCCTTATATTATTTTTGATATTCATAAAAGGCATACCAAAATGAACAAAACAAAATTAATGCTGGTAGTAATGGCATTGGTGCTTATATTCATAGTTGCATGCACTCAGGATTATAATACCGGAGCAGCTTATGCTCAATCACAGCCTATTGTCGGGCAGGGATGCTCAGTATAACTATGGCAATAACAAAAGAAAATTTGAGGATGCTGCTTATTACAGCAGTGGTATTAATAGTGCTTGGCTCCCAAAACACGCTCTCAAAAAGGGCAGTAGCTGATGTGGAAGGCCTGGCATGCAAAACAAATACAGATTGCCCATGCTGGGGCGAAATCAAAAATCAGACTAAGGCTTTTGGCATTGGTACATCAACATGCAGGGAAGATGTGAAGACCTGTGATACTTCATTATGTATAGATGTACAGCCTGTTGGAAAATATTTGAAGGATAATCCATTTCAGTGGATAAAAGATAATTTAGTATTATCATTAGGAATATTGGCTTTGCTAATATCAGTAGCATTATGGCCGAAACAATAAAAAACAATTCGGAGGAAAACAATATGGCAATAAAAGATATAATTGCGGCAAGGAAAAAACAAAGTAAAGTAAAAGGGCCTAACACTGGAATGTCTTGGCACTTAGACAGGGCTAGTAAGTCACAGGAGCCATGGGAGCAAGACTACAAAAGGAAGAGGAAAGGTTTGGCAGCTGCATCGCCTGCTACCCGGCGCAGGGTTTCAGCCAAAGGCGGAAGAGCCCATAAGAGAAGATAATGCTCATACGTGCCCACCTTCTTATTGTGGGAGATAGGTAAAAAACTAAACGGAGGATAAAAATGGCAGATAATCAGAAATTAGCTGTGTCTGGCGCGATTGCTGGAGCAATAACTCCTTTCCTATTGCAGTGGGTAGTGATGCCTATACTGAACTTTTTAGGAGGTTTTACTCCGCAGTTAAGCCTTAAGCTGGCAGAAGCAGGAAGCAATACTTTGGCAGTGAATGTCAGGGAAAGTCTTTCTGGCTTTGATACGCTTGGCGGATGGCTATTGGATGCATTAGGAGTGACTGCAGGCAACAGCCTGACAATGACAGTATTGATTGGTGCCGCAGGAGGCGCAGCAATATTTGTTACAGGAGCATGGCTGGCTGAATCACTTGGCTTCCTTGGAGGAACTCCAATGCAGAAGACAAGGAATGTTATCTTTGTCGGAAGCATAGCCGCAGGATTGATTGTAGGGACAATAGGCTTACCACCAGAAATAGGGCTGACAATGGCAAATGTGCTGATAGCAATGCTTGTCAATGCCACAATATTGGCAGGGATATATACATGGCTTGCTAAGAATACAAAGCTTGGCGTTGTACCATTTTAGCTGGAGGCAAAAATGGTCAGACCACTAGGCAGTAATTTTGGACCTAAAGAAGTATTTATGATAGTGCTATTTGCAGTCATAGGTGTTTATTTATGGTCAGTATTCACAACCACTGGTACTGGCATATGCACTCAGGACGACATTGTTAAGGAAAGATTTGACTGTGTCACTGTAGGCCAGCAATATGAGAAGACAGAATTTGCAGTTCCCGAGACAGAAAAGCTTGAAGGCTCATCATTATGGATAGTCAAGCTGTTCATATTGGGGACGGCAGTATTTATCTCATATCTAGTCGTGATGAAGTTTGTAGGAGAAAGGCCATCAAGAAGGGACATGGTATCCCTTATATTTATGGTGGTGGTGGTATACCTTATATGGGTATACTTAATTGAACCAACAAATCTTTTGGGTGCAACAACTTTTGAACAGCTAAACTTGGACAGAATTGGTCAGAAAGCAGCACAAATGCTTGGAGTTAATTAAAAATATTTTTTTGTTTTAACTGAGGTAGGCAAAGATAAAAACTAAACGGAGGTTAAGGGACATGGTAAAATTAGACATGGAATCGGCAACAAAATATCTTGCCTTGGCTGCAGGAGCCGTAGCCATACCTGCTGTAGTGATGGGCACCGGATTTGCGGCAACATTGGCAGGAATACCTGGATTTGCTGTGACTTTAGGGAACGCGGCAATTACGGTAGGTGGCATCGTACTGGCTTCAGTAGGAGTCGGCCTAGTGGACCAATTATTTTTCGGGAAGTAAGCCCGCCACCACGGATTAGACAGGGCTTACTCGGTCCAACATAAAAGGAGGTAGGCAAACATTTTATTACGATGGAAAAGAAGAACAGGACGATGCTAATACTAGGAGTGATACTTTTGATAGCTATGATGGCAGGACAGGAGAAGAAGGAAGCGGTAGTGGTCAAATATGTAAATCCTGGAGTTAGTGTTGCGTTGGAGGCCGGAGAATTAGTGGTAAAAGAAACAGCAACTTCATGGACACCAGGACCACCATCTAAAGTACATTATTGGATTTGCAAAGTAAGTGATTGCTCACAGCCTACGGACTCCAATGTAGTCAGCCAGGGATTTCATACATTAACAACTACCGAGATAAATGATTTAAATACAAGGCTTACCAGCCAGTTTAAGACAGCTAGGTATGACTTATCTTTTACAACTCCCTCTCAAGAAGGATATTATTGGTACAAGGCAAGGGCAGAAACATCTACTGGATTAGAAGCGGTTTCAATTTATCCAGATTTTGGATTAACACCTAACTCACATCAGTTTTATGTAACTTCAAGTTCAATCCCATGTGCAGAAAGGACCATACAGGAAAATGTTGCTATCAGCCATGGCACAATAGTAGTTACAGTATCTATTGTTCAGACAGGAAATGAACCAAATTGTGCAGAGAGCAGCAGGAATGATATTGGATTTAATGTTATCTGCGACCCAAGTTATACTTCAAATGTTGATGGCAGGCAGTCTACATGCACTCTTGCTTCATCTTGTACAGACAATGATGGTGGTCAGAATTACCTTCAAAAAGGAGATGTTAGTGTGATAGGCAGCACAGGAACAATAACAACGCATGACACATGCCTAAATGATGGGATAACAGTTGTGGAGCAATACTGCTCAGGAAATAATAATTTAGAGTCAACAAAGAACTGCAAAGATTACGGTGCAACATGGGCTTGCTCTGATGCCAAATGCGTGAATACAGGAATCATATGTGCAGTTGACCAAAATTCATGGTCTCCTAACCCATCAACAGTATGCCAGGGAACTGCATTCATTCAGACATCAAACTGCAACACTACTAAGATGAATGTAGGAACCAGCACAAGCGGTTCATGCGAAACGCCTTCACATTTAGCCTGTGTGAATAATGCATGCACATTGGTAAATGGCACTGGAACAAATGAATGTGCAACTATAGGCACAGCATGCGGAACTGCAACTTCATGGTCTCCACTGACATCATCTAAAGCATGCGGTACATCATTCACCCAGATAAGCAATATCGGAACTGAAAAGGCTGCAACAGGAATTGCATGTGAATCAGGAACCTGCAACTTAGAAACAGCAGAATGTGAGGAAGATGAAGAATTTGACTTTAACAAATACATACCTTTCCTAATCATATTTTTTGCCGTTATAATAGGAATGAAACTTATGAAACAAAAATGAAATTTATAGAAAGGATAAAAAAGGACAAGGATTACAGATGGAAAACAATTTTAATATTTATAGCTGCAGTGATGTTGATTGGTAGCATACCTGAAGACAAGAAACAGGCAGTTTCCCAGGACAGCTGCAATCAGGCTAATACTGGTGGTCCCATATTTGGTTTTGATTTTCTTCCTGGATATGGCTGGGACCAGTCCATAATAAGCATAATCGGCAGGGACATAGGAATACCCACTGGAGCAAGTTTCAAGCCAACGCAGGAATCATTGGACCTTTGTGCAGGTGCCAGATGCAAAGTCGGCAGGAAGGTTCTTGGAGGCGCATTAACCCCAGACCTATATGGTTGTTTTACAGAAGTTCCAAATGGGCTAAGAGCAGAATCAAGGGATGACTGCGCCAATGATGGGGAGGTCATTGATTCAGATTCAAAATATAGTGTATTATGTGAGGAATTTGAGGAAGGCACCACTAAGAAAGATATTCAATGCACTTCAGAAGTACAGAGAACTTTAGCCGGAATCCTGGATTCAATATGGTCCACTAATGATATGTCATGCAAAGAAAGATATTATACAACCGCCTTTGGAGGAGGCACCATCTTTTTAATTTTTATTTTGGCGGCACTTTAATAAAATGGCAACAGCAACTTCGACATCAAACATATTATTCAGTAAGTGGGGAATACTGGCATTAGCCTTCCTTGCAATATACATTGGAGGAGGATTAGACATAATAACAAAAAACCCCTCAGTAATAGTTTTTGCAATATTAATACTTTTGATGATAGTTTACTTTAAGAGAGGAAGATAATATGGCATTGACTAAGAAAGACATATTAGGATTTTTGGAGAAATACAAGTGGATTATTTTTATTGTAATAATCTCTATTTATTTAGCAAACATAGAAGAGATAACCTCACCTAAGAAAGATGCGCCTTTTGGGGGTAAACCAGGAACATATAAAGTTATTCAATATGGAGGATTGGCTGCGACAATTATTGCTCTATTTAAGCCAGCAATGAAATTTCTTGGCCCTTGGGGGCTAGCTATTGGCGGCGCATTATTATTAGGACCATGGCTCATAAATAACTGGATTAATTTGTTCCAGCCAGACCCTGTTATCCCTTCATGGATATTCATCGCAGGGTTTATAATCTTGGCATTATTTGTATTAAAAGGACAAAGGAGGAACTAAACATGGCAGAAAAATTTTGGACAACAGGCAGGAAGAAATTGACAGCTGCTGCAGGATTGGGAGTTGCAGGATGGCATGCTTTGACAATGGGAGTCAATCCATGGAATATACCAGCACTGCCGGCATTTGTAAGCAATCCCATAATTGCCGGAGTAAGCCTATTGACTGTAGCAGGAGCATTAACCCTGTTTACAATCATAATGCTGTACACTGAATACTAAAAATGAAAAATGGTAGCAGACTTACCGAGAAAGGATGTATGGGACGACATATTAACCCTCTTCATCGCTATCCTCGCCTTCAATGCCCTACCACAGCTACCGATATTCCGGCAGTACTTCGAGGCATATCCTTATATCATCCTTGGAATTGCAGTTGTGCTACTCATATACAGAAAAAGGATATTAGGAATGTTTAACTCAAGATGACAAACTATTTATATTAGTAGTAATACCTAATCTTGAGGTGTTATTTAATGTCAAAAACAAAAAAACAGAACAAAACAAGGATATTGGTAATATTAGGAATAGTTTTATTCCTCATTACATCTTTTAATGGAAATGGGAATGATAAGAAAGAGGGATTTTTTGGATGCAGTGGTCCTTCACTCGGAATAGATGATTGGCAACCTCTCCCAGAATATATTGTGCCCTCTTTTGATGGTGTTTGTCCGATTACTGAGACATCAGTAAGAATACACGAATCAGGAGAATTATATAAGGTGGGTTTCACCGAGGATGAAATTAATCCAAAACAACTAGGTGACATTTACCTGGGAAGGACAGACATCCCTAATTTGCCCTCCATATTTAATCTACATCCAGCACATATTTATAAAATAAAATTAGACAATGAAAACACAGAATACATCCAGACAAGATGTATGGACTCTATCCAAAATTGGGCAAGTGAAATACAGATTATTCCATCCGCAAAATTTGCCAGATTTGTTTCATTGGAAAATCTGGAGGATTATGTTAAAACTAACCACATTTTTGGGAAGTATAATATAAACTCAGATGGGGTAGGTGGATATATATTAATATGGTATTAATCAACATAACATGGTAAAGAACAGGCATTCAAAATGAAACACCGACATAGCGGAGGACTTGTAAGATACAGAACGAGAAGAGGCAGAGTTATGGCTAGGAAGAGGCCTATGCATCCAATTATCAATAAAGCTAAAAGAGAAGGCAGAAGAGGGAGTAGGAGATTTTTAGGGTTTGGAAGAGGAGATGAAGCAAAAATCCGAAGAAGGAAAGAACTGCTCCTGATGGGAAGCGACACTCTCTCTCCTGAGCAAGCGGAGAGGAAGGCACGAGAAGAAATAGGAGAAGAGAATAGAGATGATGGAAGAATAGAAACAACATACAAAAAAATAGGCTTTCAAAATGAACTAATTGATGAAGAATGACACTAAAAACAACAACTATATTAATAATAACTGCACTATTACTCATAATCCCGGTAATGGCAGCTTCCTCACAGAATGAGGAGCAGACAGCTGCATTTGTAAATTCACCGCAGGATTCAGAAGGACAGCAATCCACTAATAATACCGGCTTAATAATTATCCTAATAGTTGCATTTGGATTATGGTATCTAAAAAATAACAACGGAGGCAAAACAAAATGAAACAACATTCATGTTCCTGCCATCAAAAACAGGCAGGTGGCAAGAAGAAACAAAAACCGAAAGGTGGAGGAAAAGAAAGATGAACAAAAAACTATTACTCCTGCCTATAAGTATGCTATTCGTATTTATGATGGCAGGAATGGCGAGCGCGGCAGTAACATGCACATTTGACCAAACAGCAACAACAGCAGGGACTTCAAGCAGCTATCTTAGGTCATTGACAGCAGATTTAACAAATCTGTCTGCAACATGCACAGGACAAACTGGAGGGCAAAACGTCACCGATGGAGTGCTTAGCAACGACATTACATCAACTCTGTATTACTTCAATTCGACTTCAAATGTGAATGTCAGCCAGTTAAGCAACAAGTCTGTTGACTTGGGTGAGTTCCTTGATACTCAGGTAGTAACCTTTACATGGACAGCTAGCAACGTATCAGGAGATACTGTTGCTACAGCAGCCAGGAGCTACATAGTTGATAATACAGTTCCAGGATGTTCGTTCGCTTCAGCGCTTGTAAGCAGTGATGAGTACGCGCCAAACCAGAAATGGACAGTAGACTGCGCTAATGCCAGCTCAGCAGACTTGCAGTTTGGTGTTAACAACCCGCTGGCTATGGCAGAATCTGGAGACTCCTGCACATTCACGGGAGATAAAAGCAAGGTTCCTGAAGGCTCATACCAGACATTGACTGCTACGCCAAGCGATGGGCTAAACTCGACTTCATGCAGCCTGACTTCCATAAGGATAGACATTGGAATTCCATTGAAACAGGTTGCGGCAGTTCTGGCATCTACAGGCGGCGGCAAGACAACATCAGGCAGTTCAGGCAATAATAACAACATGGTCTGGATTGTGATAATCGGGCTTGCGGCTTACTGGTATGTCAAGAAAAAGAAATAATTTTTTATTTTTTTTATTTGTATAGGGCTGATGCTTGTCTTGGAAGATATATCTAGCATCTGCTTCTATAGGAAAGTATATAAATAAGCAATTGGAGAAACAGCTTTATGAAAAGGAGGATTGTTATTTTTATGGCTTTGTTTATGCTAGTTAGTTATGTTGCTGTTGCTTCTGATTTTATAACTATCCAGAATATCCCTTATTACAATCCAAAATATATAGGTGGCAATGGTGCGTTTACCGATGGTTACTCAATAATCATAAATGGATATATGTTTGAAGAAGCCCATGTATTATGCTATAAATGGACTAAAGATTATTATTGCAATGATGAGAAATGGATAAAGGAGCATGGAAAATGAAAAAATGGATTTTGTTGACATTTTTGGTGATTGAAATATTAATTCTTTTGATTAGCTTTAGTTCTGTTTTTGCACTTTCTAACAAATCTTTCAAGAAGGTATGCAATCAAGACCTTTCCAAAGATTATTCTTTTGTTTATTTCAACGAAAGCCCTACTGATTCCATGTATCCTGCCATCAATAAATCTTCAATAGCTACTATAGAAGAAGTCACCGAAAACACCAAACTTGAGAAAAATGATATAATATTATTTAAATTCCCAAAGATGTTTGGATGCTTATGGGTTCATAGGATAATTTTTATTGGGAAAGATGATAAAGGAACTTATTACATCACGAAAGGGGATAATAATTGGTTCTCTGATTTTTGGCAGAGAACAAGGAAAGAAGATGTTTATTACAAGGTGACGAGTATTTTATGAAAAAAAACAAAAAAGAAAGGTAAGTTATGATTATTGGTATAAATTCCAAAATAGATGTTTTTACTCTATAATCATAACTTACCATTTACATCCAAAATGAAGAATTACAAGATTTTATTTTTATTATTAGGGTTTTTAATAATTTTATCTATAACACGAGCATTGAGTGGAGAACCATTAGTTTATCCACCAAATATTTCAATTGTTTTTCCAGTCAATAATACAAATTATTTCACAACAACTTTAGATTTAAATTGGACGAGCAAGGAAAGTTTGGGTGGGCTATCCTATTCTTTGGATGGTGGAAGTAACATATCTTTAGTTAGTTATTTTTATCAAGAATTTGCAAATATGACAGATGATAATACTCAGCAAACATCTAAAGATGAAGACCCACCAACAGATACAAATTCATCTTTGGTGGATTATACTGGAAAATATAATCCAGAAGATTCTGGAACTGTTTTAACATGTTGGTGGGATGGAAATTGGAGTACAGCTGACCCTTCACAATGTGCATCATCTGATTTATTCTTTGGTTATGCCAATTATACTAAACCATCAAGTGCTTCAAGTACAAGTAAATGGATGTCAAAAGTTGGTACAGGTTCGGCTATGCTTAATAAATCAATTCCTTCTATATGTTGGAATCAAAATCCTTTGCAATTTAGATTAAGAAGCAGTGGGGCAAGTGGTGGTTCTAATGGACAAAGTTGTTGGAATGGAACAGATTGGGGTGGGTCTATAAATGGTGGTTATAATGGAAGTGACAATAAAAATACTTATGAAGAAGCAATGTGGTGGTTTATCTTACAAAATATTACTTTAACATCATTAACTGAAGGTAAACATAATATCACAATTTATGGAAATTCGTCAAATGGAAATGGACAATCATCTTATGTATATTTTACTATAAATCAAACTCCACAATGGAGTAACAATCAAACTAACATAACTTCCAACACAATATTAAATGATGTAGGGCAATTTAATGTAACATTAACAGATAATTTTAATTTATCCTCATCTATTTTTTCTTGGAATGTAAGCGGATTTTGGCAAAATCTAACTCAAATAAATTATACAATAACTACAATAAATACAACTTTAATAGAGAATAGAACAATAAATCAAAGTTCAGGAAAGAATAAAGCTTGGACTGTCTATTTCAATGATAGCATAGGCAACAAAAATCAATCAGATATTTTCACTTTTTCAATAAAAAATCAATTACCATCAGTAGTTTCAGCCACAATAAACAATTCTCAACCAATAGATGCAGATAATTTAAACTGCAATAATGGCTCTGTTTCAGATGCAGACAGCGATGCTATAACATTATTCTACAATTGGAGCAGAAATGGTATAGACATACCAATAAAAACTGCTTTTTTAAATAATTCCAATACTTCCATTAATGATATATTTATATGCAGGATTACTCCTTATGATGGGTTTGAAAATGGAACAACAAAAACATCAGCATCGGTAAGCGTAGGGACTGGATTTGTAGCACCTATAATAAATTTTACAAACTCAACACCATTAACAGCAGAATTACTAAAAGGGCAATGGCTTAATTTAAGCGTCAATTTTACAGATACATCGGAAAACAGCATAGATAACCATACAGCATATTTCTGCAAAACTGATTCGGCAAACACAAATGGTTGCTTAGGAACAACTTTTTGCAGGTCAGGAAAAAATGTTTCAGCAAATAGTTATTTAAGTTGCAGGTTAAATATAACCAATTCATCAGATTTTCCTTTAGGAGCAACAACATTCTATGCTTTTGCAGTCGATAACACTTCATTAATTTCAGCCTCAAAATCAAATACTTTCACAATACAGGATATAACTCCTCCAATATTAAATAATTGGAGTCTGCAATATACAAACTTAAATGACGCTTCTGGAAACACCAATCAGTTTAATGTTAGTGTAACAGACAATGTTTCTAACATTCAGACAATAACTTTTGAAATTAATGTAACTCTAAATGCCACAAAGAGCTTCTCTTTTACCCAAAGCCTTTCAGTGGCAACAAATTATGTTTTATTTCAGTCATCAGAAACATTGTTAAGGGGGTTTTATAATATAACTAAAGTCATAGTTACCGATAATTCCAGCAATTCACAAACATACAATTTTACTAATATCACTTTCACAGTTTCAGCACAGCCTTCAGGTGGTGGTATTTCAGGAGGTGGCGGAGGCATAACCCCAAAACCTATCCAAAACATAACGATAGTCGCTCCGGAGAGATGCGGCAACTTTGTATGCGAGGAATGCAGGGATTCAAACATCTCCAACTGCATAGATGAAACTCCATTAAGCTGCCCTCAGGACTGCAAGTTATTTTCGCTGGATGACACTTTTTGCACACCAATATTTAATTGCGGAAACTGGCTCCAAAATTGGTTTTTAAATTTTACCCTCTTCGTTGTCGTCGGTGGATTAATCTACACCCAATATAAATCAGATAAGAAAAAAAAGAGATTATAAAAAATGAATGATATGGTCAAATGTATGGAATGTGGAAGAGATTTTAAGAGAGTGTCTAATACACACTTAAAATTTCATAACCTTACAATGGCACAGTATAAACAGAAATATCCAGGCAGCCCAATGGAGTGTGAAAGTTACTGCAAAAACATGAGCCATGCCGGAGAAAATCATCCCTTATATGGAATAGGCCATACCTTAGAATCCAGGAAGAAAATGAGCTTATCAAGGATGGGACCTAAAAATCACAGATATGGAAAAAAACTCCCAGAATGGCAAAAACAATTAATGATAGAAGCAAATAAAAAAAGATGGAAGAATAAAACTTTTGAAGAAGTATATGGCAAAGAAAAAGCTGAAGAGCTTAGGCAAAGATTCAAAGAAAATGTTGCTGGATACTGGACAGGCAAACATCTTTCCGAAGAGCATAAAAAGAAGCTTAGCGCATTAAAACAAGGATATAAACCAGTATGCTCTATAAAACCAGGACAATATGCCTTAGAAAAACATCCCAATTGGCAAGGAGGAAAATCCTTTGAGCCATACAGCTTGGATTTTAACAGGAAGTTCAAGAAATTAATTAAAGAGAGAGATGGCGGATGCCTATTATGTAACATATCCATGGATGATTTGCACCAGATAAAAAGGAAGGTTCATATACACCATGTCAATTATAACAAGTTAGATACTTTCCCGCAGAATTGCTGCACATTATGCAACTCCTGTCATATGAAAACCAATTTCAATCGTATTCACTGGACTAAATTTTTTCAATCATTGTTAAACGAAAAGTACAATTATGACTATACAGAAGACCAGAAGATTGTCATAACATTAAGGACATCATAGTCATTCCAAGACAAGCATCAAAGCCCCTGCAGCAAGCGGGGGCTGAGATGCCTTTAAAACAAACATGCCATACACAAAATTCAGCAAAGGAGGAAGATACTGCATAAGGAATCAGAAGAATGGCAAAGTTACTTGTTTTGATTCAGAACAAACAAGAGAAAAGATGATAAGGATAAGAGAGGCCTTTTCGCATGGCTTTAGGCCGAAAGGCTTGGCAGCGGCTCCATATAGGACTAGGAAAAGGGTCTCCTCAATGGGTGGGAGAGCAAGGAGAAGAAGATGAATACTAAAACCTATTTTATAATTGGAATTGTAGTTTTGATAATAATAGCCCTGCAGCCTCAAGAACAAAAAATGACTCAATTAAACAGGATTCAGAATCCTACAGTTGCTGCCGGACAAGGAGGTTTAGGAGATTTTGCTGTGCAAAAACAAGCGTTGCTTGCTATTCCAGCTGAGCCAAAGAAACAGGCAAGTCTTCCTTCAGATATCAATAGGATAAACGGCGCAAGTGCATCAGTAGAGTTTGGACCGCTTGTGAATCGCAGGCCTTTAGGGGATGCTGGCAATGCAGCTACAAATACAGTAACAAACACTAGGATACTGGATTTACAGCAAATAACCAGCCCAGGGGAAGAGACTGTAGGTTTAATCTTAACATTATCGGGGAAGATAGTCAACACAGAAACCTTATGCATGGAATCTACATTATTTAGGCCGGATGGCTCAACTAAAAAAGCTGCTGGGCAGAGTTGCATTGGAACGCCGCAGTCTCAGAATTGGGAGTGGTGGAATTGGATAAAAACCGGAAGCGTCTGGACAGGAAAGCCTTATGACATATTGACAACTGGGCAGCATAAGATGAAACTGGATATAGTTTCAGGAAGCCCTGTAAGCGGAAGCTATGAATTCTTTTTTGATGTTACCGGAGTAGAATTTGTATGCAATCAGGGCGAGAAAGCCTGTGATATCTATCAGGGCTCTACATGGACGACTGAATGCCAAGACAATAAATGGGTAAGAGTGCAGGCCTGTCCGGAAGCATGCTTTTTAGGTGCATGCCTTCTTCCTGACTGCTCGCAGCTTCAATCCTCTGCATCAAACTCAATCAATTCATGGAAAAGCAATCCCTCATCATCTAATAAGGGCAATGCCGTAACATCAA
>ERZ1292632.3087-Hain-H43-01um-R2-3087-length-13113-cov-5_pt1 | contig 13113 bp, 20 predicted proteins | sample MGYA00564407_ERZ1292632 | MGnify/ENA primary metagenome ERZ1292632 (study PRJEB36523, sample SAMEA6512637) | groundwater metagenome | collected 2019-01-08 | study: AquaDiva: Metagenomics assemblies of 32 groundwater samples
ACATGCCGGACTACGAGCAGGCGCGGATGTTGGCGCTTGCCATGTACTACATCAGCCTGCCTGGAGTGCCCGGCATCCACGACGAGCTTGATAAGACTATACCGGAGCGGGCCTTCGGCTATCGGGGCGATGGACGCATAGACGATTGGCTTGCGGTGGATGTGGACTTGGGCAAGCCGATAGAGGCGATAGCGACACAGGTTATTAGCCCCGCAGGAGTGCATCGCTGGCGGCGGGAGTATGAAGGCGGTACGGCGTTGCTGAATTATGAGGAAACGCCGATGGAGGTGAGCATGGACTATGCGGCATACATCGACGCGCTCGGTCGGCCTGTACCTACGCGGGTGATTGTGCCGCCGATGAGTGGACTGATTCTCAGGCCGAGGAGGGGACAATGAACCAACCGCGTTGTGCCGTATGCGGGCGCTTTGTCGATCCGGTAACCGGCTATATGGAGATAATTGACCCGGCTGAAGACCTGCGTGAATGGGTCTGCCTGGAGTGCGCCCGGAAAGAAAAGGCGAGAGATGAAACGAAGTCATAAACCCCACGGCTAAAGCCGGGGGTATCCAACCGACGAAACATGCGATGACGACTACAAAGAGTGAGGGCGCGCCGGCAGAAGAGAAAGGATGCGACTGACTTCAGCCGATTTGTAGGAGGCGAAACGGACGATTATGCGAATTGAGGAGACGATATGGCAAGCAAACAGGCAAAAGCGGTAGAGAAGCGAACTATGCAGAGATTTATTCAGAGATTAAACGTGACAATACCGAAGAAGGGTAAAGACGCCATTTTGGGAGCAGACGCGCTAATCTCTACGGGGGACACCAGCAAAAAGGGTAAAACAGGACATTCCAGTGAGGAGGGGCAGCCGCGCAAACGGTATCTTGGTCCGAAGGTGACGACGCCACTGACGGCCATTCGCGCGAAGTGCGCCGAGTGTGCCGGATGGTCGGCGCACGAAATCAAGATGTGTACGGTAACGCATTGCGCGTTGTACCTCTATCGTTTCGGGAAGAATCCACCGGAAAAGAGGCGCTGGATGACGGAAGAACAGCGGCAAAAGGCTGCCGAACGGCCGGCAAAGCACAGGCCAAAAACGCCGGCGAAAGCGGATTGATTGGGTGATGTGAGTACAAGGCGAGGCTGTCCGGAGTTGGGATAGAAAGCGAGGAAACATTCGATGAAACTGTTGTAGCTCCCTTCGGTTCTCCGGTGTGCTATAATGCCAGCAACGCAGGGGGTGCACCTCGAGGAGTTGTAGCTCCCTTCGGTTCTCCGGTGTGCTATAATCATGAAACTCAAGGATGAAATCGCCGAACTAGCCTTTACTATCCGCCATAATCCACGAAATGAGGCAACCGAGTTGCGGATACGATACCTCGCCGACCGGCATGGTGATTGGGTCATTGAGGCTATCATTAATAAGCTGACGGTAGGGACTCCCGGCACTTTCCCGCAGTCATTACAGGACGTATACCGAGAGTCGCCCGCCAAATCATGTTTGCGCCATGCGGAGACGATAGTCGCATCGCTCGACGCCGTACTTGATGATTACGAGAAACCGCCGGCCATCCTGATTTCCACTATCTCCGAACTAATACCTGCCGACTTCTACCGAATTCCACAAGACGCCCGTCTAAGCATAGTCGAAGCCGATGTGTGGAGCTACTGGCTGCAAGGGTTCACCATCTCCGACATCGCGCTCTGGGTATGCAAGCGTAACGGCGAACCGTATCACAGCCGGAGCCTCCGCAAAATCCTTCGGCGGGCGCAGGGTAAGGTCTGGAACTGTCCCGTGCTCGGCTGGCGAACTTGCCTGGCCGAAGATGTGGCCCGAGGCAGGCGGCGTTGTACGCCGCCTGCCTATGTCTCATGGGTAGAGGTGGTACAAGGCAGGCGGCGGCATGGTGAGCCTAGTCCCTCCCCGACGGATCGCGAACCGGTGTGACATATGTGTTTAACCGGACGATGATATCCTCTACGTCCCGGTCAGTCCATACCTGTACCATCCCACGGGCACTGGGGTTGTTCGTTAGGACATTGCGTTCGGAACCGGGCGGGATTATCCCGATGCCGATCAGGTATTTGAACCGGTCCCTGCTCATTTCGAGCCCGGTACGCCGCTCAATCTCCTCCCGCAACTCCTTCGGCCTCCAGTATCCCGGAATACGGTATCTGAATTTACCCATTCAATCCTCCTCTTTTTTCGTATCCAACGTCTCATTGCGGCAACGCTGCGCCGATACCGGCAACAGTCATGTCGAACACAATCCAACCAAGCACAAAGATTATGGCGAATACAAACAGACTCCACGCGACCACCGTTTCGCCGAAGCGCCGCGCCTCTTGCGTCTCAGCCAGGCCATAGATAATCAGCCCTGCCGGTAATGCCAACGGTGAAAAGAACACTCCGAGAATCGCCGCCAACAATCCGCTCTTTTGCATGTCAATCACCTCCTATCAAAAGTCGATAAACTTGGCTGCCGAATTTGCCAGGTCGTCCGAACTGCGGATATACCGTTCAGTCGTGCGGGGGTCGGCGTGCCCGGCCATCTGCTGTGCCTGAAAGATGCTTGCGCCATGCTTGATCACATAGGTAATGAAGAAGTGCCGGGCGCTATGCGGCGAACAGTCCGTCCAGCCTGCCGCCCGAAACCGGCGCATGACTATATCGTACAAGCCGTTCGGCGTCAGCGAGCTACCTGTCGGCCTGCATTCGCCGTTTAGAGGGAACGGCTGGAACAGCGCATCGTAGTCGACGATTCCGGTCATCGCCTGCCATCTCCGAACTGCGGCCAGAACTGTGTGCGGCACAGCCTGCCGCCGCCGCTTGCTGCCCTTGCCCAGCGCATCCAACACGGCCTGCCCTTCGTGCTCCGACAGGTCGGATGCCCGCAGGTCGGCCACTTCTTCACGGCGCAAGCCCATGCCGAACATGACGTACAGAATCGCGCGATCCCGAACATCCTGCAACGCGTCGGTATCCAGCGAGTCGAGCAGGGCAATCACCTGTTCGACCGCCGGGGCTTTAGTCGGCGAGAAGTTACCTTCGGATTTGTACCCTCGGATACCGTCCGCAGGTGAACGGTCTATCAGCTCGTGCCGAACCGCCTCGGCAAACAGTTGCCGAACTGCCGACAGTTTGCGGTTCACGGTCTTCGGTGAATAGTCGCCGACGTCCACCTTGCCTGTAAGCAGTTGTAGATAACGCAACAGGTCGGTTCGCCGAACTGCGGCCAAGTCGCGGTGCCCGATGAAGGCCACGAACTGCCGGATATCGGCAGTGTACGCGCGTGTCGTGTTCGGCGAAAGTTGCCCGGCCAGCCAGGATTCCGACCAGCCGGGCGCAATCACCTCACACGCCGTTGCAGCGTGTGCTAACGTCAAGTCAATCCCTCCTATGGCCGGCCGCCTCAATCGTTACGAACAGTACGATACACAGCAGCCAGCCGATCAGTGTTAGTGCGGCGGTCAGCACGCCGCCGATCAGAATCTCCATCAGTCCTCCTTCCAGACAGAATTAAGAACATTTTTGAGTCGCAGGCTGAATGCGTCAAGCCATTGACGCTCACCGTCCGCGTTGTCGGCAAGCACCGTAATTTCCTCCCCTACGGCAGCTAGGAACTGCCGTAGGCTGAGCTTAGCAATGGCTGTGGGGGTTTTGTGGAAGGCCCACGAGACATCAAAGCCGCCTTCAGCGCAATCCCCCGATTCCATCCACGCGGATGAGGCTCCGCGTGTCGTGTAAAAGCCTACATCAGGATCGAGTTCGTCCCAGCCTCTTGAGTCGATCCCGAACTGTTTCGCCGCCGCCACAAATTGGCGGTAGGTCGGCAGGGTGTTCAAAAACACTTCATTCCTCCCTCAGCCCTGCCTCCTTCGAGGAGGCTGCGGGCTTTGCCGGGATAGGCTCCCGGCGGGCCTATTGGTTAATCCTCATCAGCATCAGCTAGGATGGCTAATGCCTCTGCCTCCTCCATGTACTCCCGATCTCTGCCGACGATAGCGCCCCATGGCAGGCTCAGCACCGCAAAGGTGTAATACCGCCCATCCTTCGCGCGATAAAGCGGATAAAGCAGGTCCACGCAGATACCCGGATTCTGCCGGATCTCCGCCAGCCGTGCTTGTTCGCGGCGGTCCGGGCAGTCCAGCTCCTCAATAGTCATTTCGTTCTCCTCCCTCTGCCCTACCCTTTCGGGTTGCGGGCTTACAAGCCACTAAGCATATGCTCCAGTGCAAGCTCCGCTGATGGTATGCGGATCAGCACTTCCCAGCTACCGGAACTCCGCCGGTAGCAAATTGAGTAGCTCTGCTTCACTCTGCCGTTGACATATGCATAGTCGCGGAGCATCCACCATCCGCGATCGTATAGTAACGAGCGGCTTGGGATTTTCATTTTCTGTCCTCCTCAGCCCTGCCTCCTTCGAGGAGGCTGCGGGCATTCCTTCAAAATCCGAATCACCGACTTCCCGAACTCCCGAACTACCTAGCGATTGCCAGCGCCAGGTAGACCAGGAGTGCGAGCAGTCCGAATAGGACTATGTCGCCTGCGATATCCTCCATTTGCCTGTAACCTCCCTCACTGTTCTCCCTCTGCGTCCTCCGCCGGGATTCCTGGTTAAGCAAAAACCACCCCCCTCCGTGGAGGGGGGTGGCGTGGACTCACTCACCTGCAGATTACGAACGGCACGCCCGTTTCAAACCCCTTTTCCCGCCTACCTTCATTGTAGGCGCGGCTGGAGCATAATGCTCCAGCCCGAACGAAGTACCCCCCGGCCTTGCGGGGTACGAGCTTGCACTCGCACATACTCCTTGCGCGGACATCGGGGTCCTCCCCGATGTCTCTGACCCAGACCTGCCCACACCCGCAAACGTTGCGGGTACCGCCTCCGTCCCATACGGACGGGACGACGTCGACTACTCTCCTCTTCATTTCATTCCTCCCTCAGCCCTACCCTTTGGGGGTTGCGGGCAACTGATCTAATCCCCACACCGCGTGGTAGGAGTAGATGGGTCCTACCTCGCCGCGCTGAGCGGTATATTCGACGCGGTACAACCGGCCGCATTGGCCGTACACCAGCCCGCCGATCTCGTCCTCGGCGTACGTGAGGGCGCCGTTCTCGGCTGCCAGGGCCTCCCACTCCAAGAGGGATTCTATCCCCTCAACGAGCTCTTCCGGGCCTTGTTGAAAAAGCCCGAAGCCCCCGTGATGGGGCTTAATCACAGCCTCATATATCTTCATTCTGATTCCTCCCTTGCCCTGCCTCCATCGAGGAGGCTGCGGGCAATCCTTCAATCTTCAAGCTTACACTCATTATATACCCCCACCGGCGACATGTCAACCCTCTAGTCTACCCCCAAATATGATAAGTCCATGTTTCTTTTGTGACTTTTGACATATTTACAGAAATATCACAATCGTCATGTGTAGTCCGACAAATATGTCGGACGCATGTCTAAGGTGTGATAAACGAACGTGACTTTGTGAACATTCTTTGACGAACGAGAGTACTAATATGATAGTATATCGAGGCTCTGGGCTGGCCGGGAAACGCCCTCCGGCGCTCATGGCCCCGTGCTCAAACCCCCCGATCCGGCCTGTGATTGTACATTGTGGACTGTGGACAATCCTGCCGATCGCGGGGTCCGGCAATACGACGGGGTGTAATCGCTTTGTCTAATCTGTGGCCGCTCGGGACCATAGACGGGGTTGTGCAAACCGGATGGTATTAGGGAGGCGGAGAGAGCAGGGTGGAGAATGTGAGACGTTAGGCCCGTAATCCCGAAGCGCCTGTCAGGATGATTCTCTTATGGTACCGGCCCTACCTGGGGTTCGCGCGTGTGGAAATCCTCCAGCCCCAGCAGGCTATCAATAGGCCGGATGCACAGATCGCCTGGGCCACACTGGTGATAATCACGGTTATCATTAGCGGCAGCACATCCCATGCGAACGGATGTTCGAGGCGTATCTAATCCCCCTGATAGCGCAATGTTACATTCAGCCTCAAAAACCCGCCTGCCGATGTGATGTTATTATCGGCTTCACAAGTCCGGCCGGTTCTCCTACTTTTGAGACCGGCGTGTGATGGTCGGAGGCGCGGGAGGTTCGAGTGTGCGGTGCGCGGGGAGAAGTGTTCGTATATTATATCCGGGTCCCGTTGTTTCAAATTGAAACATTATAAAGTTGCCGCAAAGACGCTAAATCCAACGAAACCACAAGTTTTGACCTAAAGATACCACAAGTTGTAATGTTTCAGAATTAAACATTACAAGCCGTTGTAGTGGAGGGTATAGCGGTTATGGTAGCCCGGGCCGTTAGGGTTAGGGACGTGAGTAATGGTGACTGCGCCGCGTGATTGGAGTTCGATGAGTCCGCGCCAGAGGGATGTGCGGGAGAGGCCGGTTATCCGGCAGAGTCGGCGTTGTGACGGGTAGCATTCGCCTGTGGTACGGTCGGCGAACCGGCGTAGGGTCAGCCATACGCGCAGGGCGGGGTCGGACAGCTCTCGGAATGTGTGGTCTATGAACCCATCGGTGATATTGTAGCCCATAGGTGTTCACGGATAATCCGGCGCTGCCGTGATGATGTAGACGCGGACACCTCCGCCCGGATGCCCGCGCTTATCGACCGGGCCGACGGCCGCCGATCTTGAATGCCGGCAACGGAGCAATGTACAACACTCCCGTTCGCCGCATTATCGCAGTTTGATAACTATCGATTCCTGGATCGTGCCAGCCAAAACAGGCCACTTTTTAGATCCTCGGCATAGCCGTTTCGACGGGGTACAGCTGCAGGACGTGCAGGTTGCGATCGAGGATGCACAGAGCCAACGTGTTTGTGTTGACAGGGCGTTACCCAGGATTCTCCATTCGCTTCTCGGCCCAGAACCTGTTGGTTCGGTACAGGCTCTCGAAGGCGCCCGCATCGCTCCAGAAGCCTTCCAGCTCGATCCAGTCCAGCTCTCCCGATTCGATGTAGAGGTTGTTCACATCGGTGATCTCCAGCTCGCCCCGCGCCGACGGCTTGCAGTTCCTGATGTAGCCAAAGACCTTATTGTCGTATATGTAGAGGCCCGTAACCGCGTAATTCGACTTCGGCTCCTTCGGCTTCTCCTCGATGCGGACTATCTTGCTGTCGGAGCCGAACACGGGGACGCCGAAGCGCTCCGGATCCGGCACCCTCTTCAGGAACAGCCGGGATCCTCTTTCGAATGTCCGCACAGCGGGGCCTATGTCCGCATCCGTGGTGTTGTCGCCCAGGATCACGACGATGCTCTCACCGTCGGCGAAGTCCTCGCACAGCGCCAGCGCCTGGGCGATGCCGCCTTCGGACTCCTGGTAGGCATACTCCAGGTGCGTCAGGCCCAACTCATGCCCGTTCCTGAGCACGCCCAGGAAGTGGCCCGCGTGCGGGCCGCCCGTCACGACCATGACCTCCCGTATCCCTGCGCCGACCAGCGTCTGGATGGGATAGTAGATCATCGGCCTGTCGAACACAGGCAGCAAGTGTTTGTTGGTAGCGTGGGTTATCGGGTATAGACGGCTTCCAAGGCCGCCTGCAAGGATGACGCCTTTCACTTCAAGTCTCCTGCGTATATTTTAGAACACGGAAGCACGGAAGTCCACGGAGGGCACGGAAGGGATTGGTCTGTAGCTCCACATACCGGCAACGTTCAGCTCTCAACTTCCAACGTCCAACATCTGGGCGCCTGCGTTTGCCCATTCCCATTACGGTGACGAACAACGAGGGAATTCCTCCAGCAGGTAGCGGAAGATGAGGTGGGAGAATACCATGTGGGCGTCTTCGATATGCTGCATGTCGTCGCTGGGTGCGAGGATGTTGTGCCGGGCGATCTGCGTTAACCGGCCGCCGTCGAAACCGCTCAGTCCGATTGTGACGGCGCCCATCTCGTTGGCAAGCTCGACCGCCTTTATGATGTTCGGCGAGTTGCCGCCGGCGCTGATGGCTATCACGAGATCACCCGGTTCCACCCAGGTTGATAACTGCTGCGCAAAGATGTCGGAGTAGTCGAAGTCGTTGGCCCATGCCGTCATGATGGGTATGTTGTCCGTCAGAGCCATGACCCTGAACTTCCGGTCACAGCAGAGGCCGATGGTCTTTTGGAGGTCACAGGCGAGGTGCGAGGCGGTTGCCGCGCTGCCGCCGTTTCCCATGATGAAGACCTGCCGGCAGGACCGATATGCGTCCAGCATCAACTCGGCGGCTTTGCGAATCTCCTGTCTGGAAGCACCGGCGAGAAGCGCCGCCACACCGTTCAGATAATCCTCTACTCTGTCCACTCTCTACCGCCTCCCGCGAAACTGATCCGCAATGGGGTCTGCGTGATGATCATCTTGAGTCTCGTCAACTCCGAAGTCCGAGGGCACGGCAGGTCGCCGGTTTGGGCCATAGCGGAGAACGTCGCCTCAGTCATAGTTGACTCCTTAGCCGCCGGCTCTTGGCTTTGATATACGCCGTTCGCGCGTTATTATCCGGGCAAGGCTCATCCGGCCGGCCGATAAGCCGATAGTCATGGTATCCCCAGCCGGGACGTATAGGACAGTAATACTCCGTCGTCGGCGCGCGGTCGTCAAAGCGTTTGCATACTATCTCACACCGTCTACACGTCATAACCGTCGCCTGCGGCCGGATCTTCCGCCGGAGCCGCGATAGTAGTGATGTCATTTGCCTACCTCCCCGGTCGGCCGGCCGGTCGCTCTCCACATCCAGTTTACCATGCCGTATGCCCGCCGACAATACTCCGCTGAAATATATTGTCACGGCAGGGTTGCGATTTCGTATAGATGTGTTATAATCAAATCGTAGGATGTATTTGCCTACATCCTCCCCAGCGGGGGCGGGGTCTAAGATTTCTCCACCCCGCCCCTCAAGCTACAGAGGATGACATGAGCCTGCGTCTCCGTGAGTTCTACGAACCCTGTCCCGAACATCCGGCGGCGCCTATGCGCCGCATCCTTCAGCCCGTCTCCCGCGACGGCAAACACTTCACCGAGTACAAGGTCGCCTGTATCGACTGCGGACGCCTGCTGTCACCCAAGCCTACCACAACCAACTCTACCCGATGATAAAAATATTTTTATCATCTAAAAGGGCCGTTCATTCGTGAAAAACCCATATATAATAGGTGAATGTCTTTGCGTCATCCTAATTAGTAGTTTACCTCGTCTCCTGTTCCGGCTGACGCCTCGGCCATTCCTCACCCTCCATTGTGGGCATGACACTCTCGCCGGCGAGAGTGTCATGCCCTCTTTTTCGGGTGGTGGTCGGATGCGGCCGGGCCGCCGGCATCGGGACGCTCACGGCGCGACACACTCGGTCATGGCGTGTGGGCCGCCTGAAAGGGCTGAGACGCTGGGGTTTTAACATGCGGCGTGATGGGTTCTACCGCAGAGAACAACGAGACGGATGGATTGCGAAGCGGACGGCAATGGTGAGGCGTGTACCGTACGCGCCGGCGGAGCGACCGGCAGGCTACTATGCCGACCGTGATCCGTTCGACTGCGGCCGGACCAAATGCTGGTGCTGTCATGCCAAATATCACACACCTCGGCGTGCGTAACCACGCGCACGCCGACAAATTTACAGGAGAAGGGAGCGAACAGTGATGGGACAACCGTACAAATGTCCGGTATGTGAGGGCAAAGGATACGTCGGTGCAGGCTTCTATGGCGCGGCTAATTCGGCTTTGCAGGAGAAGTGCCGCACGTGCGGCGGCTGGGGCGCTATCTTTCCGCCGGAACCGACCGATGCGGTCGGTAACAAAGTTGTGGGAGAGAAGCCGGCCGAAGGGTTGCCCGGGCGGGAGATACCGCTTCAGGACTTGATGGGCTAAGTTATGCGGCCGATTGCACTACCCGAATCGCAGCCGTGGCAGCGGCTCGAAGCCGAATCCGATACCGCATGGGAGGCATTCAACCAATACCTTCAGTTGCCGAGCCGCAAAGTCGGCCGGCGCGTGCAGACCGACCTGGTGGAGCTTCGGGGCTGCACGAACCAGACCATCAACAAGTGGTACAAAGCATGGCATTGGGAGGAGCGGGCGGCGGCCTACGATGCGTTTCTTTCGTTTCAACCCGCCGAAATCACGGAGATTGCCGAACGCCGCAAGTTCGCAGGCGAGATACGAGACGCCGGATCGAAGTTCAGGCGGCTGTCTGAAAAGCTGATTACCCTATTGCTGTCCGGCGAAGTCAAGCTTGACGATGCGGTGAAGGTTTATAAGCTCGGCGTGGACATGCAGGAGCGGGCCGACAGGATAGAACAGCCGGTAGTCAAAGGCAAGAAAAATGAACTTAATGAACAAATCAGGGAGCTCCTCACTGGAGTCACTAGAGGGATGGGAGGACTGGCCGCAGGAGGCGCGGGAGCTACTGTTACTGCAACTGAAAGGACAGTTAGCTTCGACCTCGGCAACAAACCGGGACAGCCCGCAGTTCGAGAAGTACAAGCGATACCCGGAGAGGTTCGCGACGGAGGTTCTGGATCATCGGCTGACTGAGCAGCAGGTGGCGATTGCCCATGCCATTCGAGACTATACGCGCGTTGCTGTGAAAGCGGGCCATGCAGTCGGCAAGTGCGTACATGAAGATGACGAAATATTGGTTGCGGCCGGGAACCTGGTGCGGGCGGGCGACTTGGTAGGTACGAGTTTTGAAGTCAAGGCTCTAAGCGCAGACTTCACGCCTATAGTTACGACCGCATACGCGCAGGACAACGGCATAGAATCCGTAGTAGAGATTACCACCGATTCCGGCGCTATCTTGCGTCGAACAGTAAATCATCCGTTGTGGACTGCGCGGGGGAGATTCACAGCGGGCAGAAAGGTCTTAATACACGACCCCGGCTGGCGACAGGCCGGCGATATTAAGTCTGATGATGTTATTCTGGCGGTTTGCGATGTCTCGCCTACCGTCACCAAAGAAATGCCGGATGATGAAATCAAATTTCTGGCTTATGTTATTGGTGACGGCAATTGTGGTCAAACGTTTCTCAACTTTTCTCAGGCTGCGGGACCCGTGTTGGAGGAGATGAAAACGGTTGTGATGTCGCTTGGCGCTGAACTACGGTGGATAGGCCGATATGACTACGGGGTGAGGGATACGCGTTCCGGAGAACAGAAAGCTAATGGGGACGGGCGACGCAGTTATGTGCTGGACTTATTGCGCCGGCATGGACTTTGGCGGAAGGGATCCCATGATAAGCGAATCCCGTCGGCTATATTTACGCTACCTACCGGACAATTAGCTCTATTTCTATCTCGTTTATATGCGACGGACGGATGGGCGACAGTCGGCCGGCAGCGGGATGCCCATTGGGGTACGCGTTGTGAAATAGGGTTCACATCAGTATCCGATGGCCTCTGTAGAGATATACAAACGTTGTTGCGTCGCTTTGATATCGTGGCGAAACTGCGTCGCAAAAAGACAAGTTGGACACACAATGGCACTAGGAATGTAGGTTACGCCTACTCAGTGGACATTCTTAGAGCGAATGACCTTGAACGCTTCGCAGAACTAATAGGCATCTTTGGCAAAGAGGATTCAGTAGCCTCTATCGTAGAAGCCGCCGGTCGGCGAGATATCAATCACCGAAGAACCTGGCAAACACGAAAAGCTCCTGCCGGATTCCGTTGGGAAAGGGTCGGGTCAGTTTCAGCTATAGGTGAATGTCGGACTACGGCGATTGCCGTCCCAGGCGCCGAAACCTTTCTATCGCCTTTTGTGGAACACAATACGAACGTGTGCGCAGCTATCGTACTATGGTTTCTGCACTGCTTCAACCCGGCAATCGTCGTGACCACAGCGCCGTCGCTCGAACAGGTGCGTAACGAAGTCTGGCGAGAGATACGGCGGGATAAGAGCCGGGCGAAGGTCGATCTGTTACCGGGACTTAAGCCGGTAGACCCGTTTTGGGATATAGAAGCGTTTCGGTTCATGCAGGGCATCAGCACCGACAAGGGCGAGCGGTTTCGCGGTAAGCACTGTGAGAACATGCTGTTTCTGTTTGAAGAGGCGAACGGTATCCCACAGTGGGCATGGGATGAAGCCGACAACATGTGTACCGCGCCGAACAACAAGATTCTTGCCGTTGCCAACCCGATAGATCCGTCCGGCCCGTATTACCAATGTTTCAAAGCCAAATCCGGCTGGCATACCATCACACAATCGAGCCTCGACCACCCGAATGTGATATACAAGAAGCAGATATATCCCGGCGCGGCATCATACGAATGGGCGTCCCGGCGTGTGAAGTCTCAGTGCATGGAGATTGATCCGACAGATCGGCAGACCGGTGACTTTGAGTGGGAAGGCAAGTTGTACCGCCCGACGCCGACGTTCCAGTCTCGCGTGCTCGGCGAGTTCCCGGACGAAGGGCCGGATACGCTGATACCGTTATCATGGGTAGTGCGGGCGCGAAACAACCGAATGCCGCTCGATGAGCTTGCGCCGGTAGATATGGGTATGGATGTAGCCTATTCGGGCGGCGACTACTGCGTTATCTGGGCACGGCGCGGGCCGTGTGTGATAGCCCGCCGCAAGTGGCAGGGTCTTGACCCCGATAAGTCCTGTCGTGAGCTTGGCGCATTTATCAAGAACTTCAATGAAAAGGGACTCCGGGTAGGTAATGTGGCGATAGATGGTACGGGCATCGGCGCGGGCGTGGCTGCAAACCTGATGGGCATGGTGGAGCAGCAAATTGTGCAGTGTGACAACGCGCTCTCGGTGATGGTCGGCGAACGCGCTCTCGATGCTCAGCATTTTGCGAACAAACGTGCGGAGTTGGCGTTCGCGCTGTCGGAGCGGTTTAGGCTCGGTCAGGTAGACTTGACCCGCGTAAAAGACGCAGCCGACGACTTCGAGACCCAGGCGGTGCAGATACAGAAGAAACGAGAAGCCCGACTGCTCCGAGAGACAATAGAATCCAAAGAAGAGCTGCGCAAGCGCACTAACGGCTCGCCGGACGACTTCGACGCGATGGTGCTCTGCTTCATAGACACAGTGGACACCTTCGCGCAATACTACGCACAGGTAATGTGTACGGCCTGAGAGGGCTATTATGGCGGGAGAAATCAAGTGACAGTGGGC
>ERZ1292632.3088-Hain-H43-01um-R2-3088-length-13113-cov-4_pt1 | contig 13113 bp, 28 predicted proteins | sample MGYA00564407_ERZ1292632 | MGnify/ENA primary metagenome ERZ1292632 (study PRJEB36523, sample SAMEA6512637) | groundwater metagenome | collected 2019-01-08 | study: AquaDiva: Metagenomics assemblies of 32 groundwater samples
CGATGCACGGCTTCATGTCGGCACCTCCTTGTGCTCGCCATGGTGGTGAGCGTCGTAGGCGGCGACGTAGGCGTCGTAGGCGGCGGCGTAGGCGGCGACGGCGGTGGCGCGGGCGGCGTCGTAGGCGTCGTTGGCGGCGTCATAGGCGGCGTCGGCGGCGGCGCACGTCGGGCACGGCTCCATGCTACTTCGCCTCCTTGTGCTCGCGGAGGGCGACTTCTGGAACTAACCGAACCCGTCGGACCTCGTATCCCGCGTCCCGGACTCGTCTTTGCATTTGTCGGCGATTCAAGTACCTGCCGCTTGAAAGATAAATTCCGAGGACCGACTTCTGATAGTCCTCAGAGACCACGATGGGCCAGACGCCATTGTTGTGTCGCACTTTGAAAACAGTTACGAGAACTGTGCTTTCTTGTAGGAGTTTATCCCATGCGGATGCCCTGCTCCACGCGAGACCATCGGATGGAATGTACGGCTCTCCGTAGTTCATAGGATGGACGGTTCCCCAATGCTCATTGTTTGAGTACGGGCGACGAACGTGGCCGGCAGGCATCAGGTAGCTTTTGTGCCAGCTACTATAATGAAACTTGCCGGTACGTCTACTTTGAAGTTTGACTTTGACCAGGGAACCATCCAACGATGTAACGACCATGATGCGTCGAGACGACTTCGGAGGAATTTTGCGTCTCAACCCTGTCGCGTACCACAAATTCGAATTTATTACTCGCTGACCAACCCTGAACTTCATCGAATTGACTATGTGGGGTCGAGTATAAAAAGCTTGGCGTGGAGCCAACCTCTGTCATTGCTTAAAGTTTGCTACACTTAAAGCTAACACCTCGTGTCGTATATGCGGCGCATATTTGAATAGAAACCTTTATATACCGACCAATGTCTATCTACAGTGATGCCACGAAAAGTTGGTTCTTACAAACGCCGAAAACCGCTGGACCTTCCCATGTATGGTCATCCGGGCAAGTTTGAAGGCGAGCTTAGGATTAGTGAGTTTATCTGGGACCTGACTCTGGAAGGTTTCGAAGACGAGGAGCTTGGAGATGTCGAGAGCTTCGGTTACTTCGCGAAAGTTTCGCTGGGACCGAAGATGCTTGATGACGTTGCGAGAATGGCCCGCGAAACTGGAGTGGAATTGACTCCCGGAGAACGCCAATTCGTCAAAGAACAGGCCGGAGTAATCTTGTCTGAGGACAACTTTGGATTTGTCTCAGCAACGTACTTTGACTCGAAGGAGAGACTAGATGAAGTGTGGAAACGGTTGGAGGAAGACTACGGTACTTGGGAAGACTCCATGGAGTTCCCGAATGGACTAAGATGGTGATACATTAATGGTTCGTAAAGGTCGTTGGATACCAAGGCAGGGACTGTGGGGAGTAGATGGATAACATGAAACCAGATTGGCTGGGGTTCACTCTCCTCTTACTATTACTGACCTTCGGAATTGTCTTCATTATCTACTTCTTGTAAGACAACTGGTCGATGGCTCTTGAGCATATCTCGGCCGGAACCTTTATATAGGTATCGAGCGTGAATAGGCCGATGACATCCGGAAGCTTTAGACAGTATCTTCTTCCAAACAAGGCCGGAACATTAGTCGCGCCGGCACTCTTGCTAATCCTGCTTCTTTGGTTCTACGTAAACGGCGCAATTGTCTTCGGTACTTTGTGGTCAGGTTTCGAAAAAGTCATCCTCGTGTACATCTTGTTCCTTTTGGCCGCGTTTGCGTTGGCACCAAAATTGATTATCGAAAACCCCAAAGCTCCCTGGTATCTGGAGCTTGCCATGTTCGGTGGCGTTGCTATAGCTGTCAACGCCGTCATGTTGTTTGTAGGTCTTAGACTTCAGCTAGGACCCATCGGGGGAGATTCATCATTAGTCGTTCCTATCCTCGCGCTCCAGCTTGCAATTACGGGTAGTGAGGAGGCCTTTTTCAGGGGAGCCTTATGGCATCGAAGGGCCGGTCCGTTAGTCAGTTCGGGGCTATTTGCAGGGTTCCATGCCGCTGTGTATGGTCTAAGTCCGGAAACCCTAATTTTTGCCTTCGTTGCGGGGTTGTTATTTTACATGATTTATGAGCAGACAAGAGACCAGTTTGGCGCTGCCGGAAATTGGGCCGCGCACTGGGGATACAATTCGGGGTTACTTGGAGTTTCTATCATACCGTTTTTGTTCTGATAAGGTAAGCTGCTTCTCGATGAAGAAATCATTCATAGATATGTTTTAGCTGATTAACCAACCGGTCATCAGAATCACATACGCCGCAAGTGCCAGTGCTGCGAAAATGATGGATAGTCTCCAGCGTCCTGTACAGGTCCACAAAAAGATGAAGGCACCAACCAAAACGAAGAGATAGGCGAGCAGTAGATATGGACGGAAGAATGCCGCAATCCACGCAATCGGCGTAGCTCCTCCGGCCGTGATAAGGAACGCGAAGAAGAACAAGGCACTACTTGCGAGCAGATATCTACTGTCGGCCATTATCGGCCTCTTTTCTCATGGACCTGGATGATTTCTACTTTGGGACCGTGGGTTTTTGTGAATAGCCGTCTTGCTTCACGACGGTCATCGGCCTTTAGTATCTCGGACTCGACTCTTCCGCTTTCTCTGATTCCCTGCACGAAGAACGTGTCTGGCTGGCGGCGATAGCTGTAGTGCTTTACGACTTTCATGGTCACATCCCGAGCAGGGACTTTAACGTGAATCCGAAGACGGGGACATAGAACCACACCAACAAGAAGACGGCAACGCCCCAGAAGGCTTTTCCTTTGAGCGTTCGAGCCGCTATGATGCCGACCAGAAAGACAATGAAGAGGATGACCGGTATAACCCAGGCCATCATTGCTCCTATGATGGCTTGAGTGATATTACAACCGATATCTAGAGGGTTACACGCCATCGGCGAAACACCTTAAAGAGTTCCGGTCTTGCTAAGGAAACCGATTGCCAGCGCTGCCAGACCGATTAGTATAACGATGATGCGGACAATCATTGGAAGCGGAACGAAGATTCCGACCAAGATGAGGACGATGCCTGCGATGATGAATATCAGCCATATCCAACTGGCGGCGTCAGTGTCACATAACTCGGGATACACGGTACACGGGTCTTCACGCGGATTTCCAATCTGTGCGTATATCTTCGTGAAGTCCGAGAATGAGCAACCCAGTCCTGCTCTCGCTTCGACTTTTAGTGTTCCAGTTACTGCGGCGGGGAACGAGACGGATGTCTCGGTCGCGTTAAGTATTCTGTTGTAGACTTCAAGCCCGTCGATGAGAGCGATTACGTGGACCTTATCGGCTCGTCCACTGACCGTCCATGAGATTGCAACTATGTCTCCTTGGAGATATCGGGCTTTGTCGAACCTCACATTGTTTATCGATGGCGGAGTGATACCCAAAGAGACATCTGGAGCACGAACGGTTGCGTCATCTCGGTCCGCGATGATTAATGTGGACCAAATTTCTGCTCTCAAATAATTTTGGCAAGTTGCTTCATCATTCGAGAACATACCCGCAGTGATTATGATGCGCTCCTGTCCGGTTAGGGGTCTGTTTGCCACGCCTACCAGTGGTTTCAGGTCGTAGCCCGGAATGGGGCCGTTTGTGTTCATGTTCTTTACGACTAGGAAGTAGGCCGCGGTTCCGTCTGAATTTGCTCCACTGGGAATCTCCCAGTTGAGTAAGGCAGTGTCGCCTACCTCGTAGCCCCCTGCGTTCCACGATGCCTTCGGAACGGCGCTACGGAGGTTAATCTGGTCTTCGCCAATCTTCACGGGACCATACTCGGGGAAGCCAATCCTTCCCACGAATACTTCTACCCGAAGCGCGGCTCCATCTTGAATATCTCGTGAGGTCGTGTCTGCGGTGCACTGCATCGCGGCACGAGCCTTGGCGGAAGTGTCTCCCATAGCGGGGAACGTGCAGGGATAGAAGTTGTTGCCGTGGATAATTAGGTCCATTGCTCCGAGCGCTATATCTATTGCCCCGGCTGGCATGTTCACGGTTTCGTGATGCACTCCTGCCGGGAGGTCGGGAGCGTTCGTGAATCCGACCCATGTAAGACCATTTTCAGAATATGAATATCTGTAATATATCTGGTCGATAGCTATGCTTGTTCCTGAGAGGTTGGGACAGTCTTTGAGTCGTGCTTCAACAGCGACGGGTTTCGAATCACCTTTATTCCAAGCGTACCAAATCTTATCCGACTTGAAAACTTCACCACGGCCCGCCGGAGACGAATCCTGACCCGGAGGGCTCTGGAACTGACCGAATCCGCGAAGTTCTACCGACGGAGCCGGCCAGACGTTCCCGAGACAGATATCCGTATAGGACGAACGGGTATTCGCAACTTCGGTGACAACCAATGGGGCTCCGCCGAAAATGACAAGCAGAAGTACTCCTATAACCATCGCCGCCAATATCAACTTACGTCGCGCCGTCATCTACTTCATCCTCCATATAACAACGATTGCCACTACTATTCCGGCTATAATGGGAATTGGATAAGATGCGGGACTCATCACCATCGACAGGAACGAGGATATCAGTGAGGGTCCCATGGAACCTTCCGGCAAAATAGCAACAAAGTATCCGACTTGTATTAGGACCGCGAGAACATATGCGGCGAATCCCGCTGCAAGTCCCACGGCTAATGCCTTTAGGAGTTGAGCCATCGTCTAGTTCAACAACGATTGCTATATAAAGGTTACGGTACAGATATGTGAAGCCATACACATTTCAGAACCTCTTGCAAGTCGCTAAATGTTTTCTTGTCTCGGTTTCTCAACGACGGAAGCGGCCGGCATAGGCGAATGCGGACTTTCTGTATCAAATGTTTTGCTAGGCAGTGTGCTCGCCATGGTGGTGGGCGTCGTAGGCGGCGGCGTAGGCGGCGTAGGCGGCGACGGCGGCGGCGCGGGCGTCGGCGGTGGCGCGGGCGTCGGCGGCGGCGCGGGCGGCGCGGAGGCGGCGGAAGGCGGCGTCGGCGGTGGCGCTGGCGGCGGTGCACGTCAGGCAGCGCTCTTTCGGTATTCGACCGGACGCTCCCTTCCGTCGCACGGAGCCTTTCACATGTATCAGTAACTTAGCCATTGGCTAATCAAGAAATGATGAGTATATAAAGTTTCGCATTGGAATATGTCGGCACCAGAACCGAAAGCCTTATATAGCGACGATGACATATAAGAGTCGATGAGACGAAGGAAGCTGGAGATGTTACGACAAAGCATAGAACTTGTCGCTGCCTCCAAGCTCTGGAAGAAACTGCCGCTGGACCAGAAGACAGGCATTCTTGGCCGATTCACAGCCGACAAGGAGAAGATTCAAACGATTGTCGCCTCGATTGAACTGCCGCATTTTCAGAGTCAGTTGGGCCGCAGTTGGCACGAGTTCATTCGGGCCGTCGTGGATGCCAAGACCGATACAGTTGTCCTAACCGAAGAGGATGTCATGGTAATGCATAACGTACTCAGGAAGGCACCTTGGGACGTTACAATCCGGCAGGTGCGAGGGCTCACAATTAATCAAGGCAGGTTCCTAAATGTCAAACACATTCCTGGCGGGAAGATTGAAGTATGAATTCCAACGAGGCAGCCGTAGTCAGGCATCATCGAGGGCTCGGAGGCAAGGTATGAGTTTCGGCAAACAGAAGGAGGAGTCCGTAGTTGATGTGACGCGCCTACGCCGCAACCTGCGGGAGATGTGGAAACTGATGCAGTCAGAGTATCGACAGGGAAATCCGATGTGGTGGAACGTGCCGTTCCCGGAACTCGTGTATGTTGAAGAACAACGAAAGGAACGGGAACCGTCATGATGCCAACCGATGGTGATGGAAGGGTTCGAATCATCAGCCCGAGATTCGAATATGCGGAGAATGACTCTACGGTCTCTGTCCTTGTCTTTTGCCAAATGTGCGACCAACAGATTGTGGGACGCACATACTCAAAATTGAAGGAATCAGAGAAGCCTACTGACGAGCAACTAGCGCAACGTCATGCGGATAGCCGAGAAGACGGGATTATTTTCTGTGAACATCTTGAAATTGTGCACCCGGATGGCGTCGATATCCGGCTGTTTAGACAGGCATCCTAATCTGCGTGAAACTCGTAGATTTCGCGGTAGAGAACGAACTGGATATTTTCTGGAAGCTCCTCGAAGGGAACCCTCAAGAGTTCGACGCCCTTAAGTGAGGTTTCGAGCGGTCTGCACATCTTAGTCCATTCGGGAACTTGCGTGGGCTCGGATGCCGGCTTCGCGCAATACGGTTGCAAACGCATTGGAGTACGCTTCCTTTAGCGTCATGCTTTGCCCATAGCCACCATCGTAGGCCTCGATGACGCCACGAGGAGCGCCCCAGACGACGACGCCGCCGTAGTAGCTGTCGGCGCGGGCCTTGTCGGTCTTGACAAGCCAGCGAGCAAAAGCGCTTGTGCCGGGCCTGATGTTGACCCACGCGAATCCGCAGACTCCACCGGAAACGATATAGGTTCGTCCGACCGGCACGTCAACCAGCTTGCCGTCAACGATGTCGGGTCGAGACCCCTGAACACACATCGGCGTAGGGACGGTCGCTGCCACGGCCTTCCTTCCGGCCGCATCGGCACGAGCGTAGAGTTCTGCGAATTCGGATTCCTGCTGTTTGGTGGCCATTTCAGCGCCCCCACACGGGCGTCTTTATAGGCTTGTTGACTGCCTGTACGATGTTCTTGCCGTCAAAGGTCGTGACGACCACGAGACGGACCGCCGGAATGAGCCGGACCTCTGGAGTGACCTCGGCCCCAAATTCGCGCATGTCGAGTTGCTGCATGAGACCGAATAGGTTTGGGGGTATATAAGCGTTGCGAAGTCATTTCTGGTGTTGAGAACAGCCGACATATCTTGATAGGAACCTTTAAATACTAATTGTGGTTAGGGTCGAGTAGAATGCCTGCTGTAACCTCCCATTCACGAAAACAGGGGAACAAGACCGTTCGAATTGAACCACATCATCGAATGCCCCGCCGAAGGCCAGAACTGGAACTGACGGACGCGGAAATCTATCGGTTAGAGCGTAAGATTGTTGAGCTTCGTCGTCAACGAGATGAGTTTCAGGCGCAGGCGCGTTCGTACCGGGAAGTTGGACTAATAGACTACGCAAGAAGTAAGGATGAACGGGCCAGTCAGTACGATGTTCGTATCCTTGAGATTCAGGAGAAAATTCGACAACTGAAACACGAGACCGTATTTGAGGGAGTGCGAGATTAGATGGCATTTCCACAGCCGCTGGAAGACATTGACCGCTATATCAGGGGGACGGGACGAATTTCTCTGTACGAGGCCGGGCGGTTTCGAAAAATACTGGGTGTGTATGTCCGAGAGGCAAGAAAGAAATGTGATGTAGTATTGGAACAGGAAGTTGAAAGGCTTCAGCGCCAGATTGATAGGTCAACACAAGCACCACCGGTACATGTTCTTGCCATTGAGCACGAGAAACGTCCGAGATTCAGATTGTCCGACGCGAACGTTGTCTGGGGGCAAATCGCCGTCGAGGAGCGAGTTGCCATTCTTGAACGGGCAGGGTTCGAATCAGACGAAGCCCGGAGGCTTTCAACTGCGTCTCATGTTCCGTATGAAGACGACGTAGCCGGTTTAGAATGGTATGATGTGGTTAGGATGATTGCACTTTATCCCAAGAGTGAGGAACGTCGAAAATATCTCGGCACATTACGGCGAGTACGGTCTTATAGACGCCGGTGGTGACGGATGATTCGCAAGAAAACTATTCTTGGTCTTGGGCTAGTCCTGTTTGCTGTAGGAGCATACTTTTTCCCGCTGGGCGCTGATGCGTTACTTTTCTTAACCATACAGGCCATGGGGGGTTCGTTCTGGGGCGGAATCCTACTCACATACGTCTGGACCAGTTCGCTAGCCATGGTGGGGCTCATAATTATTTGGAAACCGGACTGGTTCTATCGACCTCGTGGTCTAGCAGTCTTGTTATTTGCCGTTATCATCGCAATCTATCTGACCATTACCTTGGCCGCTGGACAAATCTAAGTGGTTTATCGACATATTCTATTCGAAACCTTTAAGTACTCAAGACCCTTGGACTAGAGGATGTACATCAATAGGGAGGTAGCACCTCCGGTCGTCTTAGGGGTCGTTGTAGGAGGGCTGCTCATATTCGCGGGCATCTACGTGTTCACATCGTTGTTGATTGTTGGACTCTTCCTTGCGGGTGCCGCGTTGTATGATAGGAGCAATCCGGCGGTTATTCCTGGCGTGACCGGCTGGTGGTTAACGGTGGGTGTCATATGTATTCTCTTTGCGATTTTGGGATACAGCAAAGGGTTGCTTTTCGTGGTGCCGTAGCAAGCATATCTCATTCGAAACCTTTAAATACTCAACGAATCTAAGTAACCGTGGTGCTTGAATGGTGCGCTCTTACGGTCGCAAGGAACCCGCAGGGATTACACATCCGAATCTGCCCCCTACAGATATCAACGACATCTATTTCCAGGCCCGAGATGAGTGGCGCGAAGCGTATCCAGCAGACAAGAGACCCGAGTCCGTGCTGTTGAAGGACACGGCGTTTAAGGCGTTTATCGAGCGCCGGATGAAAGAGATGCAAGCCCAGCTTCGGGCAAGGGGCATCGAGGTGTTGTACTGATGGTCGGCCTAATCAATCGATATTTGAAACGGGACAAGAGAACCAGTAAGGCGATTCCAGACCACGGCAGGAGAGTTGCTCCAGAATTAGACGTTTTCCCGGAGGACAAATTCATAAGGAAGGAACAAGCGAAGGCTCCAGAATTGAAGGTTTTCCGTGAGAAGGAAAAGGTCGCGGAGGCCGAGGAAGAGGAAGCGGAAGAGGCGGTCGAAGAGATAAGTGCCGAAGAGGTTAAGCTCACGAAGCTCGTTGTGCCTGGGCCGACTACGAAGGAGAAGCAAGCGCGTGTAAAGGCGGCTATCAAAACACAGAAGGAGAACATCAAAATCGTGCGAAGCGCACTTAGGCAGGCAAAGTCGGCATGTACGATAAATATCCGGAACGTACAGGACAAGCTTCTCCGGTCGAAGGAATTGCTTCGCAATCTCAAGCAGCAAAAGAAGAGTCGATTCTGATGCCGGCACAAAAACGTAAATCGGTTACTGATAGATTCGGCCATCGGATTCCAGTACCTTCGTGGCCATCCCAGAAAGGGCTAGCAAAGGTTCGTCGGCACTACAAGAAGTATCACCCGAAGGCGTTTCGGAAATCCGTTCGCAAGGGTCTTCGCACCAAGCTCAAGCGAGGAGTTATCAAACGCTCTCCGGTTCTTAAGATACATACGAACCTATACGTTGGTGATTAGGATGGTTAGAACGCACATACGAAAACCGCGTCGAGACGAACTCCCGGTTAAAGCGCCACCGGACCCGAGATATGAATGTCCTCTGTGTGGTAAGTTATATGGAAGCTACGAATATCCTTATGGCGTGTCTGTTGGCGCTCAAGGAATGTGCGGAGAGCATGGAGCATTTTGGGTTCCCATAGAAGCGCCCTATGACTATGACGAGGATATGGCCGAGGCTCGACGCGAACGATTTAGAGGAGCAGAGGACGACTAAGCCAGTCGTTCGTTATCCATGAATGGGTGGTCAACCCATCTTGTTGTAATTCTGAAGATGACGAATCCTACATAGAAGAGGACCGTCAGCACTCCGGCGATTACAAACTTGTCCGTGTAGGTAAGACTCGCTAAATGGTCCGAAGCACCAAGTTTCGTCGCCAAGAAGGGTGCAACAAGTAACAAGCTCAAAAACACAAATATGAAGGCAGCAGCCAACCGACCGGCTCTGACGACCAGTAGCTTTCCGAAGTCCAGTAATATATCTCTTAATACTGCCGTCCTGCCGACATCTATGAGTTGTCCATCTACTACCACTTGTTTGTTCATAAAAACAAGAAGAGACCTGCGAAGACAAGAAAGAACGGAAGCCCCAATAGCATCATGATGTAGCTTAGGGAACTTAGCGGTAAGTCTTCTTGGTCTACCCCAAGTCCGATTAGGAACAGAATCAGAAATCCTACCGACAGCGCACCGATAATCATCTCTGCCATGTATACCTCGTGCAAGAACACTTATGCCTTGTCCGGTACTTAAGGCTTACTTGAACAACAGACCTGCCAGTGCGAAACTTGCCAGTACAAAAATGGTACCTACAATAGCCAAAAACCCGCGCTGGGTTATCGTTAGATGAAGCTCATTGTTTCGGGGCCAAAAGAGCGCGATGATTAGAAAAATGACTCCAACGATGAGTATCGGGAGGAACAGAAGGACCAGTACGAGTATGCTGCCGATAATGATGGTTTGCCTGTCCAACGTAATGTGCATTACGTCCTCTATGACGCAACCCTATATGAACCTTTCGTTCAAATATGTCGAGCAAGGTTCAAGTACCAGACACAGCATTAGATGAGATGTGTCGAGAAGAAACCGGGAGAAGCGCAAGAAGGCGATACGGAAAGGGGAAGAGGCCGACCCTTCGAGGTACTATAGCAATAGGCGTGACAGATTCTATGGAGCCGTCTTTGGGTCTGCGGTTATCGGCCTCATTAGTGCTGCGGTCGTCGGGGCCTGGAGCACCGTTGCCGTATTCGCACTTGGCTATCTCTTCTGGTTTACGATGCTATTCCTAGGTTTGGATGTATCAAAGAAGCCGATTAGACCGACAAGTAAGGCCTTTGGACATGGCGCTTTGCTTGGTTCCGGTCTATTCGTTCTTCTCGTCGGACTGCTTTATGCGGGTCTAGGATTCTGAGCATCCGTGAGGCATTATCAGAAGGTATAACATCGACGGCACCTTTATATACTATGATGCCAATGTCACCATCATGGCCGAACAAAAGGAGTACAAGATTCCGGCAGAGAACTGGACCGGGCTCCAGGCCGATATCGAGAAACTGAACCGGCGGGCCGACAAGCTTGGCTGCGAACGCATCGTTCTGACTGTCCTCCGTACCGTTGATGAGCCGTCTGAGTGGGAAGATGTCTGGGAGAACGGCAGGTCGGTTGCCAAGCCGGTTGCATTCGTCCGCATCAAGGTTGTAACGGTTCAGGGCAAGGCTCCTGTGTTGAATGGATGGGCATTCGTTGGAACGCTCCAGCATATCGTGGACGATGACAAGAAGGAGCAGACCATTCTGCGGGCAGCCCCGAACGAGACGATTCCCGACAAGTACCGAACCGCAACGTCGGAGTGGTGTGACCACTGCCAAACCCGGCGCTATCGGATTGACACGTTCGTCGTCCGAAAGGAAGAGACCGGCGAGTACAAGCAGGTCGGCCGGCAGTGTCTTAAGGACTTCCTGGGCTACAACGCGAATCCTGACCAACTTGCCAACTGGGCACAGACTATCGCCAGTATCGATGGCATGATGGAAGCCGCAGAGGAACGCGGTGGCGGTCACGGTGGTCATGGTGCTCGGTTCCTCGGGCTTGAGTACTACCTATCCTACGTGGCAAAGGCAATCCGTGAGAGGGGCTGGGTGTCCCGGTCCAAGGCTCGGGAAGATGCAGCATCGATAGCAACCGCAGACCTTGCGAGCGCTTTTATGGAGACCGAGCACGACGACCGAGCGTCCCCAGACAAGAGGGCGGCGGCAAAGTTCAACGAGAAAGATGTCGAGCTTGCAAAGACCGCAATTGAATGGACGCGCGAAGCTCTGTCGTCGATGGAAACTTCGAATGACTATGAGCACAATCTGCGGGTAGTTGTAAGTATGCAAGCAATCGACGGGCGCATGACTGGCATCGCGGCCTCGCTGATTGTCTATTACCAAAAGAGGACGCAGCAGCAAGTCAACTACCAGAACTCGTCTTGGTTCGGAGCGATTGGCGACCGAGCAACCTTTACGCTTATGGTTGACCGTGTGATTCCTCACGAGAAACAGGCCTATGGGCGGCGGGGGACCGCAATCACGTACATTCACAAGATGCGTGATGAGAACGGCAACCTCGCGGTGTGGTTTTCCAGCGGTACGAAGCTCGAAGAGGGCGAGACCTACGAGCTTGTCGGAACGGTCAAGGACCACAAGGAATACAGGGGCGTCAAGGAGACAATCCTGACCCGGTGCAAGATTGCAGGAAGTGAACGAAAGGCAAAGAAGGAGGAAACGCACTGTGAGCACGAACCAGTGTTCGGTGACCCCAAGACCGAGCAGTGCCAAAAGTGCGGGGCAACGGTACAGTTTGCATCGGGAGAGTCACCACAATGACCGACACCCCATTAGCGGAACGATATGGTGCATTGCTCGCGGAATGGAAGGAGATTGTAGCGGAGCACACGTTTTCGGTTGAGTATGAAGGTGGACGCTTATCGGTGCCGATATGTTCGTGTGGTTGGCAGGGTGAGTTTAGCCGTCGCAATCGCTTCTCGCAGCAGGATGAATGGCAGAAGCATTTTAATTGGATTGCTAAGAACTTCCGAACGCGAACAGGATTCATGGAGCGGATGTACCCAGACCAAATTCTTCGCACACCATATGGGTCCGTGGAGAACGTGATTGGTACTGGTAGAGCGACATGCCGCGTGTGTCTGTATAAAATTGCAAAAGGTGAAAGCGCAGTTCGTGCTTATGTAGATACGATTGGGTCTGGAAGCTGGACCGCTGTATTGGTGCAGGCACATGAGCGGTGCGTTTGTCCCGAGCACAAGGAGGAAGCGTAATGATTCTTACGTGTAACAAGTGTGGTAAGACATATAATTTCCCGGATGGTGGTCTCAAGGGTCTGGTATATGCGGGTGGGTCGCATTCATTGCTGCCGATTGGTCAGCGGCTGGAATGTGATGGTACACTACAAACGATGACGAGTCTACCATCCGCAGAAATCAACTTTCGTGAAATTGCAAAGAGGCTGGCTTCATGATGACCACGCGCCAACGACTGGTTGCACTGGCTAACCTTTTGGGAATTAGAACATCGAGGTTCATTCCACAGGATACCGATGACCCGTTTCAAAATCAGGTGGATGTGTTCATAGAGACGCCAAGCGGTCGGCGATTTCGGGTCGGTTATTGGGATGGAAATATGTTCTTTCGGGAAAATCCGGTCATGCGAACGCTTTGGCGATATGGT
>ERZ1292632.3089-Hain-H43-01um-R2-3089-length-13113-cov-4_pt1 | contig 13113 bp, 10 predicted proteins | sample MGYA00564407_ERZ1292632 | MGnify/ENA primary metagenome ERZ1292632 (study PRJEB36523, sample SAMEA6512637) | groundwater metagenome | collected 2019-01-08 | study: AquaDiva: Metagenomics assemblies of 32 groundwater samples
AAAAGAAAAGTGGTATAAAAATAAAAAATTTCGAAAAGTTATCCTCCCACTTGTTATAGCCAGTATTCTTACTCCATTTGGACTTAAATCCAAAAAAGAAATTTGGAACTCTTTCTTTGAAAAGGATAAAAAAGAAGAAAAAGACAAAGAACCGGCTACTCCCCCTGACACCGGCGCGCCTCAATTTACCGTTCCAGACAAAATTGATAGTTTATTCACCAAACCCATTCCTACTCTGGACACAACTGAAAAAATAGACGCGGCTCAAGTTCAAGAAGAGGATTTATCAGAAGAAGACGATTATCAAGGAGAAACTGAAACCAACGATACTCCAGGAATATCCGAAGAAGCCAAAACTCTTATGCGCCAAACCTTAGATCTGGCAAAGCAATTAAGAGAAGAAAATAGAAAACTACAAGAACAATTAGACCGCACAACCGACAGCTTAGCTCATCCCGATCAATTCATCCGCGCCGGCGAAGAAACCCAAGATCAATCTTCAATTAGCGGCCGAGAATCACAAAAAGAAACTACCAGTGGAAAAAGCATCAATCAAATTTTAAAGAAAGTTGGACTCGACCAAAGATATTATGAAACACATGGAACCGTTAATGGCGGTTCGGCCAGCGGATTTATACACACCTACAAAAAGCATTATGGCAGCAATCACAAAATATTAGGTCCACTCGGTAACCTCGCTGTTGAATTAGAAAAAATTCTCCAAGAACACCCTGAACTGGATGAAAATATGACCGTCGACCAAATTCTTCATTCTTTCGAAAAATAATTATTTAACACACTTTGCTATGAGCCACATCACTCAAATCTTAAACCAAGAGAATACCGACCCCAAAGCTAAAATCAATATTTTAGCCAAAGTTGTTGATTCCCTATCTGGCCGCCTTATTTTGAAAATTTACGATAAATTAAATCCGTCCGACCGAATTGAATTTGAAAAACTCGCTGAAAGCCAAGATGCCATTGCCATTGATTCTTTCCTTAAAACCAAAATTCCCGGTTTTTCTAAACTTATCACCGAAGAATTTGAAAAACTAGATGGAGAAGTTCAAGAAAAACTTACCTAGGAATAAACTCCACTTAATTTAATTAAAGAATCCATATATTTTCGCGCGGCTATAAAATCGACCTGCCCGCCGAAGCTTTCGGCGTAGGCGGGGCGGGCACGGTTCCGAAGGAGAGCAAGATTTTATGCCAACGAAAGTCCTCGCTGGGGACTTAAGTGATAGCGAAACGATATGGATTCTTTAAAATTTTACCCCCTTTCCAAAAATCATTTTTTTGTTTAAAATCTTAAGACCCTTATGACTAATAATTTTTATAAACACGTTCTCTGGACCATCGCCACTTTAATTATTATCTCTCTTCTTTTTTCCGTTTTTATGGAAAAAAAAGAAACCCCAAGAGCCGTTAGTTTAAATGAGCTGGCTGCAAAAATTAATGCCGGCGAAGTTACTCAAATCGAGGTCTCGGGTGAAGAATTAAAAATAGAATTTCAAGACAAAACCAAGGGCCTCTCTAAAAAAGAAGGTGGCACCGGATTCACTGATACTCTAAAAAATCTAGGCGTTGAAACCACGGCCCTTCAAAAAGTGGCCTTAAACATTAAAGAACAATCAGGTTGGCAATTCTGGGCTGGCATCTTAATTCCTGCTCTTTTACCCATCTTAATTATTGGTTTTATTTTCTGGATGATGTTTCGCCAAGCCAAAACCGGCGTTAACCAGGCCTTCAACTTTGGCCGCTCCACTATTCGCCTCTCCATCTTTGGCAAAGAAAAAATTCTCTTTAAAGATGTGGCTGGATTAAAAGAAGCTAAAGAAGAGTTGATAGAAGTGGTTGAATTCTTAAAAAACCCCAAAAAATTCCTTGACCTAGGCGCCAAAATTCCCCGAGGTGTACTCTTAGTCGGTCTCCCCGGCACTGGTAAAACACTTCTTGCTCGAGCAGTAGCTGGCGAAAGCAATGTTCCTTTTTTCCATGTCTCCGCCTCAGAATTTGTGGAGATGTTTGTCGGCGTCGGCGCCGCTCGTATTAGGGACGCCTTCTCTACTGCCAAAAAGGCCTCTCCCTCTATTCTTTTTATTGATGAAATCGACGCTGTCGGCCGTCAACGCGGCGCGGGCTTGGGCGGCGGCAATGATGAACGAGAACAAACCCTAAATCAAATTCTGGTGGAGCTTGACGGCTTTGACCGCGAATCCCGCATTATTGTTTTAGCCGCCACCAACCGTCCAGACGTCTTAGACCCCGCCCTGCTTCGACCCGGCCGATTTGATCGCCGCGTTATTTTAGATTTACCGGATTTAAACGACCGAGAGGAAATTTTAAAAATTCACAGCCAAGGCAAACCGCTCGACAAAAATGTGGATTTAAAAAAAGTGGCGGCTCGCACCCCTGGTTTCTCCGGCGCCGACCTAGCTAATTTATTTAATGAAGCCGCCATCCTCGCCGCCCGCAAAAACCAAAAAATTGTTCTCCAAGACGATTTATTTGAATCAATCGAAAAAGTACTCTTGGGACCTGAACGTCGCGGTCGAGTTATCGTGCAAAAAGAAAAAGAAATTGTCGCCTATCACGAAGCTGGCCACGCTGTTGTCTCCGCCTCCCTCAAGGACTCCGACCCAGTTCATAAAGTCACCATCATCAGCCGCGGCATGGCTGGCGGTTACACCCTAAAACTCCCAATTGAAGAACGCCGCCTTCGCACCCGATCCCAATTCTTAAACGAACTAGCGGTGATGATGGGCGGTTTTGCGGCCGAACAATCTACTTTCAACGATATCTCAACCGGCGCCTCCAATGACCTAAAAGAGGCCTCAGAACTCGCTCGCAAACTCGTCACTCGCTATGGCATGAGCGAAGCCTTAGGCCCAATGACTTTTGGCAACACCGAAGAACTTATCTTTTTGGGCCGAGAAATCGCCACTGAAAAAAACTACTCCGACAAAACCGCCACTCAAATTGACGAAGAAATTAAAAAATTCATCACTCATGCCTACGAACTAGCTCAAAAAATCGTCAAGACCAATAAACAAGCGCTTAAAAAAATCGCCCAAACCCTGCTTGAAAAAGAAACTTTGGAGCAAGAGGAATTTTATAACCTCCTAAAACCTTTTAAGATTAAACTGGTTGCGGCCTAAAAAGAATTATCCCAAAAACCTTTGGGAATAAGTTTGAATCCCAAAGAAGTTCCTGTCTCATAAATTGCCGGGTCATCTCCACCGTCTTTCGCATAACCCGTTATAAATTTTTCGCTCTCAAAACGGGTATTGAGTTCAAATTCGAAAGTTTTCGGATCGCACGCGAAAAGATAAACCTGTTTCTTAGAAGAATTGTTAACTGGATCCAAACGCATTTCAGCGATTGGAGAGCCAGAAGAAACCTCCTCCAAATTAACAGGAATCCAACCAGTTCCATCCACGGCCTTACTTCCAGAGTTCTTTCCGATTTTCCATCCAGTTGGCGGTTTAATTAAAGTTGAACTGTAAATATAATTCTTACCATCACAAATAGATGGTTTCGACACATCAGCTAAATACAAAGAAATGGCGCTCTTAAGGGTTGCTAAATCAGATATCCGAGTTGAATCTCTACTTTGGCCCAATAATCCAGAATTACCTAAATTAGTTCCAAAAAAATCAGCCAACAAATCCTCAAAAGACAAAGCGTCCTTAGGTTCTTCTAGAGTTACGAACTCATTGAATTTAGAATTGACGACTTCCAAATCCACCTCCATAACATCGCCACTCTCAGGAATCATAAAATCAACTCCCAACGCCGCCTTCTTAATAAATTTAGAATTTTTTGTAACCCAAATCTCGTGGGTTCTAAATTTCAAATATTTCGAATTATTAGCCAAAAAATCATCCATCTCCGCCAAACTGGCGCTTTTCTCTTCATCACTTAGATTCATTTTCGAGTAAATAAAATCGTTCAATTCAACTAAACTCTTTTTAAGAATTGGCAAATTCACGCCGATTCTAAAATGATAGGCCGCCTCCCCATCTATCTGCTCGTCTTCTAATTTTTCCTGAACCAAATAAAATTGATTATCTCGCAAGATCGATTTTATTTTCTCGGTGTCATCTTGGTTAAAATCCACCCCGCCCAAAGTTCCGGCAGTAAAAGCCAACGTCGGCCTCTGGCCTAAAACCACTCGAAAGGGATTATCTTTTAACATCAAGCCATTACTTAAAGGAAGCTGCTCTAAATCTTTCGTTTCAATTTTAATCCATTTATTATCAAACGAGCTCAAATCCACTTCACTTCCCATAAGCCCAAACCAGGTCGCGATGCTATCAAGATTTTTGGGCTTTAAATAAACCACATTCCCTGCAACCATCACATCCGCGGCAAATTGAAAGTTCAAAAAATCCTGCACTCCAAATCCTAATTTTAATTCATACAAGGCCTTCAAATTTTTTACGTCGCTCGAATCATTCTGGCCGACAAAATTTAAATTGAAATTTACTTTCTCGCCTTCACCAGCTCCCCCAAATATTGAAGCGAGCACTCCCTCGTAAACTAAATTTATTTTACCGCTTACCTCTGAACTTTTAACTTCAAGCGTATTTAAAACTGCCTCTCTTAAAATGTCATTCGGCGACTCACCTGAATAAAAATAATAGGCGTAAGCTCCACCGCCGCCCAAAATTAAAATCGCCACCACTAAACTTAAAATTTTTCCCAGCTTAGAATGAGCGGGGGTTGATTCCGCCCCTAAAACATTTGGGGTCCTAACCCCAGTTTGAACTACTGACCTCGATTCTTCTCCGGGCTTCAGTAAATTAAGTTCTGAAATCGCCGCGTTAATATCCGCCTCGCTCCAACCAATGCCCAAAAGCTTTTCTTTTATCACCTCTAAACTCTGGCCATTTTTTAAAAACTGTTTCAAATAATCCAAAAGTTCTTGATTGGCCATTTTAAAATTTACCTAAATTATAGCTCATTTCTAAAAATATCCCTTGGGGAGATCTTTAAATATTGTCGGTCCGGCAGGGATCGAACACCGATACCAAAGCAAAGCTTGGTACGGCACTATCGCCTGCTTAAATACTTCTGTGGGCCAGGATGGATTCGAACCATCGATCCCCGTCTTATAAGGGCGGTGCTTTAACCACTAAGCTACTGGCCCAAATTTTCTGTATGGCTATTTTTATTTTCTATAACCTGCCACCTATCACCTAATCTACCTAGTCAAAACATCAAACCTCTCCATCGCTTGAACCGCCTGTTTATTAAAACTATTAATGGCGTTTACCTCAGAATTAATCTGGCTGATCAAAACTCCTACTTGATTATTATAAGGCAAATCCCCGCTAAACCGACCCCGAAGTATTTCCAAAAGATTAGTTAAATATCCGCTGTAATTAATAAGTCGTGTTAAAAGCGCCAAATGATTGCTAATACCTTGAAGCGCGGCTTCTCTTGCCTCAAAGGATTTTAAATCCGCGAGCGCCAATGTCATCTTTTCAAGCTCGCCCGACAATTTAACCGCTTCATTTCTCACTTCCTGGCTTTGATCAATGGCGTCCGTCACTAAATTTAGCGCTTTCTTAAAATTTCTCTGCTTATCCAATTGATTAATCTCATCTAAGCTACTAACCGATTTATTCGAAAGATTAACGATATTTTGAGCAATCAAAGCGCCCTGAAGTCGAGCTTCGGAGAATTCCGCCGGCACTCCGCCGCTAAATGACTGAACCAAAGACGCGGCAAAATAAATGCCTATAAAAACAATGAAAGCTAAAATGTATGTCTTAGGTTTTTTAAATAAGCTCGCCATTTAGATGTTTTTAACAAATTTAAGCCCAATAATCAAGCTAGATGATTAATTGAAAATTAAAAAAAACAGTGATAAATTTAATCCACTGACTTTAAGCGGGTATCGTATAACGGTATTATGCCACCCTTCCAAGGTGGAGACACGGGTCCGACTCCCGTTACCCGCTCCAGTAACAAAATAAGATGCCCTCGTGCCATCTTATTTTGATTTATAAATAGAAACATTGAAGCTTAACTCAAAAAAAAATGTTATAATACAACCAAATGAAATCTCATCCTTTCTACATAATAGTCCTGGGAATATTATTTATTTTAACAGGAATTATTTATTATGACGCGCAAACATGTAATGGATGGTTTTGTGGTATGAGTATTTTACTCATTCCCTTTCTTTGGGGGATAGCATTAATTTTATGCTTAAGTTATTTTTTTACATTCCGAAAAACACAACAACGTTCAAAATCTACTACTATCTCCATTGCGATTACGGTTGGTCTATGTTTATTAGGTTTTCTAACTTTAAAAATTTGGGGATACTATTCATCAAAACCATATCTGGATAATAAAGAAGCAGAACAAGCTCGGTGTAAAATACAACTTGTTCAATATGGAGATAGATATAACATTAGTGATTTTTCCGAAACAGCCGAACGTAATATTGAAGGAAAAATTGAAGCTCTCATTCCTGCGTTCGTATTAAACAGTAAAAATTATACTGGCCAGGCTAAAATCACGCTAGAAACAGGAGCAGGCAGCGGAGATTTCTCTAAAGGTTGGGGAAAAAAACAGGAAATTATAATAGAGGCCAGCATACCCAAAATTATTAAATTTGTACTTCCAATTAATCCAGCAGCAATCACCCCGTCTTCAAGATCTAAAGAAATTGAATACCAAGTCAGAATAGAAGATCAAGATACTAATCAATTAGATGTTGCTTGGGACTTTAGTTATCAAAATTATGCTGAAAAAGAACCGTGTTGGGCTATTATGGGAGGACCCAATATTTTAAGTCACCACACACCAATACTACACTCGAACACTTACACATACAACGATTTCATTAGTAATAAATAACTTAAAAAGCCAAATTAAAAAAGGATTTCGATATAACTGAAATACTAATCTACTACTCTAAAAAAACTCTTTTTCCCAATTTTAAGCGATTCCCCGCCGCGTAAATTTAAAATTTCTTTGGGATTATTTTTCACCTTCCCTTCAACACTCAACGCTCCCTGCTCCACCAACCGCCACGCCTGCGTTTTGCTTTTAACCACTCCGCTTAAAAATACCAAATCCGCCGCCGCAATTTTTTTGTTTTTTAACTTCAAACTCGGCAAATTGCTCGGCAGCTCATGACGCGAAAAAACTTTATCAAAATTATTTTTCGCTTTTTCCGCTTCCTTGACGCCAAAAATGGTTCTCACCACTTCTTCTGCGATTCTAAATTTAACATCTCGCGGATTCATCTCTCTTTTTTCTAATCCCTCCTTTAATTCCTTAACCTCATTCAAATCCATTTCAGAAGATAGTTCTGCTACTTGAAACATTGCCTCGTCATTCAAAGCCATCACCTTACCAAACATATCTTCTGGTTTGTCATTCAAATTAATCATCCCTCCATCACTTTTATTCATTAACTTCTCGCCTGTTCTTGGATTTATCAAAAGGGTCGTAGCAACAAAAAATTTATCACCCGACTTAGTTTGTGGAACTGCTCCTTTTTCGCTGTAAGCCTTCCTCAGGGCACGACCAATACTCATATTGAAAATTTGGTCATTCCCTCCAAGCTCAATATCAACATCCATCTCTACTCCGTCATAACCCTGTAAAAGAGGATAAATTAATTCTTTAAGACCTACAGCATCTAACCATTCTTCCTCGCTCCTATTTTTACTTCTCTCTTTAAACATATCCCGATTAAGCATATTTCTAACAGTAAAATACCCCACTACCCCCATAAACTTATCCAAACTCATGCTTCGATACCATTCTGAATTAAATCTAACTTCTGCCGGATTATCACCAGAAAAAGAAATAATGAGAGAAGCCTGTTTTTTAAATGTTCTCATATTTTTTCTAACCTGTTCTCTCGTTAATGGTTTCCTAATCGCAGATTTATTAGTTGGATCACCAATCATAGCCGTAAAATCACCGACCAAAAAAATAACTTTATGCCCAAGTTGTTGCAATCGCTTCATTACTAAAAAGTTAGTAAGATGCCCAAGATGAAGATCTGATCCAGTCGGATCAACTCCTATATAAATACGCATAGGCTTTTTGGTGTTAAAAAGAGCTTCCCGTAACTTATCCTTTGAAGGATAGATAGTACTAACCCAACGCGTAATTACCTCTTCAATAATTGTTTTGTTATTTAGAACTTTAACCATTATTAAATCCAATTCTATCACAACCACCACCTCGCTAAAAGCCGAGTTTTAATTCCATGCAAACTAATCCCCAGTTGACTTTTTAATCTACAGTTTTATATAATAAATTTCTGTTCCTTGTCATAACATAAACCTTTAACCTTTCATCTAATCCAAGGAGGATAAGATGCACCGAGTAGGAAACACGAAAGCAAAACAAAATGAAGGCCTCACAAAACTTGATCAAACCACGAATGGAGACAAAAAAAGGCAGCGAACTCCCAAAAACTGTTTTGGCGTATTTCGCCAAGAACCTGGTAATGAAACAGAATGTTTGGTTATATCTATCCCAATTGATCGAAGTAATAAAAAGAGATCTCTTTGGGAAGCTAAGTCGGCCGCAGATACAATCAAACAAGAATATCCCGAAAGCACGATCACAGTTCGCAACCGCCACGACACCTCCATCTACCTCGCCGAGGGGAAACCCAAGGTAGAGATAGAATTCGACCCAGAAGGGGACTTACAAATATACGCACCCCAAAACCCTACCAATCTTACTTTCCTTGGTTGTTTAAGCAGTAGAAAGAAAAGCTCAGTATCTGTGCTCGAAGCGATAAAAAAACAACGGCCGGCCGGAGAAACAATCCTCGTTATACCTATACCTATTCCTAAAATCGGAAACACCGGCGTCACAACCTCAATATAATCAAAAGAGGAAGCCAAAAAACAACAAAAATCAAAAGACCGAGCTCTCGCTTGGTCTTTTCCTATTTAACCTATCATCTACAACCTATAACCTGCCACCTAATTTACCTATTCTTAATAATATCATCCACCAACCCATAATCTTTTGCCTCTTGCGGTGTCATATAGAAATCCCTATCTGTGTCTTTCTCTATTTTAGAAATTGGCTTGCCAGTGTGCTTGGCCAAAATCTGATTGATTTTATCTTTAATCTTAATAATATGCCGAGCGGTAATTTCCACTTCAATGGCTTGACCTTCCACGCCTCCCATTACTTGATGCAATAATACTTCCGCGTTCGGCAAAGAAAATCTTTTGCCCTTTTTTCCGGCCGAAAGTAACACCGCGCCCATTGAAGCCGCCATTCCCACACAAATCGTCGAAACATCGGGTTTCACATACTGCATCGTATCATAAATCGCCAATCCCGCAGTCACCGACCCTCCCGGACTATTTAAATACAGCTTAATATCTTTTTTGGCATCCTCATGCTCTAAAAATAACAGCTGAGCAATCACGGAATTAGCCACCACGTCATTAATCGGTCCGCCTAAAAAAATTATCCGCTCCTTTAAAAGCCGCGAATAAATATCATACGCCCTCTCTCCATACTGGCTCTTTTCAATTACTGTTGGAATTAAATTCATAATTTCTAATAATTCTAATCACTATTTAAAAAATAGACAAGTAGCTAAAAATTCTAGTAAGCCGATTTGTTTTAAGGAAGCTCTCGCAGGTATCGCTAGCTCGGTTTCGCGAAGCGAATAGCGATGCCGAGAGGCAGGCGGGCAATTATCGCTGGAATAATTGAACCGCCGGTTCCGAAAAGCAAATCGACTTGCTAATTTATAAAAACGGAATCATTAGCAACGCCACAATATTTATTACTTTAATCAAGGGATTAATTGCCGGCCCAGCCGTATCTTTATAAGGATCGCCCACGGTGTCTCCGGTCACTGCCGCCTTATGCGCCTCGCTTCCCTTGCCGCCAAAATTCCCGCCTTCGATATATTTCTTGGCATTATCCCAAGCCGCTCCGCCCGCTGTCATTGAAATCGCCACAAAGAGCCCTGAGATAATCACGCCGATTAAAAATCCACCCACTGCCTTTGGTCCCAAAATCAACCCCACCGCCACCACGCTTACAATCGGCAAAAGCGCTGGCACTACCATTTCTTTAAGCGCGGCTCGCGTCACAATATCCACTGCTCGTCCGTACTCTGGCTTTGCTCTACCCTCCATTAAACCTTTAATCTCTCGAAATTGTCTCCTAATTTCCTCAACAATCGAACCCGCTGCTTTACCCACGGCTTTCATTGCCATCGAAGCAAACAAAAAAGGTATCGCCGCACCCAAAAGCAATCCGGCTAAAACGAGCGGATCCTGAATCTCAAAAACAATATCCTTAAACCTATGAGAATACTCACCAAAAAGAACTAGCGCCGCGAGCCCGGCGGATGCCACTGCATAACCTTTAGTTATGGCTTTAGTAGTATTGCCAACAGCATCTAAGGCATCAGTAACTTCCCGAATTTCTTTTGGCGCCTCGGTCATCTCCGCAATTCCACCTGCGTTGTCCGTAATCGGCCCAAAAGAATCAATCGCCACAATAATTCCGGCAACCGATAGCATAGCGGTCGCCGCAATCGCTATACCATAAAGACCAAATAGAGCGTAAGCCCCCAATATTCCCGCCACAATTATTAAAATCGGAATAAAAGTCGCCTCCATCCCAACTGAAAGTCCTAAAATAATATTGGTTCCGTGGCCAGATTGCGACGCCTCTGCGATTGACTTAACCGGCCGATATTTTTTTGAAGTATAATAATCCGTCACCCAAACCATCAATACAGTGACAACGAGCCCCACTAAACTCGAAAGATAAACTTCTACAAAATTATCCGGAAAGTATTTCCAAGCTGCCCAAAAGAAAAATACGGCCGACAAAACTAAAGCCACGATAAGTCCTTTATAAAGCGCTCCCATAATTGAGCCATTTTTTCCTAATTTCACAAAAAAACTGCCGATAATCGAAGCTAAAATCGCCAAACCCCCTAAGATAAGCGGAAAAGCCGCCTGGCCGCCGGAGAAAGCCGTAGCGCCAATCAAAATCGCCGCTGTAAGCGTAACCGCGTAGGTCTCAAAAAGATCCGCCGCCATTCCCGCGCAATCACCAACATTATCTCCCACATTATCCGCAATCACTCCGGGATTTCGAGGGTCATCTTCAGGAATACCCGCCTCAACCTTACCCACCAAATCCGTGCCCACATCCGCGGCTTTAGTAAAAATTCCGCCGCCCAGTCGCGCAAAAACAGAAATTAAAGAACTGCCAAATGCGAGTCCGATTAAAGCCCGAGTGTCGTCGAATAAATTAAAAAACAAAGACACTAAAAAGAGCCCTAATCCCACCACCAAAAAACCCGTCACTGATCCGCCTAAAAAAGCCACTCTAAAAGCCGGCGCCATTCCGCCTCTCGCCGCCTCCGTAGTTCGGGAATTAGTGTCTACCGCCGTCATCATTCCTAAATATCCGGCTAGGGCCGAAAAAAACGCTCCTGCCAAAAACCCTAAGGCCGTGAGCCATCCTAACGTTATAAAAAGAATAATTGCGATGACTAATGCCGCTATGGCAACGGTTTTATTTTGGCGGCGAAGATAACTCTTGGAACCTTCTTTAATGGCGTCTCTAATCGCCAACATCTTCTCATTCCCCGGAGGAAATTTCTTAATCAACTTTATTAAAACCACGCTAAAAAGAACGGCTACTGCCGCCAAACCAAAAGTCAATAATTTATCCATACTAAAAAAATCAAATTAATAATCCGACTTTTAAATATTTTCTTTTTCTTTAATTGGTTCCTCACTAGCTTCCGCGATTTTTAATACTCCGGCATCAGCCACGCCTCCTGCTTGAACTTCTTCTGGTCGCGTCTGCGAACGAACATCAATTTTCCAACCTGTAAGCCGCGCCGCCAGTCGCACATTCTGTCCTCCCCGCCCAATCGCTAAACTCAACTGGTCTTCAGGCACAAAAACCCTCGCCTCTCGTCTTGGCAAAATTTCAACCTCTTTAACTTTAGCCGGCGAAAGAGAATTACCAATAAATTTCTCCACATCCTCTGACCATTCGATTATATCAATCTTCTCATTCCCCAACTCATTATTGACCACCATCACTCTTGTCCCACGTTGACCTACGAGCGCCCCGACCGGATCAACCGCCTCCGAAGAAGATGCCACCGCCAGTTTGGTTCTATTTCCTGGTTCTCTCACCACCGCTTTTATCTCCACCACTCCTTCAGCAAGCTCCGGCACTTCTATCTCAAAAAGCTTAGTTACAAACTTGGGGTGAGAACGAGATAAAATAACCCCTGGCATTCGTGTATCTTCTTGTACCGCTAAAACAAAAAATTTTAGTCGCTCCCCAGTTCGATAATGCTCTCCAGGAATTGATTCGTTCGCAAACATCACACCCACTGTTCTCCCTAAATCAACATAAACATGCCCCCGCTCAAATCTCTGCACCACGCCGCTTACCACCTGACCCTCTCTTTCATGCCATTCTTTTAAAATCGAATCCCGCTCTGACCCTCTTAATTTTTGAAAAATCACCTGCTTAGCCGCTTGAGCCGCGATTCTGCCAAAATCATCATGAACCTCTAAAGGAAAAACTAGCTCTTCGCCCAAGATAGCATCCGGCTTTATTTTTTTGGCTTCTTCTAAAAGAATATGTCTTTCGACGTTATAACGCGGCAACTTCAACTCTTCTTTATCTGATTTATCTAGCGCGACATCTTCTTCATTCTCTTCGATAATTTTAACCGTTGTTTCATCAACCACGGTCTTAATCCGCCAAAAATTCACCCCGCCGGTTTTCATATCCAACTTAGCTTTAACTACTTCACCCCTTTCTCCGTATTCTTTTTTATAAGCCGCTGCAATCGAGGATTCAATCGCCTCAACCACTTGTTCCGGATTAATCCCTTTCTCCTCCGCAATCTGCTCGATTATTTTTTTAATGCCTTTAACGTCAAACATAAATTTTTCTATAGATTACTAATTAAATACTAATATACTAATGATTTAAACAAAATCCCCGCTTCTATTCGTTTACCCTCCTAAGTTTTCTTCAAAAAATTTTGGAGGGCAAGTTCGCCTCTAAATATAAGTAAAGTCCGCTAAAAGCGGACTC
>ERZ1292632.3091-Hain-H43-01um-R2-3091-length-13104-cov-4_pt1 | contig 13104 bp, 19 predicted proteins | sample MGYA00564407_ERZ1292632 | MGnify/ENA primary metagenome ERZ1292632 (study PRJEB36523, sample SAMEA6512637) | groundwater metagenome | collected 2019-01-08 | study: AquaDiva: Metagenomics assemblies of 32 groundwater samples
CACCCTTTGAAGGTCTGGGATTCGATTTTTCCGACCCCTTTGAGATTTTTGAACAATTTTTTGGCGGGGCTTCGCCTTTTGCTCGCCAAACTCGAATTCCCCGATATGGTTTAACTTTAGATTTCCTAGAAGCAGCCAAGGGATGTGAAAAGGAGGTTATTATGGAAGGCAAAAAGCGGAAAATCCGCATTCCTCCAGGAGTTGATGATGGTTCAAGAATTCGCTTTAGAGATTTTTATATCACCATTGATGTTCGACCAAGTAAAATTTTTCAAAGAGACGGAAATGATGTTTTTGTTAATGTTCAAATTCCCCTAACCTTGGCAATTTTAGGCGGGACAATTGAAATTCCCACAATTGATGGGGATTTAAACTTAAGAATTCGTCCCGGAACTCAACCCGGGACAATGGTTAGACTTCGCGGTCGGGGAATTAAAAGACCTCGCAGCTATGGGAGGGGCGACCAATACGTTCGTCTCCAAATCAAAATCCCGGAAAAACTCACCCGAGAACAAAAGGAATTGTTGGAAGAATTCGAGGAAGAATCAGGGAGACACTTTTAATAATTGACACTTGACAATGTATAGTTTAGTATATACAATATAGAGGAGTAGAGCATGGTGATCATTAAAGAGCCCATTAGATTTCTTTGGGATAAAGGCAATAAAGAGAAGAACTTTAAAAAACATCAAGTTATCGATAGCGAAAGCGAAGAAATATTTTTCAATGAAAATAAAAAAATATTTAAAGACAAACTACATTCAGGGAGAGAAGAAAGATTTATTGTTTTAGGTAAAACAAACAAAAATAGATTATTGTTTGTTGTTTTTACAATAAGAAATGAAAAAATAAGAATCATCTCTGCCAGAGATATTAATAGAAGGGAGAAAAAATTATATGAGAAAAGTATTTAAAATTCCCAAATTTAAAAACGAGGACGAAGAAAGAAAATTCTGGAGTAAAATCGACCTTTCGGAATATTTTGAGCCAAGCGATTTTACTAAGGTTTCTTTTCCCAATCTTAAACCGACTTCCAGGTCTATTTCCATTCGGATTCCGGAGTATATTTTAAATCGAATCAAGGAAAAGGCCAACGAGATTAATGTGCCTTACCAATCTTTGATTAAAGGTTACCTTAAAAAAGCGGTTTTTGGTTAAAGCAATCTTCTTTCCCTCTTTCTTCAGCCTCGGAAAAGTGGTAAAATGACTATTGACAAGGATTGATCCAAGATTTACTCTTAAAATATACAAATAAAACCCGAAGAAAAAATGGGATTAACTATACCATATACAACTATCTATAAACCTCGTACAATCACTAAAACAGCCAAGTCCGATCTTTCATTTAGAAATGTTCCGGAATATGAAAGGACTAAACATGTTCATCGGCTTCATCCTTATTTAGGAAAATTCATCCCCCAACTAGTAGAGTTTTTTCTTAAGAAATATTTTAAAAAAGGTGATTGGGTTTTAGATCCTTTTGTTGGTTCAGGGACTACTTTAGTTGAAGCAGATTCTTTAGGAATAAATTCTGTCGGCATTGAAATATCTCATTTTAATTGTTTGATCGCAGATATTAAAACAAGAAAATATGATATTTCTCTTGTTGAAAAAGAAATAAAAGATATTCTCTTTAAAACAAAAGCATATAGTCAATGGCTATTGCAAGGAGAAAAACAAATAACTCCTTTAGATAATTCTTTTAAAAAATATAAAATTGCAAGTGAATATTTAAATAAATGGTTATCTGATAGAGCCTTACAAGAAATTCTTTTTTACAGGGACCATATTAAAAATTATAAAAATCAAGATCTTCTTAAAATTATTTTAAGTCGAGCCACTAGAAGTGCGCGCTTAATTCCTCATTATGATTTAGCCAGACCTAAAAAACCAATTAGAGAAAAATATTATTGCATAAAACATAAACGTATTTGTGAACCTATCAATGAAGCGATGAAATTTATAAATCGATATAGTTGGGATACCATTAGAAGAATTAAAGAATTCGATAATTTAAGAACAGGAGCTAAAATTAAAATCATTCAGGGTGATTCTAGAGAAATCGATTTTAACAAAATTAAAGACTACAAAGGAGGAAAATTCGATGGTATTTTTACCTCGCCTCCCTATGTTGGTTTGATTGACTACCACGATCAACATCGCTACGCTTACGAACTTTTTGGCTTTGACGACAATGGTTTTAAAGAAATCGGTCCAGCTTCGAAGGGGAGAAGTAGAGAAGCAAAAGAAGAATATAAAAAAGATATTATTGCTGTTTTCCGAAATATGAATAGATTTTTGAAACCAAAAGCAAAGATTTTTGTGGTTGTAAATGATCGAGATGATTTATACCAAGAAGTTGCAGCGTCTTGTGATTATAATATAGAGAGGGTATATCATCGACCTGTACTCATGAGGACAGAAAGGGATAATACGCGTTTCTCTGAGAGTATTTATTATTTTGTTAAACAATAAAAAAGGGAAACATACATATGGCATTATCAAACAATCAAAAAGAAAAAATTACGTCACTTTTAGAAAAAAAGATCGAAGATAAATTAAGGAGATATACTCGCGAAACTTCTTCTATGCCGTTTTTGACAAGATTAATTCAAGATAGTGAAAAAGTTGCCGCTTACTCTTTTATCCATTCAATAGCCACAACATTAGGGATGTCGATTTATGAGGATGTTTCTAAAATTATTGCGGAAGAATTCTCGAAGGAATGTTTTACAAAATACGATGTTGGTGGCGTACTTTCCCGCGAACAAAAATCTGTCATAGATGATATTGTTAGAAAACTTAGGAACGGCGAAAAAATAGTTAATCATGATCAAGAAGTAAAACAAGTATTAAGTGCCTCCGCGAGAGACGGTAAGGATCAAAAAGAAGGGAGGATTGCCGATTTTTATATGTTGCGAGACGGCGCAGAACATTATTTCGAAATTAAAACCGTGAAACCAAACATTGATGTTTTTACGAAATCAAAAGCCAAACTTCTCGAATGGGTAGCACGTAGAAGAAATCCAGTAAGAGTGTTTTTAGCCTTTCCCTATAATCCTTATCACCCTCAGCCTTATGAAAGATTTACTGAACAAGGTGTACTTGAGAGAGGGAAAGAGTTTTTGGTTGGTAAAGAATATTGGGACTTTTTAGGCGGGGAAGACACTTTTGAGCAATTACTAGAATTGTTTGATTTAGTTGGTAAGAAATTTAAAGAAAAAATACAACAGAAAATAAAACAGGTGGCTAAAGAAAAAATGGAGGATTAATAATTTGTCTTCGTAAAAATTTACCTAAACCTTCCTAAAAAGCCACCAATTCTAATCCGAAGGCATAGAAATTGAAATTGTGGAGAAAAGTTGATCCGCGAACAAAGAGAAATTTTGGAAGAGTTTGAAAAGAGCAAAAAAGCTGGTTCTAATCTACGATACCCGGCCTAAAAACCAACCTTTTCGATAAGCTAGCCTCAAAGATCTAAAATTTTGATACTTGACAAAGATATTTTTTTGTGATATTATTAAAAATATGATTCCAATAACCTTACAGGCTAGAAAAATAAACCAACCCGTCGGTAAAGGGCGTTCAATTTATTTAACAACTCTGAAAATTAAAGACTTAATTGATGATAGAGACTTTAAAATAGATTGGTGGAAAAAAGAGAAAAAACTTGATAAGGATCAAGGTTATCAGAGAATACCCACTCGGTCAAGATTATTAAAAATTGTAAGATTTATTGAGAATGAGAAAAACCCTATTTTCCCAACCTCGGTTTTATTAAGTAGCAGAGAAAAGTTAGAATTTAAGTCCCGAGATGGAGAGAACGGACTGCTTAAGATTAACCGCCCACTTTGGATTGTAGATGGACAACATCGTATTTATGGTCTTAGGTTGGCGGTAACTGATAAGGGATATTACGAATGGAAAGAAAGGGAGCTTCCAGTTATAATTCTCGATAATTTTGATAAACCCGAAGAAACAGTCCAGTTCTATATTTTAAATACAACCCAAAAGAGGGTTCCAACAGACCTAGCGCAGAGATTAATAAGGAAAATTGATTACGAAGATGTATCTCCCATTGCCTTTTCAACAAGCGAAGAATGGAAAATAAAGGGGCTTCAAATAACTGATTTTCTGAATGAAACTTGCGAAGAAAGAAATGTATGGTTTGAAAGAATAAGATTGCCAAATACCGAAAGGAAAAAATATCATGTTATTAATCAAAATTCATTTTTAATTTCATTAAAACCCTTACTGTCACAAGGAGTCCTTCAAGGAAAAGAAAAGCCTGCGGATATTTGTTATAAAATACTCAGAAATTACTGGTTTGCAATTAAAGAAATTATCCCAGAGTCGTTTAGTTCGCCTCGAGAATACGTGATACAGAAAACTCCGGGAGTATTTTCGCTGCATGATCTTGCCAATAGACTTATGCTTGGTACAAATGATTATACAACGGCTTACTTTAAAGCTATTCTCGAAAAAGTACTTATTAAAGACTATGGCAGCGAAGTTTTTTGGCGTTCGAGAGGAGAAGGTGCAGCTATATTTAACAGCATGAAGGGTTTTAAGATATTAGCAAATTCACTTGCAGCAAATCTACCGGCTGAAGAAATTGAAAAGAGCATCAAAGTTTAAATCTCGCCAAACTTTATCCAGAAGTTGAGAAAAAAGAAATTAAAAATTACAGAGAATCACGATGAAAAAGATTATTAAAAAATTTTTTCAAGAAATTATTGAAAATCGTCAATTAGCCCCCATTGTCTCCGGAGGAACAGCTATATTTCTATTATGGAAAATTATCTTTTCGAATCTTGAAGGCGAGAAGTTTCAATTGGGACTAAGCTCTGTCGGTTTACTATTTTTGGTTTCGGCAGTTTTGTATTATTATTTGAGAAAACTTGAAAAAGATAAGGATGTTTATCTAATAAGCAGTATTGGGAAAATTATTGAGGATGTGTTTAGGCACTATGGACAACAAATGGCAAATAAAAACGCGGAAATGGCGAAAGCTGAGGATATGGACAAAATTATGCAGACAATTGTGGCTCTTGTTAGTAAAATGAAAAATCTTGCAATAAAAGATTATGTTAGTAAATAACTGGCGGTTAAAAATCGTTGAGAAAAATTTGATTTAAATTGAGAAATTAAAATTGTGGAGGAAGAAAAATGAAACAATCTTTTAGTCCGAAAATGAAAAGGGCTGTAGTTAAAAATTTACAGGAGTTATTTTCCAATCGCCTTTGTTAGTTTTAGGCTCTTCGGCAATTACAGTTGGTTTTTCCTCTTTTGATAATATCTCTAATAATTCTCCGTTCACATGATTCAATTTTTTATCAGTTTTTGAGAATGGAATAAAAGATACATCCTGAGGTAAGTTAGGAATATTTTTACCTTTAACTAAATACTTAATTAATTTATGCGCTAATTCAATGTTTTTTGCAGTTTGTGCCTTTTTGCTCATATTCGTGTTTTACCGTATGCAATATAACAAAAGGATTATAATAATACAGTATATATTTGATTAATACAAGTCAAGCCCTATATTTTTCAGAAACTTAGAGCGGTATATTAAATAGTTTCTCCTAATGTCATTACAGACCCAAGCTAATTCATAATCTTTATTTTTATATTTCTTTATCCCGCCAGTTGATTCTACGATTTTATTATCTTTTAATGAAACTCTAAAATGGCGATGTAGCGGCCCCCTTCCTCCATGATCATCATATCTTACGATCCATTCCCAATGACCGTCGATATTTATTTCATATGATATATTTTCAATTTTCTTCAGCCTATTTTTCTCATTTCTTAATACCGAGAAAGAAATTTTATCTGTTTGAGCTATATTAAGTGGAATATTTCCACTTTGAATATGCAAAGATTCTCTTGGTATAGGTTTTTTGATAGGATAGATGTTCTTAAAATGTTTTCTTATTCTCTTGGCCACAGATTTATTCTATCAGAAGCATAATAGTTGTATACACCTGGAGTGTGAATTGGGTTCACACCTCGAGATAAACTCTCCCACTTTAGAGGTGGAACAGGTCTGTCTAAGGATTTTGAGACCTTAAAATTCTGCCCGCGAAAAATTTCTCCAGTTTACTCAAGAGGCGGAAACTTCTTAGACCAGACAATACCCATAATTATATGGGCGAGGGTTCCAATCAAGACAAGAAGCCAAATAATACGAAGTCCTAAAGCAAGCTCTCCAAAAATCAGCCGATAAAGTCCTTTAGTAAGAAAAGTAAGCAATATATAACTCATAAACCAATAAAAAATTATATGAGGGAAGAACCAACGATTGACTAAATCGAATCTTATGGCCGAAATTGCTGCTAAAAGCAAAGCAATCAAGCAGGTTATCATGCTCCAGTAGGGTGATGCTGTCACCGGGAGCGAATTTCCAATAGTTTGATAAAAATAAGTAATTAGAAAACCAAGTGTAGGAATGACAAAAAAGTCCCCAACGATTATTCCCGGAGTTTTCAAAACGACACTTTTAACTGCTTTTGTCTTTATTCCGTAAATTACCAAAGAGCCAAATCCCCAAATCCAGATTAAAAAGGCGACTAAAAAAGGAGATAAATCGAAAAGAGACTTGAGAAAATCGCCCTGGGTCATACTTGTTTAAATTTTATCACACACTCCTTCGAAAAATTTCTCACTTCAATAATTTCAGTGCAAGCCCAAAATTTGGTAAAATCGAGACAGCGAAAAAATGGGTAGAGAAACAAAAGTTATTCTTCATCCGCAACCTCCCTACGATTTGAATAAATATATTCAGGCTTTAGGAGACTTTACTTCTGATGGGGTAAATGTCTTTAAGAAAGCCGACCTTCTGGGTCAGGCTTATTATCAAAGAGTGATTAAGGTTGGTGGCAAATATACCCTTTTTACTGCTTATCAAAAAACTCCGGCTGATAGACCAAAAATTGTTATCCAATTCAAGCCAAGGGTGAATAAAAAAGAATTGAAAGAAAAGTTGGCATGGATATTTGGTTTGGATGAGAGTCTGAAAGGATTCTATCAGAGAGCAAAAAAAGACCCGGTTCTTTCTAAAGTAACTGAACAGTTTTACGGCATGGTACCTATTCGGACAGCCACGGTTTTTGAAATGGTGATTACGGCAATTACCGAACAACAGATTTCCCTAGCGGTAGCAGTAAAAATTCGAGCTAGATTGGTAAAGAGATTTGGAGAATCAATAAAATTAAATGGGGAAAAATACTATGCTTTCCCAACTCCTGAGAAATTAGCCTTTTTAAAACCTAGCGAGCTTTTGAAAATCGGCCTTAGTCACCAAAAGGTTAGCTATATTATTGGTTTTTCAAAAAAGGTGGCTGTAGGTGAGTTCGACGTTGAGGGCTTGAAAAAGAAGTCTGATAAAGAAGTAATAGAAAAACTGACTCAGATTAAGGGCCTAGGTGTCTGGACGGCTGAATACGTTTTAGCTAGAGGTTTAGGGAGAACCGATGTTTTCCCCGCCGACGACTTGGGGGTTCGGACGGCAATAGGAAAGCTCTATGGCACTGGCAAGATTGTCTCCGCCCAGGAAGCAAGAAAAATTTTGGTTAAATGGAAGCCTTATCGTCGCTACACTACCTTTTATCTTCTTTGCGCCGGCCGACTCAATCCAGTAATGTAGCCCGCGAAAAATTTCTCCTTAAGTTTGATATAATATAGGATGATGGTTGAAGCAGATAAAGCAACAGAAGAAAATCCTTATATTCTTTCGACAAATGAGCGAACTTGTCCTAAAGGTGTTTCTATGGAAGAAAAAGCTGTCTGGCTTGGCGAACGAATTGCTTTACAGCGAGAAGGAATAGATCATGGAGTTAACCCGCAACTGCTTTTTGGTGTTCCTCGCATTCTTAAGCCAAGATGGGGGGAAGGGGTGTGGGATTATTATCTTTCCACTTTATCGAAAGAAGAGCGTCGAGCCATAAAACAGCAAACGGGACCATCAGCGCCAAGACACACTCGCCCTTTTGCTCGAGACAGGAGAGGTCAGTGAAAAAAACTTTAGTTCAGATATTTAATTCTCTTAAAGAATTTACTGCTTCGCTGGGATTTTGGTGGCCCTTGGTTCTGGTGCCAATTTGGCAAGAGATTTTATTTAGGTATATTCCCTATAAATTTTTCTATTTGCCGACTGGCAATTTTTGGCTAGTAGGTATCATTTCTACTTTACTCTTTGCTGCCATCCATTGGTATTTTGGCAAGTGGTTTGTTGTCTATGGATTAGTGGGGGGAATGATTTTGTGGTGGGTGATGGTAAGATATGGGTTGGTGGCGGGGATTTTTCTTCACGCATTAGTCAATGCTTTAGATTTAATCTTTGGTCTCAGAAATTTTCTTATCCGATAGAACTTAAAATCCTGGTTCGAAAAATTTCTCACTTCAATAATTTCAGTGCAAGCTTAAAATTTGCTATAATTTCCCCAAATGCCGATTTTTCAGATAAAAAACAAAAAACTTTTTCAGGTCAAAGAAAAGAAATTTGATTTTGAAAAAGATTTACAGAAAATAACCGAGGAAAATTTGGAGACAATTTTTGGGCTAGAGTTTATTGGTAGTGAATTTGGAATTCACAACTTCTACATTGATACTCTCGCATTTGACCCTGAAACCCGTTCTTTCGTAGTTATTGAGTATAAAAAGGACCAAAGTTTCAGTGTTGTTGACCAGGGCTTAAATTATCTTTCTTTAATGCTCAATAATAAATCTGATTTTATTCTTGAATACAATGAGAAGAAGAAAAAGAATTTACAACGAGGAAATGTAGACTGGTCCCAATCTAGGGTTTTATTTATCGCTCCGTCTTTCACTCCTCAACAACAAGGAGCAATTGGTTTTAAGGACTTGCCGATAGAATTATGGGAGGTGGAAATTTATGAGGATAACCTTGTTCTTTTCAATCAACTCAAATCTCCGGAAGCTAAAGAATCAATTAAAACCGTCACGAAAGGCAAAGCCGTTGCCACTATTAGCCGTGAGGTGAAAGAATACACAATCGAAGAACATTACGATAAAGCATCCCCCAAAATCAAGGAATTACTAGATAAATTAAGAGAGAAAATCTTAGCCATTGATGAAAATATTAAAGAGAAACCAGTAATGTACTACATTGGATATAAAGTCAATTGGTACAATTTTGTTTCTATTCATGTATATAAAGACAATTTAAAAATTGAGGTTAGGAAACAAAAATTAGAGAAAGATAAAGAAAAAAGATTTAAGAAATATCCAGACAGTTATGGCTATGGCAAGACGCCTCTTTGGTGGACCTACATTTCAAAAGATAGAGAATTGGATTATGTATTAGAAGTGATTAAAGAATCATACGAAGCTGCTCCGGATAAATAGAACTTAAAATTCTGCCCTCGAAAAATTTCTCACCTCAATAATTTCAGTGCAAGCACATTCGGCAGGCTCAGTGCGGGCCCGAAATTTGGTAAAATATAATTATATGGCTAAAGCATTATCTAAAGAAGAGAAGATTAAATCGCTTCTTAAGTCAAGAGAGAAGATAAAAAAAAGGATTAAAGACCTTAAATCAGTTTTTCAAGAAGAAAAAGAACTCGAAGAATCCTGGCCTGGCCATGCGAGTACAAGATATCAGCTAGCCGATTCTGATCTCCAAGTTTTACTTTCTCAGCTTGAATTGATTGAAAAAGCGCTTAAAGAATTAGGTTACAAAGAATAGATACTAGACACCTTTAAGGTGGAATAGGTTTGCACCTAAGTTGAGAACTTAAAATTCTACCCAAGGGTTCTGGACATGTAGGTAAAATTTGCTATATAATTGAAAAAGATAATTATGTCACCTGATCCGAACTTAGCTGCAAAAGAAAGATTCTTAAAGATTTATGCGAATCTGCCTATAAATGTTCGCGAAGAAATTATTTATGTTGTGCTTCCTGAAAAAAGGCCAATTACCTGGAACGTGGCTTATTTGGAAGTAAGAAATAATACTTCTTTAGGTGAAGATATCTTGAAAAAACTAGAAGAGTTAAAAATAATTTAATATGGCAGAACAAAATAAAAATAAAGAATTAAAGGAACTTATTATTGCCAGACTGGAAGTTTTGCCTTCCGATGTCAGTATTTCTATTGGCTCACTGGGAAATTTCACCCGGGATGAACTAATAGCTCATGTTGAAAAAGATGACGAGGTTGGTAAGAAAATAACCGAGGTAGAACTAGAATATTTAAAGCTTTTAAAAGAAGGCATTTTTTATGAGAAAACTGCTCTTGATCACTAGACCTCAGTATGAGCCTACCACCCATTACCTTTTCTACTGGAACAAAAAGGTAATAGATTTTGCAAGAAAGAAAAAGGTCGACATTATTGATCTCCACAGAAAAAGAGCAAATAAAAAGGAATTTACGAGTGTAGTTGTTAAAAGACAGCCTAATCTCATTTTATTTAATGGACACGGGAGTTCAGACTCAATTAATGGACAAGATGATAAAGTACTAGTTAAAACTGGAGAAAACGAGGATTTATTAAAAGATAAAATTATTTATGCCTTATCTTGTGAAACTGCGAAAGTATTAGGGCCTAAGAGTGTCTCCATGGGGACCATAAGTTATTTAGGATATGATGAAGTTTTTATTTTTTATTACAGCAAGGATAAAGTCAACAGGCCATTAGAAGATAAGGTTGCAGAATTATTTCTTGAACCATCTAACCAAGTAGCCATTTCCCTTTTAAAAGGACACACCACGAGGGAGGCTAATCAGCGTTCTAAAGCATCATTTCTTAAAAATATTCAACAGTTATCGACTACTGAGTCATCTGAAACTTACCTAGTGCGCTTTTTGGTATGGGATATGGTACACCAGGTTTGCCTGGGCGACCAAAACGCGCAAATTTAAAATAAGGTTAATGTGGTTGGGAATAAGAAACCAACACCGGGTGTTGACTAGGTAGACCCCGTCAGAAGGGGTAAAAACCTAGAGTTTTTGAGCCCTTAAAATTCCACATTGACATTCTCAAATTCTTCCTTCCCTTCGATACTCTCAGGGTAAACTGCTCAGGATAAATGAGAACATTAGAATAAACGTTCGAATTTTAGCTTCAATTAAGGTATAATCTTTTTATGTTAGTTGACGAAGTCGATATTGTAATTAAAGCTGGAGACGGGGGACGCGGTAAGGTAGCTTTTCTGCGCAGTAAGTTTGTTCCTCGTGGTGGTCCTTCCGGCGGAGACGGCGGCCACGGCGGAGATGTCTATATTGAGGGAGTGAGCGATATCGGTGCTTTATATCGCTTCCGTTATAAAAAAGAATTTATAGCGGCAAGCGGTCAGGCCGGACTGGAGGACAAAAAAACCGGCAAAAGCAGTCAGGATTTAATTTTGAAAGTTCCTATCGGTTCAATCATCAGTGACAGCCAGGGACAATTATTGGAAATCATCAAAGTCGGTCAGAGTGTTTGTTTGGCAAAAGGGGGAAAGGGCGGTCGCGGCAACTGGCGTTTTCGTTCCAGCACCAACCAAACTCCCCGTTGGGCCGAATACGGAGAAAAAGGCGAAGAAAAACATTTAAAAATTGAGCTTAAGTTAATTGCCGATGTTGGCTTAATCGGTTTGCCCAATGCCGGCAAAACTAGTCTTCTTAACGAGTTTACCCATGCTTCGGCGAAAGTTGCCAACTATCCTTTTACTACCCTGGAACCGAATTTAGGAGTTATGGGCGATTTAATTTTGGCTGATATCCCCGGTTTGGTTGAAGGAGCGGCTGAAGGCAGGGGCTTGGGTCATAAATTTTTGCGCCATATCCAAAGAACCAAAATTTTAGTTCATTGCCTTCCCGCAGAATCGGATAATTTACCAAAAGACTATCAAATTATCCGTCAGGAGCTAGGAAAATTCAGCCAAGATCTACTGGCGAAAAAAGAAATTTTACTATTGACCAAAGCCGATTTATTAGGTGAAACAGAGAAAAAAGAAAAAATAAAAATTTTGCGAAAACTCAATAAAAAGGTTTTGGCCGTTTCCATTCATGACCTTGATAGTTTGAAACTTTTGCAAAAATTGGTGCTAAAGACCTTGCAATAATTACCGCGGAAAATTTCTCTTGAATTTGATAAAATATTCTTATGAGACATCCATTTAAAGTCGGATTCAGTTTTGGTTTAACCTCTGGAATCATAACCACCTTAGGATTAATGATTGGTCTTCATGCTGGAACTCACTCAAAGCTAGTCATTATCGGCGGGATTTTAACAATTGCTGTTGCCGATGCCTTTTCAGATGCGTTGGGAATGCATGTTTCTGAAGAAGCTGAAAGCAAGCATACTCCGAAAGAGATATGGTTGTCAGCAATCTCTACTTTTCTTTCCAAGCTGATTGTTGCCCTAACCTTTATTATTCCAGTTTTACTATTTCAACTTTCAACCGCAATCCTGGTTAGTGTAATTTGGGGGTTATCCCTCCTGGGTATTTTTAGTTTTAGAATCGCTAAGGAACAAAAAGCAAAACCTTGGAAGGTGGTTCTGGAACATTTAGTTGTTGCTTTAGTGGTGATAATTGTAACCCATTATCTTGGCGAATTTATCGCCTTAAAATTTGGATAACTAGAACTTAAAATTCTGGTTCGATAAAACTCACTGCAGGCGCTTTGCCCGATGGTGTCACTTTTTTGACAGGAGAATTATGGCAGTAGCAGGAAAATTTAAATGTAAAAATTGTGGTGAAATCTTTAATGCAATATCTGGGAGTTTTGGAACAACTGAAGAATTTCGTTGTGTGGATTGTGATAAAGTAAAACACATAAATAGAAAGGAAGTAGAAAAACTTTCTGAGGAGGGTGTATTGAAAGAAAAATGTAAATGTGGTGGAGTATTAAAAGTCGGGCTAAAGCCCAAATGTCCAAGGTGTAACAAACGAAATGCAGAGGAAGAGAAACCAATGCTCATAATAGATTAGCAGCTATTGATTTTCAGGAGCTTCTTGGTTTTTCTCTTGCTCTAGGGAATCCCAAAAGTCTTTCCAACTCACAACTGTTTGTTCAGTACCCTCCGACTGTAAGAAGTTGTAGCTACAGGTTGCGTTTTTGATACCTAAAGTTTTGGCTAAATCTTCAACCCTTTTT
>ERZ1292632.3092-Hain-H43-01um-R2-3092-length-13101-cov-4_pt1 | contig 13101 bp, 11 predicted proteins | sample MGYA00564407_ERZ1292632 | MGnify/ENA primary metagenome ERZ1292632 (study PRJEB36523, sample SAMEA6512637) | groundwater metagenome | collected 2019-01-08 | study: AquaDiva: Metagenomics assemblies of 32 groundwater samples
AACTCCAGCATTAACTTCTGTTACAACTCCATCAGTTAATAATACTGTATCATATGTACCAGCAACAGAAGTTGAATGGTTTAATAATACACCGTTAGTATTAGTATCACTATATGGTGTTTGAGGTCCTTCATAATCAGTTCCACTCCAAACAATTTTAACTATATTATTAATAGCTGTATAAGTATGACCAACCTGTGCATCATTATCTGCTGCGTTCATAATTGTTGTAATATCAGTAGCAATTTCTGAAGCAGTTGATTTATATCCAGGTACTGTAATTGCTGTTGCAACAGAAATACCATTTGTTGTAAGTACTAATGGAGTAACTGATAAAGATCCTAATGAATTTCTAACAACTGTAATTACTGCTCCTACTTCAGATGCAGATTGATACATCGTAGTAGCATCTAATTGTGCAGCAATAGTTGTTGCAGTTGCAGATGCTCCTTCACCTGGAACTAAATCACATTCAATTCCTCCAATGTTTATTTTAGGAGTTGGTGCACCTAATTCTGTTACTGTTAATGTTTCTACTTGATTTATTCCAACTACCCCTGAACGAGTAATTGAAGAAGTTCCTAAAACGCCGGTTGTAGAAGGAAGTAAAATTATTCTTGCATAAGGATAATCTGTAAGATAAGTAATAGTTACTATTGCATTATCAACTGTTGCTACTACTTGATCTGAATAATCATCATTAATTTTTGTAGCAATTAACCCAGCTACTACGTTTTTACTATTTCCAGCAGTTACATCAACTGCAATATCTTCTAAACCAGTATCAAAATCTAATGTTATAGTACCACTAGAAGTTGCTCCATTAGTAATAGATAATGATTCTTGTTGAAATACTTTTTCTACCCCAGCCGTAGTTGTATTTACACTAACTATAACGTTATTTTTATTAACTGATGGGGTTTGTGTTTGTGGACCAAATGCAATATAATTCAATGTTACCACGTTAGTAGTAACATCAGTTAAATATAAACCAGTTGCTTCTAAGTTTGCTCCAATTATTGTTGCTACTTCATTAGCATCATCTGTAGATAGTAATCCCATTGTTACGTTTTTAACTACAATATCTGGATTTCCTGTTGTTCCACTAATAGTTAAGTCTTCTTCTTGATAGCCAGCAACAGTAATTGATTCACCTTGATAAGTAATAGATTCTGCTGTTGGTGAAGATGCATTAACTAATGAAACTGTTAATATGTCTATTTGATCTACTGCGTCTGCTAGAGAAACACTAGCAGTATCACCTACTTCATAACCAGTTCCGCCACTTGTGATAGTAACTAATGAACTATTATAGATAGGTGATGAGTTTTTGGCTACAGCTCCATTAACAATACGTACAAAGCGACAGTCGTTTGCATATTGTAAAAAGTTTGTTACAGAATAAAAATTAGCATATGTATAATCATCTGGTAAACCAATACGATTAACTACATCTGCTTCATCTGTCAGTTGTATAATTTCGAAAGCTGGTCCCCATTGAGCTTTACCAACAGTAGCACCACGACCAGTTGATGCTCTACCAACAGCAGCTTGTAGACTTTTTTCTTTAATTTCTTGACCTGGGCTTAAAAGTGTCATTGCAATTCCTCTTATTTTTATTTTATTTATATTATGGTTTTACGAAAGCGAAACCATAATATTTAGATTCTTCGTCTTCTTCTAATTCAATTGTTTGATTACCATCATTATAAAACATAAATGAAGTGTTATCTTCTAATATACTATTTATATCTTCTTCAAATAATTCATGGGTTATTTTTCTCTTAAATTCACTATAATCATCAAATGTGTCTAGTGTTGTCAAATATGCAAAAATAACATAACTCATTACTGAGTCATCATTATACCCAGTCTCTGCAGCCCAAGAAACTCCATCTTGTATAAAAACCTGTATTTCATCAATGGTTTGCTTATTATTTATAATCAGTTTATCTTTTTCTATCAAATCTTTAAGAGTTGAACATCCTTGAGCTTTAACTTTCTTAGTCATCTTAATACCAAGATCCATACCACCAAATTCTATAAGATTGTCATATTCTAAATCTAAATATAATTCTTTAGCGACCATGATACCATTATTATTCAATTCTATACAAACAAAAGCATTATTATAACACTCTGCCCACTTACTTATAATAGTAGGAAGTAATAGAGGAGATATTGTATTGCTTCTATATTGTGCTACTTGTTTAAAAGGAATTTTAGTAACATCTGTTATTTGCATAGTTGAATAATCTTGACCACGTCCTTCTGACACATCAACTGTAGCTATATATTTATGGCCACGTATAGGTTGTTCTAATACGTCCATACCTTCTATCTTTTCAATAGGAGGTCTTGGTAAAAGTTGAGCTATTTTCCATTGAGCAATAAGAGTATCAGATGAACCTATGAATAGACATTCGTGTTCTTGAGCGAATGCTTCTTCTGATGTGTTAGCAATTGTTTCAAGTTTCCAAGCTTCATCGCGACCAGGAACTTGTGACCAATGTACACTAAATGGAAAGAAACTTGATTTCTTTTCTTCTGCTTTTATCCACAATGGATAGAAATGATTCATACCATTAGGAGTAGATACTAATATAATTTTAGTTTTTTTACCAGAAGAAATTACGGGGTATGTTGATTTCCAGAATTTTTCCCATTCTCCTTTGTCGATGAATGCAACCTCATCAATAAATACAAATGAATAAGAAAATCCACGAATAGAATCTGATGAGGTAGCATGAGCAGATATTTTAGATCCATTATCAAATGCGACATCGCCTTTATTCCATACTTCAACTCCTTGTTGAAGAAAATCAGGTAAATATCTAAAAGCTTTTTTAACGCGATCAAGAATTTCCATCGCAGTTGTTTTCTTGTTCGCAAGAATAGCAATAGTTTTGTCTTTATTAAATAGAGCATGATGTAATAAATACCCAGCAGTAACAATAGATTTACCAATTTGGCGGGGGCATTTTGCTATAAAGAATCTATTTCTTTCCATAGCATGTAACATTTCTTCTTGGAAATCCCACATATCAAACATAACCATACCATGATCAACATGGATGATTCTCATATAATTTCTAATAAAATAATTTACATTATCACGGCATTTAGCAAATTCTAATTCGCTTTCAGGTGTCCATTGAGTTCTAACATTTGATTTTTTTAATAACGGATCGCCAAGATAACGAGTAGTTCTTTCATATTTATTTTTAAACGTATTAAAATCATAAACATTATCTGATTGTAATGGTGGAGCTTTTGTATATTTCCATTCTTTAGCGCCATCAAATTTCTTTAATAACTCAAATTGCTCTTCATTTGTTAAAACATCTTTAGTATCAATATCAACTTGTTTAAGAACTAGTTTCTTCAGTGCCGTCATTTTCTATTACCATTATAGGATCTAAACTACCACCTATTCTCTCTAACATATCGTTAGTACTACCAACAAAAGTTGAACCATTGTTTGGAATATTTGAAGGAGATTTATTTCCTAAAGTCATTCCTGATGCTTTATTAGTATCACTTTGTAGCTTCATTAATTTTTCAGCAGCAGTCGTCATATGTGACATTAATATAGAAAATGCTTCAATTGTTCCAGGATTTTGGGATTCCATAACTGCTACTAAAGCTTCTCTAGAGGCTTTATCAAATAATTGTAGTTGATTTCTTATACTAGTTCTAGCTAAATTATAATCATCATTAATATCTAATGTTCTATTAAAAGGATTAGATACAGTGGGAATTAACTCTATAGTTGATGGATCTATTTTATCAACTTCTAATTCAGCAATTTTTTTATCAACTAATTCGTTAATAAATTCTTCGTCACTATCTATTTCATTCATTATTATCTTCTATTATGTTAAATTATGGGGCCCAAGGTGGAATATTTCCACTTATTGTATATTGAAGTGAGTAATATATATAAGTGTTACATACTATAGGATTTTGTACTACAATCCTAAAATACTGCTCTCCGGCGGTAGCTTCATTCATACTGGGAATAAACACTGTTGGGAATACTTGCTCTGCGCTAACTAGCTGATCAAATAAGCCATGACCTAATGGAACTGCCCAACTATCTACGTCAGGAGATATTGGATATAATACATCAAAATAAGGCTGCACGGGTTCGATGTTTACTATATCAACTAAAGTATAACCGATTATCGAAACTATATTACCAGTACGTTGCCAAGAATAATAACTAGCACCTGCTGCATCGGAAACAGTAAGGCCAGTTTCATTTGCTATTGTTGGATTATATTGAAATCCACTTAGAGCTTCTAAAGTATTATTTCTAAAAATATATTTTATTCCAGTACCAAGATCAGTTATTTCCATCATATTTGGAATATCATATTCTTCCCAATAAGCATCTACTGCTGTATTATTAGTACCACTAGTAACTCCAGTTCTCCATACATATAGTTTCTTTTCTGTCCAGTCGCCACCAGTAGCTGCAGCATAATATGCATCACCATTAGTTGGAGTTAATCCTGTTGAAGTTTCTAAAGTAGTATCTAAAACTTGTACACCACCAGAAATAAAATCTATAAAACTATAAAGAGCTCTTTGATCATTAGTATATTCTTCTTTAAATAAAGCATTTATTATTTTTCCGTGTTTTGGACCATATGTTTTTGCCATTTTAACCTCTTTTAAAAAGTACCAAAGTCATCGCCAAAGCCGACTAATGGTATTAAATATTTATCATAATCATCTTTATGAAGATTTGATCCTACTCTAATAAATTCAAATCCACCTTTATCATTAAATTCTATCCAAATATTTTTATTACTACTAGTTAATTCTTCTTCTGATAAATCGTATTCATCTTTTACTGTTTTTTCTGATATTAATATATTATTCTTTAAAATTCGATATCTATTTTCTAACATATTATTTATACATTCTATTCTTATTACATCACCATTTAAAAATTCATAATCAGATGCATTTTCTAAATCTTTATAATTTTCATATGAATCTAAAAAATATTCATTATCATTCTCACCTTCATACCAAATTTCCCAATTGGTTCCATTATTATATTGGAACCAATAAGAATGTTGAATATTGATATTTCCTATAAAATTTGCTCTTAAAAAAGCATTAAAGGTAAATTCACTATTATCATCAACTATACCTATTTCTAAATATTGATTTAAAGTAGTATAATTATTATATGTAATATTTGAGGTAGCACTAACAGATGTTAATACTCCATCAAGTATTTCTAATTCAGAAGTGTTTCCTATGGTCCAATTTTTTAACATTATGGATTCTCGAAATCATCATTAGTAAATATATTTTTTTCTGCACTATATTCATCTTCTTGAGTTGATACTAAAGGATTTGTTATGTGCTCAATTCCTTCATATGATTGATTAGCATCTTCGCCTATAACACCAAAATCAATTAATACTCTATTAATAATAGGAGCGTCATCATTAATATCAGTATATAACCAAGCTCTCATTTTAAAAGTTAAAACTGTTTCTAAATGACGTATGTCTTCTATGTTATTAGCGTAATCGTTGTCTAATGTAATCCCGGTAAAAATAACAGGAATATCGGTTTGTAGTATTCCCATTTCAGGTAAAGCTTTTATTGTTATATTAAACGATGGTCTAAAAAATGGTAAAATTTGTTCTATTATTTGTAACATTTCAATTTCATATCTAGTATGAATTATTAATTTAAAATCAAAGCTAAAAGGAATTTGATTTAAAATAGAATTAATCTTTCCTGTTGTAGAATTTGTATGAACTTTTCTATGTAATAAATTAGTAGCTCTTTCTTCATCATATGCTATATTAGTTAAGTCATATGAAATTATTGGAAGAATTGTTTTCACATTTGGCTCTTTGTTTATATCATGTCTAACTTCTGACATTTTCTCTTTCATAATCCAACGAATAGGGACCGTAGTAATATCATTATTACCACGTCTAACTTTTATGTTGTTAAATATGTTCTCAAAAGATACTATGTATTTTCTAATAGTATTATGAAAGAAAAAATTAGCCTTCATTAAATTGAAATTCCATATGGGTTGTTTTCATCGTTGTCTGAAGTATGTGTATCGCCTTCTGTTTGAACTACACTACTTTCATCGTTATCATTCTTATCAATAGTGTCAGTTAAATTATCTATTCCTGGGATTGCTTGTGGTACTAAATCCCATGTCTCATTGTTAAGGAGGCAGGTTGCCTGATCTGTATATTGAGAATCTGAACAGACATATACGGCTGGTTGAGATGATTCCCAAACGCCTCCTGCTAATTCACAAGATAGTTGATCAAAATACCCATCAATAGAACATTCAAAAGTTCCATCTTGATATTCGCCTATATTTAAATTAGTAATAGGTTCATCACTATAAGTAAATTTCTTCAACGTAAGCTCAATAGAAGGATTACTTCCCAATTCAAAGAAGTGGCCTTTTGTTAAACTAGTATAAGTAATTTCAAATAATACTTTTGCTATTGGAAAATATATTAAATCTCCTACTAAAGGAGTATCACCTGTGATAGGAACTTGGAATTTAAATAAAGCTGCTTCAACTACACATTTAATTTCCGCATCCCATATTAACCCTTCAGCTTCTGTGTAAGTATTATCAACATCATTAACCCAATTATCTGTGTTTTCTATTCGTATTGCAAATCTATATGATTTTTCAAAACTACTAGTTGGATCTTCTCCAAAAATTACATCTTCGTTTTGATAAGTGCGAGAAAGATATACCATCTCAACACCATGAGTTTGAATCAATTCTCCTACTTGAGATGCTAATAATTGATGTTCATTTTTATTTCCGTAAAAATTTACATACTTATTTGTAGGTTGAGAAACTAATCTATCTTCATCTTCAGAATTAGTTGCAAATATATGTGCTGGATAAATGCTGTTTGGCATATTTTATCCTAGCCAAAACTGTAAAGGTGGTTCTAATAATTTTAACTCTTCTTTTAATTCTTTTATTTCATCTTTTGCTTCATCTTTTATTTCTTGACCATTCATAACACCATCACCTAATAATTTAACATTTTTAAATTTACTGGTATTTTGTCCCCACTGTAGTTTTACTAATGCTGTACAATAATCTTTAAACCATCTATCATCAAATCCTAATTGAGTAATGTAAGTTGGTTCATCCGCTGGAGTTACTGGGTTTGCATCAATCTCAGTAGATACATTAGCATTATAAAAATCTTGTTCTGGAAATTGCCATTTTTCGCCATTAAGCTCACAGGTTTCTTGATCTGTATATTGAGAATCTGAACAAAACGGAGTATTAAAAGGTTTTAAAGCAGCAGTATCTGGAATTTTACTAGCATCTATTTTTATAATTGATGCTACCATTGTCTCAAGTAATAAAACTTGATCAGGAAATAATTGAGAATCATATATTCTTAATTGGCGAGTTGCTCCATTATAATGAAAATCTGGATCCGGTGAAAAATATCTTTTTGCTAACTCGTAATATTGATGCCAAGATTCAAGGTGAGTGAAATCGTTTGTATCTCTAAATCCACCAAACTGCGACATGCTTTTTAGAATATCAGCTGATAGATGCCAATTTTGATCAAAGATTGCGCTTTCATACCAACCAGCAGATAATGAATTAGGAGATTTTGATAAAGTTGTTACAGCTGTTACTGGTTGATTTCTAAAATTTATAATACCAGTTGCTGCTTCTTGAACATTCAATTTATATAATCCATAAGCGATGTTTGTTCCATCATGATGTTTCTCAACAAATAATTCAATAGCTCTATCGATGCATCGTTCAACTTGATTATTAGTTACTTCAATAGTTAAAATAGGAGAACCTAATCTACTAAGAATTTCGTTTTTAAGCTGTGTTAATGTTATAGTTGTTGGCATATTATTCTCTATTCGTATCTAATACAAATTAATTCTGATATGTTTCTTGGTACTACTCTTGTTCCAGTTCCAGTTGAATCAGAAGTTCCTACTGCTGAACCAGTTCCAGTTACTGTATATGTAGAGGTTTGAGTCTCTATAGTATTAGAATCATCTGGGTGTTGGTTTCTTAGAGTTGTTTGAGTTGTCCAATCATCATTAGCATTTATTATTATATCACTTTCAACTGAAACTGGGACATCTATTTCGTGTGTATGAGCAGGTAAAACATCTGCTTGTATCGTTCCAAACTCTCTATCGACATCTATTCCTTTACCATTATCCCAACCAATTCCAAAAGCTGCGCGTCTATCAGGTATTAGAAAAGTAGTTGTGCCATCTCCTGCTCCATAAGTTGTTCCAATAGCTGCGAACAATAAAGAATAAGTTGCTCTACTAAGTTCAGCACCATTACATTCTAGCCAGTGAGTTGGTGGAGTTGACATTGCAAAACTTCTATATTCTCCTACAACAAAACTACCATCAGTTAATAAATCAATAGTATCACTAATATCAGTAAGAACTTCCAGCATTCTATCAATAGATGCTTGAACTGTTATAGGAGTAAATCCTCCCACAAATGCTTCATTAGCGGCTAATGCTTCTGCGGTTTGATTGTCATAATCTATATTAGAAGCTTCATAGCTTCTAGATACTTTATTTGATTTTGGTGGCATATTTTTTCCTTATTCTATTCTAACCCATTTATGCGTGTAAATGAATGGTGGTAATATATTTACTGCGTCAGGAGTTTCTGTTCCTATTGTTATAGTCTCTGATTTTAACCATGCTTGGTTCTGTGTTAAATCAATAGCATCTGGTAAACACCCAGTTATGTTTATTGCAGTTTCACCAGGATCAGCATCATTTTCAGATTGATATAATATAGGTAATGATTTATTTGAAGAAATAAGTGGCATTTGTTCAGATGTTAAAATAACTGTGCTACTTCCGCCAGTATCACCACTAACTGATGATGAAGGTGTTCCCATTGTTACTTTTGCAACTGAGAATTTTTTCCAAGTACCGAACCCCATATAAAGTCCAGGGTTAGCGGGATTGGTAGCATTTTCATACACAGATCCAATTGGATAAATAACATTAAACAATTTAAATAAATTGTCAATAGTTTCATATGAATCGCCTTTTGTAACGACATTTGATTCTTTAGTATTAATTTCTCCATTAGAGTTTTCAGTTAAATCTGTATAATTTTGGTATCTATTACGTAAAGTTTTTCCTGTAACTTTTATCCAAAGTTCATCTCCACGAGAATGAATACTATCATCACCTTCCATTGGTAATATACTTCCTAATTCTTTATCAAAATAAATTAATGTAACATAATCACCATCATTTAATGGGTTTAAACCACCAACTAATCCAAATAAAACTGCATCATACCCAGCGGCAGGAACTGTTTCTATTAAAGAATATTGTAAATCAGCTGCATATCCTCCCATAGGAGATTGTGCCCATAGACTACCATTAACATAAACCTGTGCGGAATTTACATTTATTCTGTCATAAGTTGCATTTCCGCCGAAATCCCCAAGAGTAATAGTTCTAGCAGGTTCGGTATCATCAAGAGTAGTTATATAAACAGTTTCTCCAGGAATAGTTGTTCCTGCTGCTTCAACAATTTTAACTGTGTATCTTTTATAAGATTCTATTTCTCCGGTAACATTTCCCATATAAGAAATCCAAGAAACATCATCACCTTCATTAAAAGTTCCTAATCTTAATGCAACGTTTGTTCCATCTAATGGAGTTAAATCTACATCTGCTACTCCAGTTCTTGTTGCTCCATAAGCAGATAATTCATTTTCAAGTAATTCATCTGGATCATAATGTAATAAAACTCCATTTAAATAAAGACAAAATGATTCTGCATTATATCCTTCTGCAATTACGAATTCACCTGTTGGTGCAGCACCTAATATAAAAGAATCTTTTCTAACTAAACTTAATTCACCAGAAGGGGGAATATCAGTTAAAGTATATCCAGATATATATCTCCAAGTTCCTGATCCACCATCATAAGTAAAAATTAATTCTATATCAGCAAAGTTAGTGTCTATAGTTAAAGGGGCGGCAAAATAATAAGTATTATCATTTCCATCTTTTATAACTGTGTCACCATCTGGAAAAATTTGAATAGAATTAGTTGATAATTGACCATATATGTCACGAATTTTTATAACTCTTCCGTAATCTTCTATTCCCATTCCTGGTAAATACACATTAAATGATCCAGCCGTTGTATCAATATTATATTGTTCTCCAGTTTGAATATATAAAGTATTATCCCAAGTTCCAGCATTTAACGTACAAGCTTCTTCATCTGTATAAGCAGGATTGTCGCAAACTCCACTTATAAATGACCATGATTTCCAAGCTCCTGCTGGATGTAATTTTTCGGTGTCTCCAAGTTCATCAAAAATCTCGTCAAAATTAGAATTAATTTTTTGACCACCTTTACGAAGGTAATCACCGGTAAAGTCATCGGTACTACCACCTAAGTTTATTGTTTTTTTAGTCATTACAAATCCTATAATTTAGTTGAATTTAATACTTTAATCTTTATTTTATCAATATGGTCATTTGGAGTTATAGAAAGAATTACATTATTATTTACCAATTGAACTGCATAAGTGTAAAGAGTACCTGATATATTTTGATTTCTATCTTCTAAATGAGCAACACTAGTTCCGCTTACATTTTTATTATGAATTATATTAATAATAGACGAATTCACAGTAGTATCATGTACTGCAGTAACCTCTAAAGTTATATTATCAAAATAAAGAGAATTAAGTCCTATAATAGGGTAATCAGTTTCTTCAAATTGAATATTTTCAAAACTCCAACTAGAATTTATTGTTACATCTAAAGGATCTGTGATACTAACTTTCCAACTTCCAACAGCATCAATTACAAATTTTATTTCTGATAATGAATTACTTATTTGTAAAGTTTCAGTTCCAGGAGAGATTATATTTTCTCCTGTTTGTGATGACACGTTAACTGGGTAAAGATGCCAAGAGTTACTCAAATTTCTGATAGAAATGGATTCGCCTACTTTTGTTGCAAGAGGTAATGTTAGATTTACAATACCAAGAGTAGTATCAATTTCATATTTAGAACCAATCTCTAAATCTACTGGAGTAAATAAAGGAGCAGTAATAATATTATAATATCCATCAACATGAATAACTCTTGAAGCTAATGGGATAGCAGTATTAGTAAATTTTTCATACATAGAATTTAAACTATTGTTTACTTTCTCAGCGCCATCATAAAGAACGTCTCCAGTTGTTGGATCGCCTTTTACTCCTAAATCAATTAATTGTAATTGTTGCATAATTAAAATCCTATAATAATTCTTATATCGTGTATTTCACCCAACTGTTTTGTAATTGGAGGTCTGTTCTCAATATATAATACTTCACCGGTTTCTTGTAATATCTCTGATTTAATATAACTTGGTTTATATGCTGGAATAGATACTATTTTCCATCCAGTTTGAGAATATTGACCTTCTGTTCCTGCATCAGGAAATTCGTCACTAGGTTCTGATGGAGCTAATTTAAATTCCCAAGGAGTTTTAATTATTCCAACTTGTCTATAAGTAAATGGAGAAATTATATCTTGATCTGTTAATAATATATAATTCATCACTGTTGTAGCATTTGCTGTATAGCATATTCTAGCTATATCAAAAGGAGTAGTATTAACAACATCTATATTCCAAAGAACTCTATCATCTTCTGTATCTATATCTTCTATCGAAGGGACAGGAATGTATTCTGGATTAGTGAATTTATTACTAACTTCATATGGTATCGTATATAGATATAACCATGCATATCCATCACCTGTATCTATATAAGAAAATCCGTTTTGATTATATTTTGGGAAAGTTGTTCCAGCATACTCCAAAAGTTGTTCTTTGTTTGGAGCAGTTATACATTTATATACTTCAATTCCTTTATCAAATGATTCTGGATATGTATTAACTCCTGCTATAGAGTTTACTGTTATTATATCATCAATTATATAAGACCTAGATAATGTTTTATTAGGATCTCCCCAATCGTTTCTAGGAATAACTAAAGAAATAGAAGTTTTATCTAATTTTATATATGATTCTACATCTTTTGAAAATTGAGATTTATACCAAGCACTATCTATTGGAAAAGGTGGACGAAATTGAGATTGTTGTTCATTATAGCTCCAAGTATCATTTGATTTCCCAAGAGCAGCATAATAATTATAATTACCAAAAGACTCTATAAAGTTCAATGCTTGTTGAACTTTATACTCAGTAGTTAATAAAGTTTTATATAATGCTTGATAAGCCATTTATTATTTCCATTTTTGTTGAGTGGCTGTGCTTAAAGTGTTATTTACATCTGTTAAATTATCTTTGTATCTATTATGATATACGTTTAATAATGCAAAATATGCTGGATTATTAACATCTGCTCTATCATAAAATCTACCCCAAGTAGAATCAAATAACGGAGAATGGTTTTTACGTCTAGAATTAATATAGCCAACATCCACATCAGTATCTAAAATTGATTGGGATAATTCATATTCTAGATAATCTATACCACCTACTCCATATCCCACGGTGTCCATTCTATCAGGGTCATTAACAAAATCCCAAGCGTCTTCTTCGTCTTCACCTGCATATGGGTAAGAAGCATCAGGCAAACTTCCAGGAGTATCTTTTTGTAATAAAGTTTCATATTCATCATATTGATATTGTTCTATAATATTTATATTCATTAATAAAAGTTTAGTTTTATCTAAAATTAAAGTCTCTACATTACTATCAGTATTTAAATCAGTTGATTTAAAAGGAACTTGCGTTTCATAATCATTACCGTTATACGAAACCATAGCATTATGCCATAAGTTATCAGGTCCTGAATATCCAGCTCCTATTGGTATAACTGACATAGTATCTGCTATCTTTGATGGATAATTAGCTGGAATTCCAGAATCCCATTGTAATCCTTGTTGAAAACTTATTATAGTTTCTATATGATCACTTGGAATATCTGCAATAGTTGCAGACATTATTAAATATGCACCAATAAAATCAGTTTGAACAGCTTTAGTTGGTGCAGTAGCATA